>Ga0126306_10000025_pt1 | contig 39887 bp, 39 predicted proteins | sample Plot27_FD_92592 | JGI IMG/M metagenome (GOLD analysis project Ga0126306, IMG submission 92592) | Serpentine soil microbial communities from UC McLaughlin Reserve, CA, USA - Plot27 | ecosystem: Environmental > Terrestrial > Soil > Grasslands | place: USA: UC McLaughlin Reserve, Lake County... | reverse complement strand
GTGGATCCGGAGGCCGCTGGCCGGCGGATCGCGGCGCGAGTCTGGCCCGTATTCGCCGACCGCCGCCCGGATGAGATCCCGGTGGAGCACAATCTCGACGGCAGCGTGGCCGGCGCATCGCGCCACCCCGTCACGCTCGTTGCCGCAGCGGGCGCCGCGACGGCCTCGAGCAGAGTGCGACGCGCCCAGCAACTTCTCGCCGCAGCGGAAGCGCTCGACCGCGAACAGCCGTCGTACTACGGCGCCGCCTGGGTGGCGCTTGGCCGGCTACTCCTGACCACCCGTCGGCTCGATCCAACCCGCTGCTGATGCCTCATCGACGTGAGTGGGTCCAGGCAGCTTCCAGCTGAGAGGACTGCGCCCGCCGAACACGCGGACGCCTGAGTCGCCCTCCAGCAACGCGCCGAGCTGCTGTCGGGCTATCTGCGACCGCGTCCATAGCCACCACGTCAATGCCCGACTTGTCCGGCTTTTCGATCTTCTCGGCGCGGGAACAAGCGAGCAGCTACAAGGAGGTCATTGGCATGGGAATCATCGCTTGGATACTGCTCGGACTGATCGCGGTGCGATCGCGAAGGCGATTCTGCCCGGAGATGATCCTGGCGGGATCATCGTCACGATGCTGATCGGGATCGCCGGCGCGCTCGTCGGAGGGTTCATCGCGAGCGCTCTCGACATTGGCGATCTCGACGAGTTCTTCGACATCGGCACGTGGCTGATCGCCATCGGCGGATCGTTGCTGCTGCTGCTGATCTATCGCGCTGTGGTCGGCCGGCGCTCGACGCCTGGACGGCCCGTGGACCGGCGCGTGTAGGGCTAGCGCGAGACTCGAATCCCGGAAGCGGGGGGCGGATCAGCCCCCGCCTGCAGGCCACTTTCCCTGTTCTCCTTCGACACGCCTACTCCCTCAACTCCACGGCTTCGAGCGCCTCGCTCTGGTCGGAGTAGTTGCGAACGCGCACGATCTTCCCGTCGCGCAGGAAGGACACGGAGGTAAGCGTGATGTCGACGGGGGCGCCGCTCTTCCCGCGCCCGTGGATGCGCCAAGTTACGACGACCTGGTGGCCAGCGCCGATTAGCTCCTGCGCTTCGAGGTGGATGCCGTCGAACTCGCGCGCCATCGTGCCGAGGTAACGGAGGACGCCTTCATAACCGCGATAGGTGGCAGGCTCGATGTAGGCGTCGGTGGTCGTCCACTCGATTTCGCAGTCGAAGTGGGGCAACATGCCGGCGAGACCGTCGCGTTCGAATGCACCGAAGGCATGGCGGACGAGTTCGACGTTTACCTGCGACATCGCCCGCCCAGTTATCCGCGTCGGCGGGCTCCGCGGTCTACTCTCGCGGCGTTCAGCAGGTTACGAGTCTCGTCGTCTGCCCGCTCCTGGACGTTGCGCTCGAGCGCTTCGGAAGATGCCGACGGCGCGTCTGGTGAATGCCGAACGATCCGGACGACCTGGCGGATGCCCCCGCACGGACAGGGCGTTGCAGAAGGCCCGTGCGACGCCGCCGCAGCCTCGCTGCGAGTACCGCAGCTCTGACAGATCATGTCCGCGATAACCGGTATTCGGGTGCCACCTCCGGCGCCCCGATACCCGGCATTGAGGACCCGCACTCCAACCGGGCGGCGGGGACCGCAAGGCGGAGCCCAGTTTCAGCGCTTTCGGCCCACCGTCACGCTCTCGTGCGACATCGCTTACGCCCGCCCCACGGCTTCGGCGGCGGCTCTGGGGCTTCGCACAGGTTTTCATTGCAGGACCTTTGGGAACAGTGCCGCCACCACATCGAGGAGGCCTGCCATGCGTTGTTGTAAGCGCGCCGTCGCCGTGGTCGTGGCGATTGCGGTCCTACCGTTCGTCTCGGCGGCGCCGGCGCTCGCCGCACGGTATGTGGGCCTCGGCGATTCTGCCGCATCCGGGCCGGTGATTCCCAACCAGATCCCAGCTCCGTTGGGCTGCTGGCGCTCGGATCACAACTTCGCTCATGTGGTGGCGCAGTCGCTCGACGTCTCGCTCAAGGACGTCTCCTGCAGCGGAGCGAGGACGGATCATGTGTGGAGCCCGCAGGACGTCTTCCTGGGTCCGAACCCCCCGCAGCTGGACGCGCTGTCGAAGGACACCCGCAGGGTGACCTTGCAGTTCGGCGGCAACGACATCGGCTTCGGCGAGATTGTCGATGCGTGCACGACGGCGTCGCCGTACGGGCATCCGTGCATCGACCGCTATGCGCCTAACTGGCCTGCCGGTCCCGATGTGCTCGCCGAGCGGATTGCCGCTACGGCTCCGAAGGTTGCGGCGGTGATCCAGGCGATCCACAGCCGCGCTCCGCGTGCGCGTGTGCTCGTGGTCGGCTACGCCGCGATTGTGCCGCACGCCGAGACCGACACCGGTTACCCCGGGTGCTGGCCGCAGGTCGCGATCGCGTGGGAGGACGTGCCCTACCTGCGCGCGACTCATGAGGCGCTCAACACCATGCTGCGCGAGCAGGCCGCGGACCCGGACAACGGCGCAACGTATGTCGACTCCTACGCCGCGAGCGTCGGGCGTGACGCCTGCCAGTCATCGAGCGTGCGCTGGGTCGAGCCGAGCGTGCCGATCAACCCGGCCGCGCCGCTTCACCCGAACGCCCGCGGGATGCGCGGCGTCGCCGCCGCGGTACTGGCCGCCCTCAGGGGATGAGCGCCGCCGCGCCACGTACTGAGCTGACACGCGCTCGGTGAAGCGGCTACGACCACACGGCGAGCGACCGCTCTACGGCGGTGGTTCACGGGTCGCCCGGAACGCCGCGTCTTTGGGCTAGAGCGGTCGGTCTCTGGCCCAAATCCCAGGGAATCCCCTGGAACTCGTGGTGACCGGCAGGCGAAGGTCGGGCCGTCCTGTGGCCGTTTTTCCCTGCAAACCTCCAGGATTTGCAGCCCGAGGTAGATCGCCTCGCACGCGAGACGTCGCTGGTCCGAACCCAGCCGCGCCCATGCACGAGTCCTTGCGCGGCGACGACGGGGCGTGGCTCGGGTAAGACGCGGCCCGTGTGGCGCGCTAACCAGGCGTGCGCCCAACCGCACCGAATCAGCGGGAGCCGGCCCAGTACGGCAACGCAGTCGCCGCGACGCTCGTCGAAGCCGCCTGTGCCGTCAGCGCCGGCGCACATGCCGGGCTCGTCCCCGAGCATCTGCGCGAGGCCCCACAGGTCGGCGTCGCGTTCGTCGTCGCCGCAGGGCTGCTGCTGGCCACCAGCACCGCCTTGGCGATCCGTCCCAGCAGCCGTTGGGCGGCCCGCGGCGCCGCTCTGCTCCTGGCCGGTCTGATCGCTTCCTACGCGGCTAGCCGCACCACCGGGATTCCGGTGCTCGAGCCGCACGCGGAGCCGCTCGACGCGGTCGGGGCGACGACCAAGGTGGTCGAGGCGCTCGGCCTCGTCTTCGCCTTACGGCTTAGCCGACCCGTGGGCGACCGCCGGTCGCCCTTGACCCAGGAGGTAGCAAGATGACCAGTACCACCGGCCCAGGCCGGCGTACCAGTTTGACACTTGCGGGCCTGCTCGCCGTCGCCAGCATGGTCGTCGTGCTGGCGATCTCAGACACGCAGGAGGGACACGCCACGGCCGAGCACGGTCACGCGCCCGTCCCGTCCGGGCCAACCGCGAAGCAGATCCGCTTCCACGATGGGATGCGCAAGCTCTGGGAGGACCACATCACCTGGACGAGGCTGGCGATCGTCAGCTTCGCTGGAGGGCTCCCGGACTTCGACCGGACCGCCGCGCGGCTGCTGCGGAACCAGGAGGACATCGGCAACGCGATCAAGCCCTACTACGGCCGTCGAGCGGACAACCGCCTGACCGCGCTGCTCAAGGAGCACATCGCCGGAGCAGTCGAGCTGCTCCAGGCGGCGAAGGCCGGCGACGCGCGAGGTTCGCGGCCGCCAAGCGGGCGTGGTACCGCAATGGCCGCCAAATCGCCCGGTTCCTGAGCAACGCCAACCCGCGCTTTCTGCCGTTCACGGCGACCAACCGGCTCATGAGGGGCCATCTCGACCAGACGCTGGACGAGGCCGCGCACCGGCTGGACGGCGACTTCCCGGCGGACATCCGCGACTACGAGCGCATCCACCGTCACATCCTGATGATGGCCGACGCCATCACCAGCGGGATCATCAAGCAGTTCCCGGGCCGCTTCGACTGAGCGATCACGCCTGAAGCCCGCCCGCCGCTCGGAGCGGGCGGGCTATGGCTTACACGCGAGAGGTCGCTGGTTCGAACCAGCCGGGCCCGCCATTGCTTTGAGGCCCGCTTCTCGGTTCAGCCAGCGCTCGGCTAGCGCGCGTCGCCCGCGGTCGGGGTGTCGGGGTCAGGCGGGGTATCGGACCTCTGCGCCGTTTCGTCGGGCGGTGGTGCGTCAGCGGGATGAGCCGCCGTCGTAGCCGCCGTCGACGTCGCCTGAGCTTCGGACACTTCCCTCTTCTCGCTTGCAGGCTGGGAAGAACGGGAGCCATGGCGGCGCTTTGCCGCTGCCGCCGCAGCACCTGCCGCGCCCGCTCCAAGCAAGCCGAATATGGCCGGCTTGCGACCGCGCCCTGCGCCTCGCTTCTTGGTCCCGCCCAGCGAACTCAGGAGCCCTCCCACTACGGGAATCGACCCAGCCGAGCGCCGGCCGGCGGACGCTTTTCCGCCGCCGCCGGGAAGCATGCCTCGAATTCCCTGCATTAGCTTCTGAGCGCCGCTGTGCTCGGGTTGCCGGCGGCGCCTGCGCGGCGCGCCCCCGCTGGGTCGAGCCGAAGCCCGTCCGAAGCGCCGCGCCGGCTCGGTCTGACCACTCCGCGCGAAGCGTCGCGGCGACTGAGTCTGACCGGAGCCGCGACCAAAACGGCCCTGTCGCAGCGTCGCGGCTTCCCGCCGCCCCTGTGTCGTCCGTGCCACGGTGTTCCTCCCTGAACTGGGTCTACAAGATCCGACAGCACGTGCCCGGCGGCCCGTCATTCAAACCGATTCGTTGCGGATCTCGACGGGGGGCCCGGCGGAGCGCATCAGGCGATCGCCTTCGCGCGGATGAAGGTAGACGGTGCCGGGAATGCGTCCGCCTTCGAGCGTCCGTAACAATCTTCGCCATCGCCGTGCAAGCGCCAGAGCGCCACGGGGCCTCGTCGAGCGGTTGCCTCCGCTGCGCGCCGGCGCGAGCGTTCGGCTAACGGCCACCGGTGCCCGATAACCGACCGAATCGGCGGCAAACTACACGCATTGCCTCGCGAGCTGTTACCAGTCCCGATGCCCTGAGAGGCGCTCGCAGAGCGGAATCCACGTCGCTGGACGCCTGTCGGCCGCCGCGCCTCACACGCGAGAGGTCGCTGGTTCGAACCCAGCCGCGCCCACTCCCCGAAGCCCGCGCATCGAGGGGCTTCGTCCTCGAGGGCAATCCCCGACGCCGTCGCCGCCTAACAGCCGCGATCTCGGGTAGCAGACCTGTATGCCCGACACGCTCGAGGAACAGCTCACCAAACACCTGACGGACGTCCATTCGATCGAGGTGCAAGCGCTCCAGCAGCTCCGCGTGGCACCGCGTATGGCCCGAGATCCTGAGCTGGCGCGCGCCTTCAGGGAGCATGTGATCGAGACCGAGGAGCAGGAGCGGCGGGTGCGCGAACGGCTTGAGGCCCACGCGGCCGACCCTTCGCGGCTGAAGGACGTCGTGGCCCGTGCGGGTGGCGTCGGCATGGTGCTGTTCGCACGAGCGCAGCCCGACACCCCCGGAAAGCTCGTGGCACACGCGTACTCCTATGAACACATGGAACTCGCCGCCTACGAGCTGCTCTCCTTCGTCGCCGAGAAAGCAGGCGACGCGGAAACGGCCGCGGTCGCCCGCTCGATCCGCGACCAAGAGGCAGCCATGGCGGAGCGGCTCGCCGCGGGATTCGACCGCGCAGTCGACGCGTCCCTTCGCCAGGTCGCCCCTGAGGACCTCGGACGCCAGCTGGGGAAGTACTTGGCGGACGCCTTCGCTATCGAGTCGCAGGCCCTACAGCTGCTCGGGCAGGCACAGGCGATAGCGGGTGACCCGGACCTGAAGAAGGTGTTCTCCGAGCACCTGGATGAGACACGCTCCCAGCAGGCGGCGATTCGGGCACGCATCGAGGCGCGCGGGGAACGCCCATCTCGCTTCAAGAGCGCGCTACTGAGAGTCGGCGGAGTGAACCTCGGCGCCTTCTTCGGCGCGCAGCCGGACACTCCCGCAAAGCTGGCCGGTTTCGCGTTCGCATTCGAGCACCTCGAGATCGCCGCCTACGAGCAGCTGCTGCGCGTATCCCATCGAGCCGGCGATGACGAAACCGCCCGGATCGCCGAGCGCATCGCTGGGGAGGAGCGGGCGGCCGCGGCTGCGATTCGCGCACGGTTCGAACCCGCCCTCGAGGCGGCGCTGAGCGCCCAAGGCGTGTGAGGCATGACCTCGTACTCCCTGAACGAGGTCAGCTGTCGCACGCGCATGTCAGCCCATCGAAGCGCGCCAATACGTCCTCGAAAGCGTTTGGGCAGACGTGCAACCTCGCGCCGGGTAGCCGCCTTTCCCTCAACGCCCGGCCGGAAGGAGCCCCGAGGGACCCTTCGCCTTCGACGGAGCCGAGCGGAACCTGCGCGTTGACGGCCGGCGCCGTCACGAGCGTCCCGATCACTGCGGCTATGAGGACGGCACAGCGCATGGCCCTGTCGCCAGTCTGGACCGGCGCCGCCGGAAGCGCGAGGCCGCCTCTCTGGCCGACGCCTCAGCGCTTGAGCGTGAGCTTGCGGCCCTTGACCACGCCGCGGTTGCCGGCCGCGTCGACGCAGGACACGGCGAGGGTCACGCCCACCCTCCGCAGCCGCCGCAGCTTGCGCGCCGCGCGGCGGGTCGGTCGCACCCTCAGCGCACGCGTGCCGGCGGCGAGGACGGCTCGCTTGCGTGCGATGCGCCGTGGCAGCTTGAGCCGCTTCGCCAAACGCTTGGCCAGGCGCAAATCGGCGGTGAGCAAGCACGCCTCGCTCGTTGTGATCTTGAATGCAGCGCCGCGCTTCAGGACTCTGCCCAGCCGCTGGGGAGTCTTCGCCGAGGTCGAGAGCACGGGCTTGGCGAGGTCTACCAGCGGCGGCGGCGGAGGCGGCTGATCGTTTGCCCCGATGGTCACGGTCGCAGCCGCTGGAGGAGTAACCGTGGTCCCCGCGCTCGGATTCGAGAGCGTGACATCGAACGTCTCGCTCCCCTCCGGCTCGGCGTCGTCCTTTATCGCCACCACGATTGGCTTTGGGGTCGAGTCGCCATTTGCCCAGCTCAGCGTGCCCGAGGCTGGTTCGAAGTCCTGACCCGAGCTGGCGCTCCCCGAGGAGGTGGCGTAGTCGACTGTCACGGCTCCCGTCGCGGGCCCCCTTCTGGATACGGTCAGGGTGGCGGTGCCGCCTTCGCCGGCGGCAGCGCCGGCCGAGTCGAACAGCACGGTCTTGGGCGTCGCGGTCACCCCGAGGAACGCGGTGGTGCCGGTGCCGATCGAACCCCCGTTCGAGGTCTGGAGCGTGGCCGCGCCGGTGGTGAGGTTCACGCTGTAGAGCCGGCTGACGCCGCCCTGCGTGATCGTCGCGTAGGCAACGCCGTTCTCGCCGGCGATATCGAAGCCGATGGCCTCGTTCAGGTTGGTTCCGAGCCCCAGGGGGCCGACCAGGGTCAGCGTCCCGCCGTTCGGAGGGTTCTGGATCTGCAGCGTGCCGCTCGCTGAGTCGATGTCAAAGAGAGTGGTCTCCGTTGCGCCGACGAAGTTGTTGCTGTACGCCGCCGCCACCACGTTCCCAGCCGGGTTCAATGCCGTGTCTGTTCCGGACAGCGTCCCGTCGATGGGGTTCAGGCGCAGATTCTGCTCCGTGTTGGAGACCGACCGGATGCGATCGGACACCGGGCTCACGTCCGTGCCGAAGGCCGTGCCGTTGAGGGTGAACTGACTGGCCGTGCCCACCTGTGTCGCCGTCCCGGTGAGGATGTTCAGCCGATAGATGCGGCTCGTGCTGCCAATGCCGTAGATCTGGCCGTCGGACGGCCGGTAGTCGATCCCGACCAGCGTCTCCCCAACCTGTAGTCCGGTCACCGGCACGGTTGTGACTGACCCGAGCGCCCCGGAGTCGAACCGCGACAGGTTGGCGCCGTTGGTGGCCACCAGCGGGATCGCCTGGGCGCTGGAGCTGAAGGCGGCCGCGCCCAGGCAAGCCAGGACGCCCAGACTGAACCTGCGGCGTGCGCGCACGCCCTCGAGTCTCTAGGCGGGGTCCCAACCGTGTCAAGGCCCCGGGCGTCGAGCTGCGCAGCTCGCGGGCCCGATTAGCGCGGCCATCCGCGGACATCGCAGCGCATACGTCAGCAGCTTTTGAACGTGTCGAAGCCGCGCTTGTCGGTCGTGGTTGCTACATCCCTGCCCGCGCCGCAGTTGACGCGGTCGTGCACCTTGTTGCCGGTCAGGACATGGTCGTTGCCCGGTCCGCCCAGGATCGTGCTTGGGTGCGGCGTCTTTTCTCCTGCGAACCCGTAAAAGGCTTCCAGGAAGTCGTTGCCCGACCCTCCGTCCAGCCTGCCAAAGCCCGTGAGGCGGTCGTTGCCCGACCCGCCCTTGAGCTTGTCCTCGCCGCCGCTGCCGTAGACCTTGTCGGCGCCCGACCCTCCGGTGAGCTCGTCGTTGCGCTTGGTTCCGATGAGGCTGTCCTTGCCCGTTCCGCCATCGACGTTGAGCTTCAGGCTCCTCGGCAAGTCGACCTGCAGAGCGGGGCCGACGGACTTCAGCTCGTCGTTGCGATCACCCAGACGGAGGACCAGCGCGGTGACGCCGCTCGTCGGGCATCCCGTTGTCGCGTTGTCCGGGTCCGTCGCGCAGCCCGCTCCGGGCGCGATCTCGTAGCGGTCGCTAATGGAGACAGTCCCGCTAAAGAACCTGACCTGCAGGAGGTTCTGCTCGCCGACGGCGGCCTGATAGATCACGGACGTCCCGCTTCGCGTCACCGTCCCGGCCTGGGCCGGCGTCGCGATGGCGAGTGCGGCCAATCCCAATCCCAGCACGACTGTCCAGCGTCTCATGGGGCGTCTCCTTTAGATGGTGAATCTCTGTCGCAGCGAACCCGGGCGGGTCATCGCCTTCTCGCTGTCTTGCCGCGTGCCGCCGGTCCCGCGTGCCCAGTCCGGTCACGCGCGACGACGGTCACCGTCGCCGTCACGGTCCGGGGCACCGCCCGGATGCGCGCCTTGCGCGCCTTTGGCCCGACCGTTATGAACGGCGTCCGGCCGTCGGACAGCCGGGCTCGAACGGTGTAGCCGGCAACCCGATGTGCCCGGCCCCAGCGCACGAGCAGCCCATGGCCACTGCGCGTGACACGTACCTTGCGCGGCCGACCCGGGCGCGCGGGCGCGGGCGCGGTGTAGGTCCCGACCTTCGTCTCCATTCGCGGGATGCCGTTGCGGTCGGTCAGCGCAGTCACCGTGCGCTTGCCCCTCGGGCCGTAGCCGGTGGCGAAACGAATCGTGCCCGCGTCCTTCGTCGCGCGGCCGACGATGCGCGAGCCGCCGCGCGCGTCCCTCTCGACGAAGGTCGTGTTCAGCCCATTCGTTCGCCGCGCTCGGTAGGTCAACGTGCGGTTGCGCCCCTTGCCGCCCAGCTTGATGCTGACCTTCGGAGGCGCCACCGGTCGCGCTTGGCGGAGCTCGACGATCGCGGGTGAACCGGCCTGGGTCTCGACCGTCCACGTGCCACTGGCCGGCTTGAGCATGCCCACGTACGTCGTCTTGGTGGCGGCTTGGGTCAGGGCGTATGCCGGCGCGCCGGGAACGTTCAGGTCCGCGGCCGGGACGATCCGCTCTCCGCTGGGCGAGACGAGCGCCACCGATGGGGCAGCGCCGTCGCCGAGCACCTTGATGCTGGCTGCTGATGCCCCCGCGGGGACGGAGAACGCCGGCGCGCCCGCCTGTGCCGTTCGGGCCCGCGGCGTGCCCGGCGGCAGCGGGGGATCGTAGCTCGACAGGTCGCACGTCGGGAACATGATGTCCGTCTCCAGGATGCTGTTCTCCCAGAGGTGACCGAAGCCGAGCTTCCCGATGCCGTAGGAGAGGCATGTGCCGATGCCCAGGCTGGAGATGACGGCATCGCCGCCGACGCAGGCGTAGCCGGCGATGCACACGTCGCCCGTGACACGCCCGGAGAAGCTCTTCGATGGCAGGTCCACGAAGACCGCGACCGAGCCCCGGGCCGTTGCGACCGTGAGATCGATGTCCACGGCGCCCTGCGCCCGGAAGAAGCCGTCGGTCGTCAGCGTGACCCGCGCCGTAGCGACCCCGAACCCGAGCAGGTCGCCTTCACCGGTGAAGTCGAAGACGACCGGATCGCCGAAAATGATGACGAGCCTGCCGTGAATGGACACGGTGTAGACCCCGGGCGCCAGCGGTATGGCCCCAACCGTCGCCTCGGCCTCCAGCTCGAAGGGATCGAGATGGAACCCGCCGCCGATCGAGCCGAGAAACGTGGGCCCGATCAGCGGGAGGCCGGGAAACAGCGGGCTCGCCGTGAAGGTCGCACCCTCGAACGCCCCATCGGCGAAACGCACGGACCCGCCGAGCTTGACCCCACCCGGCTGCGGCGGCAGCCCGATCGTCGCCGCTCCGTCCCACTGATTGCCGAGCTTCGTGTAATCGATGCTGAGCTTCTCGACGAGCAGCGGCCCGAGATACAGACCCTGAACGGAGATCTTCATCGAGTCGAGGCTGAGACCGTCCTCGTTCGTCAAACGCAGGACCGCGCTCCCGCGGACGTCTCCGAACGCCTTCGGCAGCCCGAGCGACACGGGAATGCAGGCGGAGTCGGGGCCGAGGTACACAGCAACCTGGCCCTGAATCGGGAACCCCTTGAGGGACGGCTTCGAGACGTCGGAATCGAACCCCAGCAGCTTCGTGCCGCTGCAGCCCGGCGCCGCCTGCGTCTTGTCGGCCTCACTGGGCAGCTTGAGGTGCAGTTCCTCGTGCAGGAGCGGGATCACGATGCTGTCGTCCAGGCGCATCTGCACCGTGACCCGCCCGGTGGTGTCGAAGGTCCTCGCGCGCGAGTTCAGGAGGATCTTCACGTTCGGGTCCGGCACGATCTCCAGGCCGTTGAGGTGGATCGTTCCCTCGGAGACCTTGGTGCCCGGCTTCCCGACCGCGCCCAGCAGGCAACCGCCCTCGGCGACTACATCGATCGCGCTGTACTCGATGCGGCTGCACGTCTCGAGCACGCCCGGCTCGAGGTTGGGGCTAGTGCCGGGAAGCCCGCCGAGGCCCGGCTTGCCCGTAGGCGACTGGCTCCCGAGGGCGGAGAGGATCAGGTCCTTCGTGTTCCGCGGAGCGCCGACAAACCCGCCACCGTCCGCCGCAATCGCAACGGCAGCCCGCGCGTGCACGACCAGCTCCCCACGCTTGGCCTTGTAGATCGTGCTCAACCGCCCGAGCCGCGATCCGGTCACCGTTCTCGAGCGCAGAACGTCCGAAGCATCAAGCCATGCGGCCCTGACGGTGTTACCCGATGCCTGCGGCGAGATCGCGGCTGAAGGACCGAGCGGGCTTGTCGCCAGGACGATCGGGCGGCCCAGATTGCCGTCGCCGGCCAGCCTTCGCAACAGCAGCTTCTGGCGGCTGTCACCGGCGGTGGTGCCCGTTGTGAGGAGGTAGGGACCGCGCGGGCCGCTGGACATCCGCGGCGACCCTCCCCTAGCTGCCGCGGGGGGCGACCATTGCGCGGGGTCGGACGGGTCGCCGGTGCGGTTCCAGGTGCGCAGGATCGTCGTGTTAGGCGCGCTGGCCCTATACGCGACGCTCACTCCGCCCTCGGCGCCCGCGCCGATCGCGGCGCCGTTCTCGTCGAGGCCGAGTGTCTGCGACTCGGGGACGAGGGCCGTGAAGCCGCCCGGCGGCACGCCGGGGCGTACGGCCTGGAAGAAACCGCCCGAGTAGACGAGCCCGATCTGCTCGTTGCCTGGCGGGCCGAACGTCACCGCCCCCTCGAGGTTGGCGTTGCGGGGGTCGCCGTCGCGAAACGACCCGCCGACCATGACCGGCGGGTTGAACTTCGTACCGCCGTCGTCGGAGACGTAGGCGTAGACAGGACCCGCTCCGTCGACCGAGCGCTGCGAGAGCAGCACCAGCGCGTCCCCGTAGGCCACGACGAACGCCTCGAACTCGGCCTGGTCGGGCTGCGGAAGACTGCCGGCGGTCGGGTCGCAGCCGTCTGTCCCGCGTTTGATGCGGCAGTAGCGCAGCGCGGGGACGTTGCTGAAGTAGTCGACCCACACGACATGCGCAGTCCCGGCGGCGTCGACGAGCACGTTCGGCTTGGTGCCCTCACCGACCTTGACCGGTGGCGGTGTCGGGATGACCGGCCTCGTCCTCGGGGCCTTGCGCGTGCCCTTGTAGCCCGGGGTCCTGATCCCCGTCGCCCCCGCCGGTGCCTCGAGCGCGGCGACCGCGACGACCGCGAGCGTGAGGGAAAGTGCAAGCCTCCTGAGGTTGAGCTGACGGCGGGGGCTCATCTGGATTCCTCGGGCTGATCTGAGGCGGCGGATGGGCGCGCTTCCTCCAGCTCCCGCAGCAACTCCAACCACCCCGAGAAGGGACGCTCGGTGCTCTCGTCCACGCGAATGGACCCGGTCAGGCGCGTACCGGGCCCGTCGAACCGGATGAGCACGGTGGGACCGGGTCCGTCGGCCTCGTCCATGTCGCCGAGCCTGCCTCCCACCCGGTTGGCTCGCTACGAGGCCGCCACCGAAGGGTTTTATCGACTCGACCGAAGTAGGATCATCGTGGCGTGCCTGCCCTCCTGGAACGCGACGCGCAGCGGGCCGAGCTGGACGAGCTGTTGCGCGGCGTGGCGCTGGGCCGCGGTTCGCTGCTACTGGTGGAGGGGCCGGCCGGCATCGGGAAGACCGAAGTGCTGCGCCTTGCCCACTCGATGGCTCCGAGCCATGTGGTCAATGTCCTTCGGAGCAAGGGTGGCGAACTGGAGCGAGAGTTTCCGTTCGGAGTCGCGCGCCAGCTCTTCGAGCCGCTGCTCGTGCGAGCCACACCAGCGCGGCGAGAAGCGCTGCTCGCCGGAGCGGCGGGAGGTGCGCGTCCGGTGCTCGACCGCGACTGGCGGACCGAACCGCAGCCGGCGCCGGCGCCGGGCAGCGTGGAGACGGTGCTCCATGGGCTGTACTGGGTGGCCGCCAACCTCGCCGAGAGAGCGCCCCTGCTTCTCGTCGTGGACGACGCGCACTGGGCCGACCGCTCCTCGCTGCTGTTTCTCGCGTATCTCGCCCGTCGCCTGGAGGACCTCCCGGTCGCCTTGGTGCTCGCCGTCCGTACGGGGGAGGGTGCGCCAGGGGCGGAGCTGCGAGAGATCGCCTCACAATCGCGCGTGTTGAGCCTCCCGCCCTTGAGCCAGAATGCCGTCGGCAAGCTGGCGGCGGATGGACTTGGCAGGGCCGTCAATCCTGCGTTCGCGTCGGCCTGCGAGGAGGTGACCGGAGGGAATCCCTACCTTGTCGGAGAGCTCGTCCGGGCCCTGTCGGACGCTGCGGTCGAGCCCACCGTTGAAGCAGCGTTGCGGGTCCGAACTCTCGCTCCTCCGACGGTCGCGCGCGCTGTGCTGGCCAGGCTCGCCGGCCTGTCGGAGTCGGCGGAACGGCTCGCTCGCGCCGTCGCCCTGCTGGGCCGGGACGCCGGGCTTCATCACGCCGCCCAGCTCGCCGACCTCGACGACGCCGAGGCGGCCGGGGCCGCCGACGCCCTTGTAGCGGCCTCGATACTCAGCCCGGACGGCCCGCTCGAGTTCGTCCATCCGCTGGTGCGCAGCGCCATCTATGCCGAGCTGGCCCCCGCGGGGAGGGCCCATGACCACCGGCGAGCTGCGGCTCTGCTCTCGAACGACGGGGCTGAACCAGAGCGCGTAGCGGCCCACCTGCTCGCTGTGGACCCGGCGGGCGATTCGTGGGTCGTCGAGCGTCTGCGCGAAGCGGCCGACAAAGCGCTGGGCGAAGGCGCGCCTGAGGCCGCGGTCACGTACCTCGTCCGGGCGAGCTCAGAGCCGCCCGCGCAGCAGCACCGAAGCCACGTTTTTCTAGCGCTCGGCACCGCCCAAGCGAGCCTCGGTGCACAGGAGGCGACCGCCACACTCAGGGCCTCGGTCGAGACCGCCCCGGACCCGCCCACGAGAGCCGCCACGGCGCGAACGCTCGCCCGCGACCTGCACATGCGCGGCGAGGTACTCGAGGCCGCGCTCGTCCTCGAGGAGGCGCTCGATCTCTATGGCGTAAAGCCGAGCGACGAGCTGCGCCGCGGCCTCGAAGGCGATCTGCTTCAGACCACCCAGTCGGCGATGTCAGCCAGACACCACCTCCCCGATCGTCTCGCGCAGGCACGAGCCGAAACGCTCGCGGGAGAGGTTGCGACGTCACCGGTCGTGCAAGCCGTCGTCTCTGTCGACCTCGCCCACACGGATGGAGCGGCCGACGCCGCCGCCGCGATCGCCGAGCGCGTGCTAGCTGGGGGCTTCGGCCTCGAGGACGGGGACATCAGCATCGCCCTCTTCCTGGCGACCGTGACGCTGACGCTGTGCGACCGCCTGTCCGCCGCCCAGACCATCCTGGACCAGACCGTCGAAGAAGCCCAGAGCCGGGGCTCGCTCACCGACTCCTCGAGCGCCCTGTGCCTGCGCGGCATCGTCCACTACCGGCAGGGGCAGCTCAGGGACGCTGAGGCCGATGCCCTGCTGGCGCTGGACCAGTCGTATTCGCCCGGTGCCCACATCCTGCGCGCGTGGAACCTGGGGAACCTCGCCGACATCCTGATGCAGCGCGGGCAGCCGGACGAGGCCGAGCGGACGCTCTCAGACGACCGTCTCGGTCCCTATGACCCGGACTCGATTCTCTACCAGCCGTTTCGTGACGCGAGCGCCCGGCTGTCCGCGTCGCAGGGGGAGTTCGAGGCGGCGATGGGCCAACTCCGGGCGCTGGAGGAGTGGGAGCTGCGGTGGGGCGTGCGCAATCCCAGCCAGACACAGTGGCGCGCTCAGGCCGCGCTCGCGCAGATGGCGCTCGGCGCACACGACGAGGCGTGCCGATTGGCCGAGGAGGACCTCCTCAGGGCAAGGGCCTTCGGCGCGCCGCGGGCGCTCGGCGTCGCGCTGCGCGTCGCGGGGATCGTCGAGGGCGATGCCGGACTGGAGCGGCTGACGGAGGCAGTCGACGTCCTCGCGGGCTCAGAGGCACGTCTCGAGCACGCCTGGGCTCTCTTCGAGCTGGGATCCGCCGTCCGCCGCGCCGGCCGTCGCGTAGACGCGCGCGAGCCGCTGCGGGCCGCGCTCGACCTGGCCGACCGCTGCGGCGCCACCAGCCTTTCCGAGCGGGCTCGCGAGGAGCTGCACGCCGCGGGCGCGCGACCCCGCCGCGCGCGATTGAGCGGCGTCGAGGCACTCACGCCGCAGGAGCGGCGCGTCGCCCAGATGGCCGCCAGCGGAATGACCAATCGAGCAATCGCGCAGTCCCTGTTCCTGACCACGCGGACTATCGAGATGCACCTCGCGAACGCCTACCGCAAGCTCGGCGTCACGGCTCGCAAAGGCTTGCCAAGAGCCCTGGGCGTCCCCGAGGAGAGCTAGCTTGTCGAGGGTCGGTCGACCAGGCTCTGTGTGGCGAGCCTGGGGCGCGCCGGGCTGGGACAGTTGGGGTTGCGCTGCTACCGGAGCCTGAAGCGCTTCGTGGTGCTGAGGCGGCCCTGGGTCACACGCAGCGTCATTCGCGCGCCCTTCAAGCGCTTCTTCTTCTTGCGCCCGGCGGCGGTCAGTCGCAGCCTCACCGTCACGGTTCCAGCGCGCTTCGCGGTCGCTGCCCCGGCGGCGACGACGACGGATCTGCTGCTTTTCAGGACCTTCGCCGGCACGGATCCGGCGACCTTCACCTTGCCCACGCGGACGACCTTGACCTTGATCGGCACCCCCTTGGCGCTTGCCAGAGCCTTCGCCGTGACCTTTTTCGGCACGGTCGCAACCGGCGCGCCCGGCGCCGAGTCGCCGCCGGGCAGTGGGCCCCCGGTCGGCGGCTGACCGGACGCCGGCAGGAACGCGGCCACATCCGCCCCGCCGATGGCGCCCTGCGAGGCGGTCGGCGAGATCACGACCGGAGGCGCGCTGAGCTCGCACAGTTCCCCGGTGCCGGTCGCCGCCCCCGCCACCTTGAGGCCCCCGTCGTCCGTCCAGGCGATGCGCATACCGTCCGGTGACAGCGAGGCCTCCTTGGCGACGCCGCTCGTCGGTAGGAAGCAATCCACGGCGGCAGGGAACGTGGGCGACTGGTCGATGCCCTGGGTCGCCACCATGGCGATCTTGCCGATCGTCTGCGTGCCGCCGTCCCACTGCTCTAGCTCGGCTGCAGCGAGCCCGTTCGCCGCGACGTCGGTGCGCCGGAGGTCGAGTCCGCTCCCTGAGAAGTTCATCCAGGGCGTGAAGTCGTTCCCGTACGGAGAGGCCGATGCGTTTTGCACGTACACCGTCCCGCCGCTGTGCGCGATCATCCGGCTGCCGAACAGCGTCGGGTGCTCGCCGTCGACGTTGATCGGCTCGAGCGAGCTGTTGCTCACGGGCCGGACGTGGGTTCCCTGCGAGAACATGATCGGACAGCAGAAGCCGCTGTTCGAGTAGCCGTAGACCATGTGGCTGCCGTCCGCGGTCACGTCGAAGCCGAGCGGGTAGACCTGGATCGCCGAGCCGGACTGCGAATTGAGGGGCCCCTCGACTGTGGACGTGCCGTTCGGCTCCCAGACCTTGAACCACGAGAAGCCCGAGTTCCTCCCGGGCACATTGCGCGCGGCGACGATCCGGCCGCCGTCGGAAGCCGCCACGGCGAGCCACTTCTCCGTCTCACCAGCGCCGTTCACCACGGGCGTCGCGAGGCGCGCCTTCTGCGCCCCGTCGAGCGACGAAAGCCAGACGTCGCCACCGTCGACGTATGCGATCGAGGCGGCACCGGCCGCGCCCGGTGCGGAGGCGACGACGACCAGGGCCGCGCCTACGGCGATGGCGAGAGCGATCGTGCGTCGCCCGGATGAGTCCGTGCTCATTTCGTTCCTCTGCTCGGGGGGCGCCCGAGCCGGCGACGCATGTCCATCGTACGTCACGTTCGGCTAACAGCCAACGCATGCTGGCCGCTTGGCCCCCGTGCGATCGCAGCACTAAATCCGGATACGCACCGCCCTGTCGCACCGCATGCGTGCCACGCTGCGCGTGACATTCACACCGCAGGGCGGGTCCCCGGCGAGCCGCACGAAGACGGTCACGCTGCGGCTCGCGCCGAGGCGCTAGCGGAAGTCGTCCGCGGTCAGCAGGTCCAGTCGCAGCGCGGTGCCGAAGGTGTCCGCCTCTGCCGAGAACGACTCGTGTTCGAGCCGCTCGGCGGTGGCCCTGATCACATCCCGCGCCTCGTCCAGCAGGCGGTCGAACACCGCAACGGCGTAATTGCTCGCCACCACGTCGCGCCACGAACCGCACGCCCCGCAGCGCAGGACCAGCCACCAGTGGGCCGGCCCCGACTCGGCCCATATGACGGGATACACGAAGCCGGCCGCGCAGTCGGGGCAGCGGTCGAGATGCGTCCCGGTCTGCGCACCGGAGCGCGCTGGGGAGCGGCGAAGCCAGCGTCGCAATCGGGACATGGGGACCTCCAATCGAGTCCCTCGGGGGCGGGTCCTGTGTGCAGAGCCGGCGGACCAGCGCCGACGATGCGTCCCTTCGACCGTAACCGCCACCTGCCCCCAGCGCAAGCTCTGACCGTCGCTCCGGCCCGACCCCTCGCGGGGCCTCGGCATTACCGGCGGCGCGTCCTGACCCTGATCCGCGGCCTGACAGTCGTCCGGCCGCCGGTGGCGACGTTCGTCACTCTGATGCGCGGCCGGCGCACGAGGCGTCCGTTCTTCGCCAGCCGCTTCCTCAAGGCGCGCCGGAGCCTGGCCGACGCGCGCAGGGTGATCCGAGCGCGGGTCCCTGGCTGAATGGTCCTGCCGTTCCCGCCGTTCACCACCTGGACGTCCACGCCGGCACCGCCTACGGAGGTGTCGGTGTCGTCGCCGGGATTCCAGATGAACGTGTCGTCGCCTTCGTCACCGGAGGCGCCGTCGTTCGCGTCGCCGCCGGTCATCGTGTCCGCCCCGCTCCCGCCGGTCAGCGTGTCGAAACCGCCCTTGCCGATAATCGTGTCGTCGCCGGAGCTGCCGGACAGGTCGTCGCCGCCCGAGCCGCCCGTGAGCGTGTCGTTGCCGTCGTCGCCGTTCATGGTGGCGCCCGGGAGCGCGCCCATCGTCTCGCTCAGCGTTATGACGTCGTCGCCACCCCCGGCATTCACAACGATGCGAGTGGTGTTCGCCACCGTCGAGGAGCCATCGTCTTCAAAGGTGCCGTCGGCACCCACGTCGGCGCGGATCACCCCGGCCGCATTGCGATCGATGATCACCTCGTCGCCCACATCGTCTCCGGCGAGCCGGAGCTCGGTGCCCACTCGGCTGACGGAGACGCCGGCCTGCGCGGCCGTCGTAGCGAGGCCGAGCGACGTCGCCGCCGTGGCAAGCGCGGCCACGACGGTGCGAGTCGTGCGGTCCACCTGCCTCCTGGGTCTCAGGAAGTCTCTGTGGGGTCAACCAGCTCGGCGGCTCGTAGCGCCGCCTCCCGTCGTGTCGTGGCGCCGAGCTTCGTCAGCACGGCCGCCACGTGGTGCTCGGCGGTTCGCTGGGAGACCACCAGCCGCTCGGCGATCTCGGCGTTTGTGAGCCCCTCGGCGATCAGCGCCAGCACCTCGAGCTGGCGAGCGGTGAGCCCGGCCGGGTTGGCGCGTGTCGCCTTGCGCGGTCCGTGGGGCACGCGGATGTCGAGTTCGCGCATGCGTGCGGCCGCGCGCTTCGTCAGCGGCGCGGCGCCCAGCCGGCGTGCGATGTCGATCGCTTCCACCAGCGCAGCCTCGTCGTCCAGCATCGACAGCATCAGCGCTCGGTCGTACACCCAGCCCAGCTCGCCGAACGCGTCAGCCGCCGCCGGCCAGTCGAGCTGCATCATGGCGGCGTAGGGACCCGACGCCGGCCCCTCGATCTTCATACCGATCCCGCCCACCGCCGCCCATGCGGCCAACCGGACCGCGTAGCGCCCACGGAAGCCGCCGTGCGCCCGCATCTGCTCGGCCAGCTGCTCGAAGCGCTCGCCAGGGACCGGCCCGCCAGAAGTGAGGGCCAGCTCGGCCGTCAGTTCGATCACCGGCGCGATCCGCTGCGGCTCCCCCGCGCGCTCGGCATGCTCGGCGAGGTCGGCCACGCGCTCGCTGGCGTCGGCGTCGCCCCGGCGCACCGCCAGCTCGGCCAGCACGGTCTTCGCGAGCAGCTGGACGACCGTGAGGCCGCGCTCGACCTCTCCCCGCGTGATCCGCTCCGCCTCGTCCCAGTCGCCCCGCCGCAGTCGCAGCCAGGCCAGCGCGGTGGTCACGTACGAGACGTACGTGTGCACCTCGTAGGTCTCGGCGTAGGCGAGCGCCCGCTGCGCGTACCGCAACCCCTGATCGGGCTGGGCCCACGACATGAGGACGAAGCCCAGGTTCCCCAGAGCGCGGGTCGCGTCCTCGCGCTCGCCCGCGGTGTCGGCAAGCGCGTGGGCCTCGAGCAGCGCGCCGGTCTCGCCTGGATCGAGCTGCACCTTGGTGCAGGCGATGTTGACGAGCGCGTGCGCGCGCGTGCTCTCGTCGCCGAGCCGCGTCGCGAGATTGAGCGCCCGCTCACCCCATCTCAGGGCCTGTTCGCCGTCCTCCGCGAGCATGGCCAGCTGCGCCACGCCACTACAGGCACGGGCAAGCTCGATCGACTCGCCGAGCGGCTCGAGGATCGTGATCGCCTCGAGCGCCTTCGCGCGCGCCGGGGCGCCGTCGCCGACGAACCAGTGGAGCCGCGACAGAACGCGCGTGCACCTGCCCACGGAGGCCTCGTCGCCCAGCTCGCGATGGATCTCTATCGCGGCGTCGGTCGCCTTGAAGGCGTCGTCGAGCCGGCCGACGAGGTAGGCGGCCGTCGCCAGCTCCTCGAGCATGTCCGCCTGTTCGAGCGCCGGCTGCCGCTCGGCGAAGTCCATGGCCCGGCGGTAGTGGAAGTACGCCTCCCGATTCGACTCGAGCGCAGCAGCCCGGCGCGCCGCGACGAGGGCGTACTCGCTGACGACGTCGTCGATGCCCGCGGCCTCCGCGTGGTGCACGATGTCGGCGGGGTCGGCGTCCGCGGCGAGCAGGGCATCCAGGACCTCCGCGTGGAGGCGCCGCCGCACGACGATCGGGATGCTCGACAGGACCGCGTTGCGCGCCAGCTCGTGACGGAAGCGCACGTATGGGCCGTCCATCTCGAGCAGCTGCCGGCGCTCGGGCTCCTCGGCCGCGGCCGCCCAGCCGGGCATCACCGCGTTCATCGTGGTCGTGCGGACGCGGTTCGGCACGACCGACACAAGCTCGACTAGGCGCCGTGAGCTGTCGTCGAGCCGCGACACGCGCGCGAGGACGGCACCTGTGACCGACGGCGGCGGCTCGACCGCATCCCGTGAGGCCAGCAGCTCACTGACGTAGAACGGGTTCCCTGCGGTCGCGGCGTACAACTCGTCGGCATCCTCGCCGGCGAGCGCGGCCACCGCGTCGCGCGACAGAGGCAGGAGCTCGAGCAGCTGGACGTCATCGCGCCGGATCGCGCCAAGGGCCGCGTGCAGGGGGTGACCGGGCGGCGCCTCGCCGCCCCGGTAGGTCGCCACCAGCACGGCCGGCAGGGTGGCGATCCGCCGTCCGAGCACGGTGATCGAGTCGAGCGTCGCGTCGTCCGCCCAATGCACGTCCTCCAGCGCGAGGACGGTCGGCCGTGGAGGGCGCTCGAGCTCTGTGATCAACAGGTCCTGGATGTCATGCGGCGCCGCGCCGCCGGCGAGCGCGTCCTCGAGTGCGCCCGAGACGCTGCCGGCGAGGTCTCGAAACGGGCCCAGCGGGCGCGGAATCGACAGGTCGTCGCAGGTGCCGAACAGCACCCGGGCGTCACCGTCCAGATCGTCCAGGAACCGCCTCACCAGCGAGGTCTTGCCGATCCCCGGCTCCCCGCTGATGCACACCATCCGCCCTTCGCCGCGGGCGGCTGCCGCTCTCGCATCGACCAGTGCGATCAGTGCCTCGTCGCGCTCGAGCAGCTCCACGCGGACAGTAGACACCTAGGTACCCGGTGGGTCAAACATAGGTAGCCGGCACCGATGAAAGCGCACCGCTGCGGGCGTAGCTTCGAGCTCAATCGATAAAGGAGAGCTGTGTGATTGCTGTAGACGACCTCAAGCGCACCCATCGTGCGACCTGGGCGGCGGGCGACTACGCCGCCGTGGCCGAGGAGATCAATGAGGTGCCACCGCGCGACCTGCTCGGCCGCGTCGAGGTGAGCGCGGGCGAGGACGTGCTCGATGTCGCGACCGGCACGGGAAACATCGCGCTACGGGCCGCCGTCGACGGCGCGCGCGTGGTGGGCGTGGATCTCACCCCCGAGCTGTTCAAGACCGCGCGGCGGCGCGCCTCCCAGCTCGGTGTTGCCGTCGACTGGGTCGAGGGCGACGCGGAGCAGCTGCCCTTCGAGGACGAGCGCTTCGACCTCGTGCTGTCGGCCTTCGGGGTTCAGTTCGCTCCTCGTCACGAGATCGTCGCTCAGGAGCTGGCGCGCGTATGCCGGCCAGGCGGTCGAATCGGCCTGGTGAACTGGACCCCCGAGGGCCAGATCGGCGAGTTGTTCAAGATCCTGGGCTCCTACCTCCCGGCCCCGCCCGAGTACGCCAGCCCAGCCCCGCTGTGGGGGAACGAGGACCACGTGCGCGGCCTGTTCGCGGACACCTCGGTCGAGCTCGAGTTCGCCCGTGGGCACAACCCCTGGCAGTTCGAGTCCGCCGAGCACTACATCGTGTTCATGGAGACTCACTACGGCCCGACGCTGAAGGCGCGTGAGCGCCTGACCGCCGAGGGGCGCTGGGAGGAGTGCCGCGACGAGATCCACGCGATGGTCGAGCGCCGCAACGAGGCCAGCGACGGCAGCCTCCTGATCCAGGCGGAGTACCTGATCGCCGTGGGCTCCAAGCCCTAGTAACGCATCGGCACGGCGATGACCACGAGGAGCGAAATCCACGCACGGCTGCTCGGCCCGCTGGAGCTCCAGCAGGGCCAGGCGGCCATCCCGCTGGGCCGCCCGGCCCAGCGGGCCCTGTTGGCGCGTCTGCTGCTGGACGCGAACCGCACGGTGGCCGTCGACCATCTGGTCGACGACCTATGGGGCGAGGAGGCGCCCGCCAGCGCGGTGAAGATGATCCAGATCCACGTCTCGAACCTGCGCAAGGTGCTCCCCAGCGGCATGCTCGTGACCCGCCCACCCGGCTATGCACTCCAGATCCAGCCCGAGGCCGTTGACCTCGTTCGCTTCGAGCGGCTCCGCAAGGAGGGCAGGGCCGCGCTTGCCGGAGGGTCAGCCGCTGAGGCCGCCGTCAGCCTGCGCGACGCGCTCGAGCTCTGGCGGGGGCCGGCGCTCGCGGAGTTCGACGAGCCGTTCGCGCAGGTCGAGTCGGCTCGCCTCGAGGAGTTGCACCTGGCGTGCTCGGAAGACCGGATCGACGCCGATCTCGCACTCGGCCGGCACGCCGTCCTCGTCGGCGAGCTCGAGGCGCTCGTCACGCGCAACCAGCTGCGGGAGCGGCCTCGGGGCCAGCTCATGCTGGCGCTGTACCGCTCCGGACGGCAGGCTGAGGCGCTGGCCGGCTACCGGCAGCTCAGGGAGCTGTTCTCGACCGAGCTCGGGATCGAGCCCTCGCCGGGCCTGCGGGCGCTCGAGCAGCGCGTGCTCGTGCACGACCCGACGCTCGAGCCCGTCCGCGCGGAGCGGCGGCATCGCCGCTCACTGGGACACACCACTCTCCGGTCGGTAGGCCCCCGCGGCCGCGTGCGGCGCCGGTGTGCGCTCACAGCCATGCCCTACGGCCGCACCGCCTAGACGGCCAGGATGCCATCGATCGTGAGGATGACCCCACAGGCCACGAGCCCCATCGCCAGCAGGCGGGCGGCCCACCGGAGGGCCCGGCCCCGGGGGCCCTCGCTCGGCCACCAGGCCACCAGCCCGGTCAGCAGCGCGACGCCGAGAACCATCGCGGCGACGCTCAGTAGGACACCCAGCTCGGCACCCGCACCGAGGGCCAGCACCAGCAGCGCGGGGCGGGCCACCACCGGGATCGCGACCGGGACGAGCGCGGCGCGCCACCCGGGGAGCGCCGGCTCGGGCGGGGGTCGTCGCCGGAACAGGTCGAGGATGCCGGCCACCGCGGCCACGACCCCGGCGGCGACCCGGAACGAGGGCTCGCTCACGTCGAGCACGTCGAGCAGGGAGTCCCCTGCCGCCGCGGCGAGACACACGGCGAGCCCACCGATCAGCCCACCCGCGGCAGTCACCCCGAGCACGCTGCTCGGCGACCGCCCCGCGCGGGGAACCCCGAACGCGGCCCGCGGCGGGTTGAGGGCCAGCACCAGTGCGGCCACCCACAGCCAGGCCGTGGGCGCGTCGTCGCCCGGATCGTCCGAGTTGGACCCCTCGCCGGCGCGAACGATCGGGATGGTTCGCAACAGTCCGGCCAAGGCGTGTTGCTGGTCGTCCATGCGGGTCTCGCCGTCCAGGAACCACGCACCCTCCACCCGCTCTGGCCGCGAGGCGGTCGCGGCATCGCCCGCGTCCGATTGCGCGCGTACAGCGAGTGCGGCGATGCAGGTGGCGCGGTCCGCGATCGGCTCCCGCAGATCGGCCAGCCGCGGCTCCTCACGCGCGGTCAGCCACCACCCGGTGAGGGCCTCGCTGATCACGCCGTAGCCCCCGCCACGCGGCGTGTAGGTGCCCCTCACCAGCTCGCCCCACGGCCCGAAGCGCTGGCTGACCCAGCGGGCCTGCACGCCGAACAGCCCGGCCTGCTCGCGCGCGTAGTCCGCCTCGTCCTCGGTGAGCGGCGGACGGCCACGCTCGGGGAACTCCACGGTCTCGGCCATTCCGTAGGCGGCCCAGTGGTCCGGGATCGCCGGCCAGTGATCCTCCACCTCGTCGCGCGACGTCGCGATGTACGCGCCGATGCGCTCGGCCGCCTCGCCCCAGCCCTCGCCGGGGAAGGCCCGGTGGAGTCGCGCGAGCGCCCAGTACGCCTCGCCGGTGAAGTACTTGGAGTACTCGCCGGGCATCGGCTTCCGGCTTGCCAGGTCATATGACGCGAGCACCGCACCCGACGGTTCGGTCTGGGCGAGCAGGAAGCGGCCGAGCCGGCCCAGCACGTCGTCGTAGCGCTTGTCGCCGGTGGCCTCCCGGCGAATTTCGAGCCCGGCCACGAGTAGCGCGGGCGCGCCCGTGGTGACCCGGTCATCCAGGGCGAGAGCGGCCCAGCCACTCCGCTGGACGAGCCGCTCGAGCGCCCAGTCGGTGCCGCGGTCGGCCGAGCTGAGCGCACCCGGCAAACCCGCCGCGGCGGCCTGGTAGAGGCCCATCGTGACCCCCGCGTGACGGACCGGGTTGTACTCGGCGGGGGTGAAGTCGTGGTCGGCGTTGTAGAGGTAGAGCCAGCGGCCGTCCCTGTCCTGATTGCGGACGAACCAGTCGACCGCGGCCTGGGCGGAGCCCCGGAGCTCTCCCGGGCTGACCGTCGGGCAGCGCTCCGGCGGCGCCAGGGCCACGAACGCGACCGCCAGAAGCAGCGCCAAGCCGAGGCCGGCCCGCCAGAGCCTCCTCGCGATCATCGGATCAGCCGAGCGGGGAGCGCGAACCACGCCGTCAGCGGGAGGCGGCTCAGCGCGAACACGACGGCGGGCGCCCCGGAGATCGCGGTGCCATCGCGGTCCAGCACCTCCACGCGGGAGCCCGGCGCAGCCCGCTCGATCCGAAAGCGCGCGAGCCAGTCGAGTGCACGCACGAGGCCGGCAAATCGGCGCTGGCGAGCGTCGGTCGGGTCAACTCGGAGCACCCGGTCGCGGGTGGACGGCACCGCCCAGATCACCAGCACGGCGATGGCCAGAAACGAGAAGACCTGCACCGATGCCGACAGCTCGATTGCCACGTGAAAGGCCACGGCGACCCAGACGGCCGCGTATCGCGTGCGGCGCCACCACAGACCGAGCGCGATCGACAGCTCGGTGAGCACGATCAGCTTCGCCGCCCCGGTGTGAAAGCTCCGGTCGGTCAGCAGCGACAGCGCCCAGTCCGGCAGGGGCCAGGCCTCCAGGTCGTCCCGGGCGCGCACGACCCGCTGCCAGGTGACCGTGCCGCCGAACCAGTCGGGGTCGACGAGCTTGCTCAGCCCTGACGCTCCGTAGATCGCGGCGCACTCGAAGCGGAGCAGCCACAGCGGCCAGGCCGGCGCCGAGCGGTCGAGTGGCGGCCGCCCTCGACGGCGGCGGATCCACGCGTCCAGCGAGAGCTCGCGCCCGCACGGCGCCACCGCCAGCACGCCCAGGACGATCAGCAGGTAGGCCCGGTTGTTGTGGAAATGCGTGGTCGAGAGGAACAGGTTGTAGGCGACGATCGTGAAAGTCGTCGCGGTGGCCAGCCGAGTGAACAGGCCGAGCGACATCGCGACCACCGCCAGCGCCGCCAGCCCGAGCAGTGCGACGTAGACCGCATCGGGCAGCTCCGGATACCAGGCGACGTAGGGCTCGTAGAAGGCGTCCCGATAGACCCGCCCGTCCAGGGCGTCGGCGAGGAACGGCCGCAGATGCAGAAGCACGATCGGTCCGGCAAGCACCCTCAGCAGAGCGAGGGCGCGCATGCTCACCCGGCGCCCGAGCAGCTCGTCGAAGCGGGCCACCACGCCGCGGACTTGCGGTGGCGCGCCGACCGCGGCCGGGTTCACCCTGCGTCCTCGCGAACGTGGCTGCGCAGGACCTCGACCCGGCGCGGGTCGGCGTTGTGCCAGGAGGTCACCCTGGCCTCCAGGTAGCGGGTCTCGCGATCGCGCGGAGTGTTGTCGGCGACCCAGTCGAGCGCCGCCTCGAGGAAGGCCAGCTGGTTGGCGAGCCCGGCGTCCGCGTGGTGGCGGACCTGCGGGTAGCTCAGCCCCCGGGTCTGCACCAGCTCGTCCCAGCGGTATCCCGACCACGGGACCTCGATCGGCACGCGCCGACCGTCGGCGGTGACCCGGACCACCTCGGCGCGCCAGGTGCTCGACTCGGGGAACATCTGGAACGCGAACTCCTTGTGGTCAGCCACGTACCCGCGCGCCACGAGCCCGAGCTGCAAGAACACGACGAGCAGGACCACCGCCCGGCGCCCGGCGACCCTCACCGTCGGCTCCACACCTCAATACCTACCAGTACGGCCGCGGGCGGCACCGTCCCGGGGAGCGAGTCGACCACGAGAAAGAGCTGGTTCCACAGCTCCGCGGCGACGAACGTGAGCACCGCGGCAAGGAGCTGTGGCCGGCGTTCGAGCGCCAGGATGCCGCCGACGACCCCCGCGATGAAGAAGTCCCCATAGTCCGTCGAGGTGTGGCCGATGTCCGCCACCTGGAGGCGGGGCAGGGCCTCGGCGGGCGCCGCGGCGTTGAATAGAGCGTTCTGGTCCCCGAAGAAGTCGCCGAAGATGAACACGGAGTCGACGACCGCCATCGCCACCACGCCGACCTTGAGCAGGGTGAGCGGCGTGGCACCGGCCAGCAGCCGTCCCACCGTCACGCACGAGCCGACGATGAGCGCGAGCCTCGCCACCCGGCCGGCCGGGTCGTCGGGCCCCGCCACCGCTACGGCGAGCAGGAGCACGGCGAAGATGGCGAACCACGGCCGGGCCCCGTGCATGGCCCAGCCAAGCGCGAGCGCGCAACCCAGCGGCACCAGAATGAACGCGACCCAGGTGATGACATCGGCGCTCGCCGACGCGACGGTGATCGCCACCACGCTGCTGACCACCGCCACCGGTCCGACCAGAGCCCAGCCCTGGCCTCGCAGCCGCAACAGCACGGCCGGCAATCCGGCCGCCGGCAGGGCCACGCACAGCGCCTGAGCCGCGTCGAGCACCGCCGTGTCGAGGTCGAAGTACACGTGAGGCACCTCACACTCCACGAACGTCCGGCGCGTGATGCTCCCGAGTCATGGAGATAGTGATCTTTTGCATAGTGATGTTCGTCGGCGTGGTGTACGGCTACTACACCGTCGACGGCAGCGGCATTGCCGAGCATCCCTACCACGACATCTACGGCGGAGCCCCTGGAGCGTTCGCGCCGGCCAGGGCGTCAGGGCGCGACGAGCTCGTCTCGATGGCCAACTGGTCGCGCGGTACGCGCTAGTCGGCGAGAGACGCCGGGGCCTTCGGCAGCAGCGGGTGCCCGTCCACGACCGCGGTGGCGATGTCCACGAGCTTGCGGTTCGCGGCGCGCGAGTGTTCGCGCAACATGTCGAACGCACCCCCTTCGTCCACCGCGTGGCGCTCCATGAGGATCCCCTTGGCGCGCTCGATCATCGCCCGGCGACCGAAGGCTCCCTCGAGGTCGTGGTACTCGGCGAAGCGGCGCAGGACGATGTCGATGGAGTTCTGCAGCTCGCTGGCGTCGCCGTCCGTTATGTACGCGAACACGCCGCGCTTCGACGCCTCGCGGACGAAACCCGGGTCGGGCGCGTGAATCAGCACGATCACCGGACACGCGGCCTCCTGGACGATCTTCTCGATCAGCATCAGCGCGTGGTCAGAGCTCTCGCCTAGCCCGACGAGGGCCACGTCGGGGCGCTCTCTTGCGGTGACGCTGCCCACGTCGTCCACCTCGATCTCGCGCGCGATCACCTCGTGGCCGAGTGAGGCCACGATCGGCGCGACAAGTGCGAGCCTGTCCCGCCGTTCGTTCGCGATCAGGACGCGCAGGTGTTCGGTCTCGCGATAGTTCATCCCCTCGATAACTGGCCCAACCTCTAAATGGGGTAGGTGATAGGGTTACAAAACGCTCTGCTCCATGCCACGGTGGGGCGTTCCTCCGGCTCCAGCACTCGGTCGGGTTTGCCCCCCTCGACCCTGCTGGTCGAGAACCGTTTTTCCCAGGAGCCGGCATGTTGAATCTCGTGCTCACCGAAGAGGTCGGAGCCGCCGCTGCGGCACGGGAAGCGTTGCGCGAACAGAACGGCAGCCTTCCTGAGCCCATCCGCGATGACGTCCTTCTGCTCGTCTCCGAGATCGTGACGAACGCGGTACGCCACGCCGGCGCGGGACCCGAGCATCCACTGCACCTCCAGCTTCTGCGCGGACCACGCTGGGTGGTCGTGGCTGTTGCCGACCAGGGTCCAGGTTTCACATGGCATCCCACAAGTCCCTCCGGAGAGAACGAGTCGGGAGGCTGGGGCCTGTTCATCGTCGATCAGATCGCGGATCGCTGGGGCGTCGAGTGCACGAGGTCCGGCAGTTGCGTGTGGTTCGAGATCGCGTACGAGGAATGACAGGTGGCAGGACGTCGATCGCCTCCTCCGCACTGCTCGCCATCGGCGGGCTGCATGTGGCGTGGGGATTCGGCGCGTCCTGGCCTCGCATCGACCGCGATCCGGCCGGCCCCGCGGCCTGCTTCGCGATCGCCGGGCTCCTCGGCGCGGCAGCCGGCCTCGTAGCCGGCCGTCCGCGCCGAGCCCCCCGGCTCAGCCGCCTCGGCGCGCGCGTGGTCAGCGGGGTGCTGGCCACGCGCGGCGCTTTCGGCATGGCCGGCCGCACCGACCTGCTGGCGCCCGGCGCCAGCTCCGATCGCTTTCGCAGCCTCGACCGGCGCGTCTACTCGCCCATCTGCCTGACGCTCGCGGCGCTGTCCTTACCGCGGGCCCGGCGTCGCGGCCTGTAGTACGCGGCCAGTCGAGACTCCCCCCTCAACGAACTCGGCGTACCGCTCCAGCGCGTCGCCACCGACCGTCGCGAAGTACGACAGAAGTCGCGTCGCATCCAGCCACGACGGCGACCCGCTCGCGAGAGTCGCTCCATAACTGCTCCATTGCCAATCCCTGGGTCGGGCACAGAGCCCGGCCTCGACCGGGTTCAGCGCGAGATAGCGAACGACCGTCCAGAGCTGTGCATCCGTCGTGACGCGGACGGCCCCGTAGCGCCCCTGGAACACGTGTCCAGAGCGGCCATACCGGGCGTTGAACTCGCGTGCGTAGAGACTGTGCAGGCGCTGTATCCCGATGCCGAGGTTCGGTGTCGGCGTCTCTACCAACAGGTGCACGTGATTGTCCATCAGACAGAAGGCCAACAGCCGCCAGCGGTTCAGCTTGACCGTCCCACGCAGCATCCTGAGATACGCGCGCCGGTCCGCGTCATCACGGTAAATCAGCCGCTGGTCGTTGCCTCGCGCGAAGACGTGGAACACGCCACCCTCCACCTCCTCGCGCAGCTTGCGGGGCATGTCGGGCAAAGGCGGCAAGCGATACAACGCACCCCCACAAATCCTCAACCACCCTAAAGGGGTCTGACCCCTTGAGGGTTACGTCAGGCGGGCGCCGCTGGCTACTCGTAGACGATCAGGTCCGGCTGCGGGTTCAGGCGGAGGACCTGGTCGGGCTTCATCAGGTTCACGTCCTCCTCGTAGAAGAGCTTGAAGCCGTTGAAGCGGCGGCGCAGGTCCTTCGTGAACTCGCGGTACTTCGAGATCTTGTTGGGCTGGTCCCCGAAGCCGTCCACGTTCACCACCAGCGCCACTCCCGGATGGCGCTCGAGGTCGTGCTCGGCCTGGATCATGTCGCCCGTGAAGTGGTGCACCACGAGGAGCTTCTGGGGCAGGTCGTAGCGCCGCACGATGCGGGACAGGTAGCGCGACACCTCGTTGATCGTGGCCGCGTCGGTCGATCCGATTTCCTGCCCGGGCAGCTGCGGCGGGTCCATGCTCCACTCGGGGTCGAGGGCCAGCGACACGTCCGGCTCCTTGAGGAACTCCCTCAGCGCGGCGGTCTCCTGGAGGAAGGGGGCGTACCCGGGCTGAATGTCGAGCAGGAGCAGCATCCTGTGCCTCCTGGCGGCACGCAGGTAGCGCCGGATGGTCGCGGGCTCCTGCCGCATCGAGTGGTCGCCGCCGTCGCCCGCCTCGCTGGTCACGATCGCGGCGATCAGCTCGAACGCCGGCAGCACCGGGCGGCCGCGGCGTGCGTACGGACGAGACTGGCGCTGGAGCTTCCGAGCGGCCTGCCTCGGGGAGCCGATCCCCAGCGCCCCGAGCTCACGATCCTGCGGCGCGCCGTAGAAGGCCACGACCCGCTTGTTGGGCAGGATCGTGCGCCCACCGCGAGGCAGCTCCGCCGGTCGCGACTGCGCATTCGCCTCCGGTTCGTCATCGCTCCCTCCGGCTCCCACCAGCACACCCGCGGCGACCACGAGCAGAGCCACCAGCAGCGCCGCCGCGCCCGCGACCAGGCGCCTCCGCCGGTAAACGCGCTGCCGCGCGTCCTCGCGTCGGTGCTGGAGCGCCTCTTGATCCATGTGTGGAAGTTTCCCGGAAGGGGGCCGCGAGACCCTATTCCGGGGCCACGACGGTGTCACCGGCCTCGCGCGTGGGCAGCGTCAGCGTCGCGCTTGGGAAGCTGATCGTGCTGGGCGCGTTGCTCAGGCGATAGGTCGGCGAGTCCACCTGCGTCAGCTCCAAGCGAATCCTGTGCCCGGGACGCAGGCGCCAGTGGTTGCCGTAGAGCGGCAGTTCGAGCTCGCCGGCCCCCGCCGTGTCCAGGCGGTAGGCGCCGCGCGTGATCAGCAGCTCGGTGTCGTCCGGCGCGACGTCGAATAGGCGCGCGCTCAGGATCGCCGCTTCGGACGCCCCGAGCAGCGTGTAGGGCACCCTCACCGTTCCAATTCCGACGTAGGTGCGGGTGTTGGTCAGGGGGGCCGAATAGACGGTGTGGCCGCCGAGCGCCGGGGAGCCGGCCGAGTGGCGGCATGTCCCTGGCTGGACTATCGGCCCGGAGATCGCGTCGGTCGCGGGGCCGTTGGGATCGGCAAGCCCCGCGTCGTTGACGGTTGTGCCGCCGGGGAAGCTGATGCTGAGCCGGCCGTTCGTGAGCCCCTCGGGAGTTGTCGCCGTGAGCCGCTCCGGCGGTGCGCCGTCGCTGCACAGGGTGGGCTCGCTTGACACCGTGGTGCGTTGCTCGTGGCTGCGGCCGATGTGCGACTGGAGCCACCCGAAGGCCTGGTCGTTGAGGCGGTGCCAGGTCTCCGGCTTGTTCTGCGCGCGGGAGTGGCCCACGTCCGCCAGCGCAACCTCGACAGGCCAGAGCGGGTCGAGCCGCTTGAGATACTTGAACATGCGGAAGGACTCGACCGCCGGGAACAGGTCGTCCGTCCAGCCCTGGACCGAGAAGACGGCGACCTTGCGGCCATCGACCTGCTCCGACCAGCCCCGGTCCTGGTAATAGGCCCCGCGGAACTCGGTCAGCCCGCGCCGGATCTGCTGAATCACGGGATCGGGCATCCGGGTAGGGATCACCGAGGTCCACCCGCGCTTTCCACGCGCCGATCGAGATCTTCCCCTCGCACTCGAAGTACGTGCACGGCGGCGTGCCGGTGGAGCTGCCGTCCTCGAAGCTGCCGTTCTCCGTGCCCAGGACGTACAGCCCGGTGATGTAGCTCGCCTTCGGGACGCCCACCGGGTTGCCCTCTCCGGTATCGCTGTCGGGGTGCCCCTGCGAGGACTCGTAGAGGTCCGCCAAGCCCGGCCCGCCCCCGCGCCCGTTCGGGGCGAGCGAATAGGCGAGGTCCGTGGAGGGGTACTTCGCCACAGCCACCTGCAGGTTCAGGATCGGAAGCTCGCCGCCCGAGTGCTCGTGGGGGAACGTCCACGTGGGCTGGCTGGCTTGGAGCCAGCTCTCGATGCCGCCGTACGAGCCGCCGGTCACGGCTATCCGGTCGGGGTCCACGTCCGGGTACGCGTCGGCGACCAGGGCGGCCAGCCACTGGGTGTCGCGGATCTCGTAGTCGCGGCTCTTCACGTGGATGGTTCCGTTCGGAGCGCTCATCGACCCATTCGGGTTGCGCGGCGTGCGCGGCTGGTCCGGCCTGCTCGGCTGGTCGGTCCTGAAGCCGCGCGCTGTAGCTCAGGACGTAGTAGCCGTGCTTGGCGAGCCAGCGGTTGTTCCAGTGGTACTTGTCGGCGCCGTCGCCCTCGTCGGTGGTGGACTCCCACTCGTGCTTGTCGTTTCCAAAGCCGTGGAGCATCACGATCAGTGGGTGGCGGCCGCCGCTGTCCTGCATCGGCTGCGTCAGGTCCACGTCCATCGTCGCGCCGTCGAAGCTCGTGACCGTGCCGGAGCAGATGCGCACGCCGCCGTACGAGCCGTCGGGGCTCTCGGTCGGGCAGGAGGCCGTGAAGGAGGGCGGAAGCGTGGCACCGAGCGCGCTGCCGGCGGGTAGCGTCAGGCCGGGGAACACAAGCAGCAATAGAACCCCCCGCCTCATCCTGAGAGCCAATGCCCGCCTCGGCGGCGCCTGAAACGGGACGACGTCAGCGGATGTCGAGTACGACCTTGCCGGTGGCGCCGCGGCCGTCGATCAGCTCGAGCGCCTCGGCCGCACGCTCGAGCGGGAAGCGCGCGCCCACGATCGGCCGCACGAAGCCGTCGTCCACGAGCCGGTTCACCTCGGCGCCGATCTCGCGATTCACCTCGGGCTTGCTCATCACGTAGGCGCCCCAGCCGGCGCCGATCACCTCGGTGTTGTTGAGGAGCAGCCTGTTCACCCGCACCTCCGGGATCGACCCGCCCGTGAAGCCGATCACCACCACGCGCCCGCGCTCGCCCAATGAGCGCAGGCTGTCGGTGAAGCGGTCGCCGCCGACGGGGTCGATCACCACGTCGACGCCGCCTCCTGACAGCTCCGTGGCCTCGTCCTTCCAGGGGCCGTCGGAGCGGAGCACCTCGTCCGCCCCCGCCTCGCGCGCCACCCCCTCCTTCTCGTCGCTCGAGACCACGGCGATCGTGCGCGCACCGAGACCCTTCGCCACCTGGATGGCCGCCGTGCCAACACCGCCCGCGGCGCCGTGCACCAGTACGGTCTCGCCCTCGCTCAGGCGGCCGCGCAGCTTCAGCGAGAAGTACGCGGTGTGGTAATTGAGCACGAGCCCCGCGCCCTGAGCGAAGTCGAGCTCGTCGGACAGCGGGAAGGTCAGGAAGTCGGGCGCCACGGCCACCTCCGCGAAGGCGCCGAGCAGGCAGCCGGCGACCACGCGGTCGCCCTCGCTGAGCCCGGAGCCGTCGGGCGCGCTGCGCACCACGCCCGCCACCTCGCTTCCGGGCACGAACGGCAGCGGCGGCTTGAACTGGTACTCGCCGCGGGTCTGCAACACCTCAGGGAAGGACACCCCGGCGGCGTGCACGTCGATAATCACGCCGCTCCCGGGCGTGAGCATGTGGGAGGGCTCCGGCTCGGGCAGGTCCACCTGCGCCAGGGCCGAGTCGGGCCCGGTCAGGTCGACGATCTGGACGGCGCGCATGCCGGGAGTCTTACCCGAAGATCTGATCCAGGCAGTCCCCGAACGCATCGAAGCTCTCGAAGCAGTCCCGGAACTGGTCACCCGTGTTCCACGGCTTGTCCTCGTTCGAGCCGAAGAAGGTGGTCTGCTCGTCGCTCCCCGTGATCGACGTGCCGTTGACCGCCTCAGGGATCGTGAGCACCAGCACGGCGATCACGAATGCGAGCAGGCCGATGAGGATCGCGCCGAGGATCGGCAGACGCCGGGGGCGGGGCGGCGGGGGCGGCTCCGTATCTGGCGCAGGCTGGCGGGCCCGGCCGCTGGCCGCCATGTACATGCCGTCGCTCACGAGCGCGACGACCAGCGGCGTGATGGCGGCCGACGCCACGACCCCCGCATCGAACAGCTCGCGAGTGACCACAGCCGCGACGACGGACGCAACGCTCGCGACGACGAGCGTGAGAAACCGTCCTGGCGGTTGTCTCTCTCTGCGCGTGGCTCGGACGCTACCTCAGGCGGCCAGGCTGCGCCAGAGGTGCATCACGGCGTAGGAGCGCCAGGGCCGCCAGTCCTCGTCGGCGGCTGGTGCGTCGAGCCGCGCGAGTGCGTGTCGTATGCCCACGTCTCCCGGCAGGAACACGTCCGGGTCGCCGAGCGCCCGCATCGCCACATACGACGCTGTCCACGGGCCCACGCCGGGGATGCCGCTGAGCATCTCGAGCGCCTCAGCGGCGTCGGTGCCCGCGTCGAGGCGCAGCTCGCCATCCGCGCTCAGCCGAGCAAGCGAGCCCAGCGCCCTCGCGCGCGCACGCGGGAAAGCAAGCGCGGCTGGGTCGACCTCCGCGAGCGCGGCCGCGCTGGGGAAGCGGTGGGTGAGCCGCCCGTCCGGCTCCGGAAGCGGCTCGCCGTACGACGCGGCGAGCCGACCCAGCACCGTGCGCGCGGCGGGCACCGACACCTGCTGGCCGACGATCGCCCGCACGCCGAGCTCGAACCCGTCCACGCAGCCGGGCACGCGCAGGCCCGGGCGCCCCCGCACGAGCGGGGCGAGCGGCCCGTCCTGCGCGAGCTGCGAGGAGATCGACACCGGATCGGCGTCGAGGTCGAGCAGGCGGCGCGAACGGGCCACCGCGGCGGTGAGGTCACGGAGGTCGTCGAGGCGCAGCTCGCAGCGGACGAAGCGCGCGGCCGGCGTGAGCGAGACGATCGCGCCGCCGTGCTCGAGCGAGAGCGAGCGCCGGTAGGTGGATGCCTCGACCTCCTCGACGCCCGGGATCGCGCGCGCCTCGAGAAAGGCGATCAGCGAGTCGCCGTCGAACGGCTCGCGGTATGGCAGCCGCAGCTGGATCGTGCCCGACGCGGCGCGGCGCGCGCGGCCGCGCCGGCGCAGCTCGCTCGGCGTGCGCGCATAGATCGCGCGCACCGTGTTGTTGAACTGACGCACGCTTCGGAAGCCGGCGCCGAGCGCGACCTGCCCGAATGGCAGGTCGGTGGACTGGATCAGGGTGCGCGCCGTCTGGGCGCGCTGAGCGCGGGCGAGCGCGACAGGCCCGGCCCCGAGCTCGGACACGAGGATCCGGTTCAGCTGCCGCTCGCTGAAGTGCAGGCGTGACGCGAGGCCGCTCACGCCCTCGCGGTCCACGGCGCCGTCCGCAATCAGCCTCACGGCGCGGCCGGCCACGTCCGCGCGCCGATTCCACGCGGGCGAGCCGGGTGCGGCGTCGGGGTCGCAGCGCTTGCACGCGCGAAAGCCCTCCTCCTGCGCGGCGGCGGCACTCGGGAGCAGGCGCACGTTGCGGCGACTCGGCAGCCGGGCGGGACAGCTCGGGCGGCAGTAGACGCCGGTGGAGGTCACGGCCACGACGAAGAAGCCGTCGTAGCGCGGATCGCGACTCTGCATGAAGCGATAGCAGCGCTCGAAGTCCTCGATCACGACAGCCATCCTCGCAGGCCTCGTTGGCGGTTTTCGGACATGCCGGTCGCGGGTCGGGAGAGCGCGGTAGCGTGGGTGGCGTGCACAGCGTCGAGACCCCCATCGGCCCACTCCTGCTGAGTGCCGCGGATGGCCGTCTGAGCGGCATTGCGTTCGACTCTTCGGCCGAGGCGCGGAGCACCGAGCCGCTGTTCCTCGACGCGGAGGCTCAGCTCCACGCCTATTTCGCCGGCGAGCTCGAGCGCTTCGAGCTGCCGCTCGCTCCACGCGGCAGCGCGTTCCAGCACAGCGTCTGGGAGGCGCTGCGCGAGATCCCGTACGGCAGCACCACCACCTACTCGGAGCTGGCCGCGGCGCTGGGCCGGCCGAGCGCCTGCCGCGCCGTGGGCGCCGCCAACGGGCGCAATCCGCTACCCGTGATCGTGCCCTGCCACCGCGTGATCGGAGCCGCCGGAGAACTCACCGGCTACGGCGGCGGCCTGCAGCGCAAACGACTGCTGCTTGCGTTAGAGGCCGCGAAAGCGTGACAATCGCGGCATGGACGAGAGCAGCCTACGATCGGTGTCGCTGTTTGAGGCGCTGACGAACGACGAACGCCACACCGTCGCCCAGCACGCCGACGAAATAGAGGTTCCGGAGGGCACCGAGCTTGTGCGGCAGGGGGAGTTCGCGTACGAGTTCTTCGTGCTCGAGGAGGGCACCGCGGAGGTCGTGCGCGACGGCGAGCGGGTGGCGGAGCTCGGACCCGGGGACTTCCTGGGTGAGATGGGCATCGTGACCAAGGCGGTGCGCAACGCCACCGTGGTCACCACATCGCCGGCCCGGGCAATCGTCATGACCGAGCAGGCCCTGCGGTCGATCCGCAGGCTGAATCCCGTGGTGGCGGAGCGCATCGAAGCTGCCGTCGAAGAGCGCGGCCCGGCACTGCTGGGCTAGACGCACGGATGGGGCGCCGTTCTCGCAGGCGCCGGCAGGAGGACGGAGCCCCCGCCAGCACGACGGACTACCGCGACCCGGAGGGCAACCTGCTCACGCTCCGGGACGAGCTGAGCGAGGGCACGCTGCGGCAGCTCGAACAGCTCGATGCCAAGCCGTCCGCCTCTGCCGAGGACCGCTGGCAGCGCCGCTCAGAGCTCCTGTTCGAGCGCCTCGCGGTCCGCTGGGAGATCGCCGGGCTGCCGATCGACAGACAGAAGGAGCTGCTCGGCCGCTACCGGATGGCGAGCGCCGACGAGCGCCGTTGGGTGCGCGAGACGCTCGGCGAGCACCTGAGTACCCGCCACCCCGACGTCACGGTGTGAACCAGGGCGTGTCGAGCCAGCGCTTCAGCGTCAGGTAGCTCGGGCGAGGCTCGCCGTGCCTGTTCAGGAGGCCGGCGTCGAAGCGATTGTCGAACGAGTCCTGTCGCCAGTGGTACACGTACAGCCGCTCGATCCGGCTGCGGTACCGCCGCGCGAGCCGCAGCACGCGCCCGATCGCCACGTTCGCGCGGCGCTCGCTGTACGGGAACAGCGTCCGCCCGTCGGGCAGGATGAAGCGGACGATCCCGCCCGTCTCCGTGAGCCAGACCTTGCCTGGGACGGTCTTCAGGAGCAGCTTTGTGCCGCCGTAGCGCTGGCCGCGCCGCGGGTTGCTGTCGCGGTAGTTATGCAGGCCCCACACGCGCGCGCCGCGCGCGATCTCGCGGAACTCGCCCACCCAGCGCACCATGTTCGGGTCGTCGATCAGGTCTGCAGCCACGATGCGGCAGCCGCGGCAGCGCTTCTTGACGATGTTGAAGAAGCGCCCGGCCTGGTCGGGGTAGCGGAACGTGGGCTGGCTGCGGTGGTTCGCCTCGTTCCACACGCCGATCGTGCGGACCTGCGGGTAGCGGGCCCGGAACGCGCGGAACGCGCGGTCGAAGGTGGCGCTGTTGGGCAGCTTGCAGGGGTGCGCCGGGCAGCGCGAGCCGCTCGCGGCGCCGAAGCTTACGAGTGGGTCCACGCCGGCGGCCTGCGCGTTCGTGAGCCAGTCGTCGAGCCACTTGCGGTCGCCACGGCTGAGCGCCACGTTCCATGGAGTGATCACTCGCACTCGCTTGAGCCCGAGCGCCTGGAAGCGGGTGTCGTCGAAGACGGCCGAGGACTGCTCCCCGAGGCCAACGGTCACGACGGACGCCGGCGCCGCGGCCGGAAGGGCGGAGAGCGCGAGGGCGAGCAGGATTGTCAGAAGGGTCAGCTTGCGAGTCATTGAGTTCACTTGAGGATGCTTCGGCGGTCGGCGGAAGACCTTGAATCGCCGGATCCAGCGCGCTGAGTAGCCAGAATCTCGCGGGGTGAGCTTCCCGACGATCGAGTTCGCGGCCTTCTTCCTGGTCGTCTTCGTTCTGTCCTGGGCGCTGATGCCGCATCCCAGCGCCTGGAGGCCGTTCATCCTAGTGGCGTCGTATTTCTTCTACGGCTGGGTCGATTGGCGCTGGGTCCTCCTGTTGATCGGCTCCAGCGTCGTGAACACGCTGGCCGCGCGGGTGATCGCGCGCAGCCCCTCGCCGGCCACCCGCAAGCGGGCGCTGATCGCGGCCATGGCTTTCGACCTCGGCCTGCTCGCCGTCTTCAAGTACCTGGGCTTCTTCGTGTCGGAGATGGACAGCGCGCTCGATCAGGTCGGACTCGGCTCGTCGCTGCCGCTCGTGCAGATCGTGCTCCCGATCGGGATCTCCTTCTTCACGTTCCAGGCGATCTCATACGTGGTGGACGTCTACCGGGGGGTCACCCGGGCGGCCTCACTCGTCGATGTCGCGATCCTCCAGGCCTTCTTCCCGCACCTGGTGGCCGGCCCGATCGTGCGCGCGAACGAGCTGCTGCCGCAGCTGCGCACGCCGCGCGACCCGCGTACCGTGCTCGCCGGGCCGGCGCTCTTCATGATCGCCGGCGGCCTGCTCAAGAAGACCGTGATCGCGGACGAGCTGGCCCGGCGGGTGGTGGACCCGGTGTACAACGACCCGGCGGCCCACTCCGGCACGGAGCTGACGCTGGCGTTCTATGCGTTCGCCGGACAGATCTACTGCGACTTCTCCGGCTACACCGACATGGCGATCGGGCTCGCGCTGCTGCTCGGCTACCAGCTCCCGCAGAACTTCAACCGGCCCTACTTCGCCCTGTCGCTCCAGGACTTCTGGCGGCGCTGGCACATGACGCTGTCGCGCTGGCTGCGCGACTACCTCTACATCCCGCTCGGCGGGAACCGGAAGGGGCGGCTCAAGACCTACCGCAACGTGATGCTCACGATGCTGCTCGGCGGGCTCTGGCACGGAGCGTCGTGGACGTTCGTGCTCTGGGGCGGGATCCACGGCGCGGGGCTCTCCGCCGAGCGCTGGACGCGCGAGCGCTTCGGCGGCTTTCAGCTTCCAGTGTGGGTCGCCTGGCTCGTGACCTTCCACGTCGTCTGCATCGCGTGGGTGTTCTTCCGCGCGCCGGACCTGGCGACCGCGTTCGACGTGCTGGGCGGCCTCGGCCTTTCGGGGCCCTCGCCGCTGGTCACGCTGCCACTGGTTCTGCTCGTGGTGGCGGCCGTGGCGGTCCAGGCGTTGCCGCCGGGCTGGTGGCGCGACGCCGAGGCCTGGTTCGTCGCGCGGCCGGTGGCGGCGCAGGGACTGGCGATCGGCGTGCTGCTCGTGGTGGCCGACGCGTCGGTCGGCCAGCAGGGCGTGGCCCCGTTCATCTACTACCAGTTCTGACCGTGGAGCCCGTGAGCGACAGAGACCTCACGATGCCGGCCGGCCGGGTGCTCGGCGTGATCACGATCGCGCTCGCGATCGCCGTGCTGTTCAACTCGGAGGCGATGGTCAGGGCCGGCGAGGGCATGCAGCCCGGGACGACCCGCGACATCGTGCTCGCGGTTGCCAACCCGATCGACGACGTGGCGGGGGCGATCGGACTGCACCTGCCGCGCGAGGGGCTCGACCTGGCATTCGGACAGGAGGACAAGACCGCCTCCGGGACCGAGCTGGAGAAGGGCTCGACGGCGATCCTGCAGCGCCAGCGCCGGAAGAGCGAGCAGCAGGGCTTTGCGCAGCCGACGGCCGAGAACCCCCTCGACGTGCTCGTGACGGGTGACTCGCAGGCCGAGTTCCTGGGCCAGCGGCTGATCGACCAGTCGCCCCCGGGCCTGCTGGAAGTCACGACCGTGGCCGGAAACGCCACAGGCCTGACGAATCCGGCGTTCTTCAACTGGGAGGTGAACGCCGAGCAGGAGGTGGCCGATCGCGACCCCGAGGCCGTGGTGATGGCGATCGGGGGCAACGACGGCTTCAACGTCCAGACGGCCGACGGCTCGCTCTATAACCCGGGCGATGCCGGCTGGGAGACGGAGTACGCGCGCCGCGTGGCCGTGGTTAGCTCCGTGCTCTCCGGGGACGGCGCGCGGCCGGTGTACTGGGTTCCGCCGCCGACCGCGCGCGATCCCGAGTTCAACGAGATCTACGCGTCCCAGAACCG
>Ga0126306_10000024_pt1 | contig 40996 bp, 41 predicted proteins | sample Plot27_FD_92592 | JGI IMG/M metagenome (GOLD analysis project Ga0126306, IMG submission 92592) | Serpentine soil microbial communities from UC McLaughlin Reserve, CA, USA - Plot27 | ecosystem: Environmental > Terrestrial > Soil > Grasslands | place: USA: UC McLaughlin Reserve, Lake County... | reverse complement strand
CGGCGCCCCGCTTCGCGGTGGCCCGGGTCGTCCGGCTCGCGGTGCGCGCGGCGTCGGCCGCGCCCGTCGTGGCGATGTCGTAGGAGCCCTCGCCGCGCACGTCGGCGCGCACGACCGCCTCGGCCAGCTTGGGGATCTCCTTGAGGATCTTGTCGAGCATGCGCTGCTCGTCGGCGCGGATCGACACGGCGAGGCGCGCCGTCTCCTGGTCCCCGACCGACTGGGCAACCTGCTCGATCGCCGTGTAGGTGGCGATCTCGAGCGCCTCGGTCGCGGCCGCGTCCTTGGCGTTCTTTAGCACCTTCTCCTCGCCGCCCGAGCCGCGCAGCAGGTCGAGCGGCGTCTTGCCGATGGCCAGCGCCTGGGCCGCGACGGTCTCGGCGATGCCGATTCCGGCCTGCAGCACGCCGCCTCCGTCGCCCAGCTCGCGCAGCCGCGCGCGCAGCCGCTCGGCGTGGTCGCGCGTCTCGCGCAGGTGCTTTTCCAGCCCGGTGCGGTAGCTGCCGCGCGGCGTGATCGCGATCTGCGACTGCAGCACGCGCACCAGCCCGGTCTCGCTCGCATGGGCCTCGTCCAGATACTGATGGAGCTTCTCGTTCGCTTGGGTCATGCATTCCGCCCTACCCTCGGTTGTGGAGCATGAACGCCTTTGCGTTCCAACGCGAACAGGGGCCAGCGGCCGGGCACGCCCTTGAGCGCCTGCGAGCCGCGATCCTCGAACCTCAGGCCGCTGCCGACGACTGTGCCGTAGGTGGTGCCCGAGGCGAGTACCTCGCGCGGCGCGGCGAGCGCGCTGATGCGCGCGGCGATGTGCACCGCCATGCCGCCGAGGTCGTCGCCCATCCGCTCGCACTCGCCGGTGTGCAGCCCGCAGCGCACGACCATCCCGACCGCGTCCGTGGCGCTGACGATCGAGTCGGCGCAGCGCAGCGCGCGGCTGGGCGCCCCGTCGAACGCGATCAGGAACCCGTCCCCGATCGACTTGACCACGCGGCCGCCGAAGCGCTCGACCTGGCGCCGCACCGCCGCATCGTGCGCGGCCAGCAGGTCGCGCCAGCGCTGGTCGCCCAGCTCGGCGACGCGCTCGGTGCCGCCGCAGATGTCTGTGAACAGCACGCTCAGCAGCGCCCGCTCGGTGCTGCCGTGGCGCTCGCCGGTGAGGAACTCCTCGATCTCGCCGACGAACGCCTCCGTGTCGCCCAGCGTGGGCAGGCTGTCCTCGCCCTCGAGCCAGACGAGCTTGGCGCCGGGGATCCGCTCGGCCAGGTAGATCGAGTGACGGGGATCGATCAGGCGGTCGCCGCGCCGGTGCATCACGAGCGTCGGCACGCGCACGCCGCCGAGCAGGTCGCGCACGTCGACGCTCCCGAGCGTGCGCGTGAGGGTCGCCATGCCACCGGGGCTGGCCGACAGCCGCTGGAGCCGCGCCAGCCAGTCGCGCAGCCGCTCGTCGCCGGCCGCGCTCGGCGCCAGCGCCTCGACGAGCGAGCCGTCGCCCCAGTTGTCGATCAACCGGCGTGTGCGCGCATCGCGCTCGGCCGGCGTGTCGAGCCACGGCAGGTCGTCGCTGCGGGTCGTGCGCGCGAAGCCGGCGTAGAGGATCAGCGCGCCCGTGCGCTCGGGATGCTTGTGTGCGAACTGGATCGCGAACGGCGAGGCGGCGGTGTAGGCGTGCAGCGCAGCCCGCTTCGACCCGGCGGCGTCGAGCACCGCGACGAGGTCGTCGACCTCGTCGGCCAGCGCCAGCGGACCGGCCAGCGCGTCCGACAGGCCGGTGCCGCGGCGGTCCATCAGGATCAGCCGCGCGAACTCCGCCTGCCGGTCGAACAATCGCGCGAGCGCAGGCTCCTCCCACAGGTGCTCGATGTGGGAGATCAATCCCGCCAGGAAGACGAGGTCGATCGGCCCGTCCCCGTGCATCTGATAAGCGATCGCGGCGTCGCCACGGCGGGCGTATCTGGTGCGCGGTGGCACGGGCACAGCCTACGGCCGCGGCGCTGGGTGGGGCGGGCGATGAGTTTCCAGTCCGCGAGCGGTCTTCACTAGCGTCAACCTACGAGAGGAGCCGGCCATGTTCGAGAACACCAAGGCATTCAGCGGGTTCGCCGTCCCGGACATCGAGAAGGCGCGTGAGTTCTACGGCGAGACGCTCGGGCTGAAGACATCCGAGCAGAACGGCCTGTTGACGCTGCACCTCGCCGGCGACCGGGACACGGTGGTCTACCCGAAGCCCGACCATACGCCGGCCACCTACACGATCCTGAACTTCCCCGTCGACGACATCGACAAGGTGGTCGACGAGTTGGCGGCGCGCGGGGTGCGCTTCGAGCGCTACGACGACTTCGGGCAGGACGAGAAGGGCATCGCGCGCGGCGAGGGTCCCCAGATCGCCTGGTTCAAGGACCCGGCCGGCAACCTGCTCTCCGTGCTCCAGCTGCCGTAGAGGGCGCGGATCGCTGCCCGCCCCACGGCGCGTCGTTCAGATGGTGTCGTTGATGCTCTGCACCTTCGCCCTCTGGGCGTCGATCTGCGCCTGGGTGGCGCTCGGGTTCAGGCGCACCGCCTCGGCGGTCTGCATCGCCTCGTGGAACGACGTGTCCGGGATGCCGTTCCGGTCCGTGTCGACCAGCTCGTCCCAGCCGACTGCGCCGTTGGCGAAGTTGAGCCAGGCGGTGAGCAGGTCGCGGTCGAGCTGGTTGCGCTTGCTGACGGAGACGCCCTGGTCGAACAGGATCGCCTGCGCCTTGGCGAACGTCGAGGCGTCGCGCGCCTCGTTGAACACCTTGCTCACGAACGCGGCGATCTCCAGGTAGCAGCTGAGCGTCGCCGCGTCGAACTCGACGCCGCCCTTCTGCCGGTACTGCTGCGCCCAGTAGCCGGTCGGCCTGCCGTCGTCCTCGTTGCCGACGATCAGCACCTTGATCGTGTCCGAAGCCGAGCCCGCGTCGTCGTCGAGCGCCGAGAATACGACGTCGTAGGTGCACGCCTGGCCGAAGGCGTGCGACCGCGAGTCGGTCACGTCGCGCGGCTGTACCGACGGGCTCGGGTCCGGGTCGGCGTTCGGCGGGTTGACCAGATACGTCGTCGACACGTCGATCGCCGGGTCGCCGTCGTCCCAGTTCCATCTGAGCGTGAGGTCGTCGCTGCCCGGGTCGGTCGAGCGGCCGCTGAAATCGACCGCCGCCCCGGCGTGCCCGAGCAGGACGGAGACGCCGTTGACGTCCGTCGCGTCGCCCTCGCCGATGCTCGCCGTCGGCGGGACATTGTTCACGGTCACCTCCGTCGTGGCGCAGATGCCCGAGACGTCGTCGTCGGCGCCGCAGACCGTGATCGTGAACTTGCCGTCGTCGCCGTAGGCATGCGTGATCGCGTACGCGATCGAGCCGTCGGGACGCACGTGCTCCTCGATCCCGCCGAGCGACACCGCGCCGGCACCGTCGCCGAAGTCGATCGTCGCGCTGAGCGGGTCCTGCCAGCCGGGATCGGTGATCGCGCCGGACATCGACAGCGCGGCGTTCTCGTCCTTGGGCGAGTCCGTCGTGATCGCGCTCACGCTCGGCGCCACGTTCGTCACGGTGACGGTTGCGCTGTCGTCGGCGGTCGCGCCGGCGGTGTCGGACACGCGCAGGCGCACGGTGAGCACGCCGTCGCGGCCCACGTTGTCGAACGCCGGACTCACGCCCACGGCGTCGTCGAACGCGCCGTCGTCGTCGAAGTCCCACGCGTACGTGAGCGAGTCACCGGTGTCGGGGTCGCTCGAGCCGCCGCCGCTCAGGCCGACGTTCGCCCCCTCCTGCGTGTTGTAGGGGCCGCCCGCGTCGGCGATCGGCGGGTCGTTGATCGCCAGCAGGCAGTCGAGCCGGCCCGCGCCGGTCGCGTTGTCGACGCCCGCGGGCGCGATGTCGACCGCCGTCGCGGCGAGGCGCGCGTTGGTCGTCGCCGGCGCGGCGGCGGGCTGGTTGAGCTCGTCGCGCAGCAGCGCATCGCAGCCGGCGGCGTGCGGCGTCGCGGCCGACGTGCCGGCGAACGGCGAGCCGAAGCCGCCGACGCCGGTCACGTTGACGTTGTCGGCCGCCGCCCAGTCGGGCGCGCCGGCGGTCTGGTTGAGCGTCCCCGCGACCCCGGTGCCGCACGGCCCGGCCGCGCCGCCGGGGCACTGCGTGGTGGTAAGGAGCTGGACCGGGCCGCCGGCCGAGAACGGCTCGAGCGCCCCAGCCGCCTGCGCGTTGAGCGCCGCCTCCGAGGTCGCCGCCCCGATGTAGTTCGAGTCGGGGTTGAGGCTGCCGTCGCGCGTCGTCGCGTCGATCGCGTTGACGTTGCGCAGGCGCAGGTCGAGCGTGGGAACCGCGACTCCGGCCGGGGCGTTCTCGACGTCGACGACGAGCTTGTAGTTGCCGGCCGCCAGGTTGGCGATCCGCTCCATCGTGTCGCCGACGCCCTGTCCCTGGCCGCCGTTGCTCTGCGCCACGCAGGTCGTGCCCGCCGCGTTGAGCACGTAGAGGTCGAGGTCGGTGAAGCCGCCCTGCCCGAGCGTCGGGAAGATCGCGCGCGGCTCGCTCCACTGGAGCGTGATCGAGCCCGTGATCGCCGGGACGACCGTCGGGACCGAGAAGTCGAACGTGTTGTCGCCGCCGCCGGCGATCGCGACGCCGTTGTCCGGCTCGCTGCCGCCGCACGGCCCGGTCCCGCCGTCGGGACCCTGTCCGCCGCCCGTGGCCGCCATGCGCGCCGTGTGCGAGTTGCCGAGGTTGCCCGCCGACGAGTGCATCGCGACGCCGTTCGCCGCGATCGTGTCGCCGTTCGAGGCGGCGAGGCCGTACTGGAACGCGGGCTCGCCGTCGAACGCCGAGTCCTCGGTGATGACGTTCGCGCGTCCGGCGCCCGCGAGCCAATTCTGCGCCCCGACGTGACCGGCGACACCGCCGCCCGCGCCCGCGTCGAAGAACAGGCCGGCGCCGGGCGCCATGTCATGCACGATCTCGAGCATCGCCGTGCCCTCGTCGCAGCCCCCCGTGCCCGCCGCGCAGCCGGTGTTGTTGACCGTCACCGCCGGCAGGTCCGAGGCGGCTAGGCTCGGGACGCCGTTGGAGATCACGCCGACGTTCACGCCGGCGCCGTTGATGCCCCGGCTCTGGACGTCGTCGGCGTTGTGCAGCGCGACGCCCTGGCTGTTGGTCGGGTTGGTCGGATGGTCGTCCGTATACGCGTAGTCGGGCGGGGTGATCGCCGCCACCCAATCGAGCGCCGCCGCCGCGTCGAGGCGGTCGTGCGGCACGGCCGCGTGGAAAACGCCGTAGGCCGGGCGGCCGCGGCGCGCCGGCCCGGTGGCGGTCGTGACGATCTTCGCGCCGAGGCGGATGAGCTCCGCCCGCTCGCGGTTGCCGACCTGGCCGAGCGCCCACACGTTGACCTCGACGGCGCCGTCGGTCGTAGCCTTCACGACGTCGTTCGACAGGCTCCTCGGCGAGCGGCCGGACTTGCGTGCGTCGCCCACGTCGGCGGCGAGCTGCTCGACGATCGACGCCACCTTCGACGGCTTGCCGGCGGCGCTCGCGCCGGCCGGCGGCACGAGCAGGGCGGCGGCCGCGAGCAGAAGCAGCAGCGGAGTACCCCGACGAGCGTTCGTTCTCGTCGCGGAGCCATCCTGGCGCGAATCAGACACGATTCCTCCTTACCGGCGGGGGAGCTGTCGCCGTAGGCCCCGGCGAGCTCGTCGGTTGGTGCGTGCGACCGACCCTAACGTCAGCAACCTGACGGTGCAAGCACGTTTCCGGAGCCGACTCGTGCCCCGGCTCGTCGGGCTCCCAGGCCATGCTCACGCGCCCAGCAGCGCCTTCTGCTCCTCGACGTCGAACGTCGCCGCCGGCCAGCCCAGACCGAGCTGCTCGAGCCGCTCGCACATGAGCCGGCTGATCGCCCAGTTGCGGTACCACTTCCGGTCGGCCGGGACGACGTACCAGGGCGCCGCGTCGGTGCTGCAGCGCTCGATCGCGTCGGAGTAGGCGCGTTGGAAGTCATCCCACAACGCGCGGTCCTCGAGGTCGCCGGGGCGGTACTTCCAGTGCTTGGTAGGGTCGTCGAGCCGCGCCAGGAGGCGCTCGCGCTGCTCCTCGGGGGAGATGTGCAGAAAGCACTTGACGATCACCGTGCCCTGAGCGGCGAGCCGCTCCTCGAACCGGTTGATCGTCGTGTAGCGCCGCGACCAGGTGCGGCGGTCGGCGATGCCGCGCACGCGCACGGCGACGACGTCCTCGTAGTGGGAGCGGTCGAAGGCCGCGATCATGCCCGGCTCGGGCAGCCGCCTGCGGATGCGCCAGAGGAAGTCGTGCTCGAGCTCCTCCGGCGTCGGCCGGCGGAAGGCGACGACCTGCACGCCGCTCGGGTCGACCTGGCCGACGACGTGCTCGACGGTGCCGCCCTTGCCGGACGTGTCCATGCCCTGAAGCACGAGCAGCACGCTGCGCGAGCCGCCGGTCCGCCCCTCGGCGTAGAGCTGCTCCTGCAGCGTCGCGAGCCGAACGCCCAGGTCGGGCAGCTGCTTCTGGGCGTCGGCCTTGTTGCCTTTGAGCCCCGGCGTCGCGCGCGTGTCGATCGCGCTCAGGTCGACCGCGCCCGCCGGCGCGCGCAGCGCTTCCGCGAGCTTCCCCATTCGCGGAGGCTAGCCCAGCGTGGCTGACGAGCGCCCGTTCGACGTCGTGCTGCTCGGCGCGACCGGGTTCACCGGCGGACTGACGGCCGAGTACCTCGCGCGCAACGCGCCCGAGCGCGCGCGCTGGGCGCTGGCCGGCCGCACTCCCGCCAAGCTAGAGGCCGTGCGCGAGCGGCTCGCCGCGATCGACCCGGCGTGCGGCGGGCTCGAGCTGCTGCACGCGGACGTCGAGGATGCGGGCACGTTGCGCGCGGTCGCCGAGGCGACCCGCGTGGTCGCCACGACCGTCGGGCCGTACGTCCGGTTCGGCGAGCCGCTCGTCGCGGCGTGCGCGGCGACGGGCACCGACTACGCCGACCTCACGGGCGAGCCGGAGTTCGTCGACCGCATGTACGTCCGCCACCACAGGACCGCGGTCGCGACCGGCGCGCGGCTCGTGCACGCGTGCGGCTTCGACTCGGTCCCGCACGATCTCGGCGTGCTGTTCACCGTCGAGCAGCTCCCCGAGGGCGTGCCGCTCGTCGTGCGCGGCTTCGTGCGGGCCGGGGGCAGGCCGTCGGCCGGGACGTTCCATTCGGCGGTGACGGGGTTCTCGCGGCTGCGCCAGGCCGGCACGGCGTCCCTCGAGCGCCGCCGCATGGAGACGCGGCCGCAGCGGCGCGTGGCGTCCGTCAAGGACCCCGCGCGCTACGAGCGCTCGCTCGGCGCGTGGGCACTGCCGCTGCCGACGATCGACCCGCAGGTCGTCAAGCGCTCGGCGGCGGCGCTCGCGCGCTATGGGCCCGACTTCTCCTACGGCCACTACGCCGCCGTCAAGCAGCTGCCCGTGGCGCTCGGCGTGGTCGGCGGCGTCGGCGCCGTGTTCGCGCTGTCCCAGCTCCCGCCGACCCGCTCCTGGCTGCTGGGGCGGATGAAGTCGGGCGAGGGCCCGTCGAGCGAGCGGCGCGAGCACAGCTGGTTCAAGGTCCGCTTCATCGGCGAGGGCGGCGGCCGGCGCGTCGTGACCGAGGTGGCCGGCGGCGACCCGGGCTACGGCGAGACGGCGAAGATGCTCGCCGAGTCCGCGCTCTGCCTGGCCACGGACGACCTGCCGCCCAGCTCGGGCCAGGTCACGACCGCCGTCGCGATGGGCGATGCGCTGATCGAGCGCCTGCGCCGGCGGGGGATCACGTTCGAGCTGCTCGAGTCCAGCTGAGCAGCTCGCCGCGCAGTGCGCGGCCGTAGCGTTCGGCCGAGCGCATGACCACGTCCTTGGCGCCGGAGGGGATGACCCGATCCCACCACGCGCCGTAGATCGTGTCGAACGCGAACGGCTCGACGGCGGCCGCGATCGCGTTGACCTCGGCCTCCGGGAGCGGGATCAGGTTGGGGTAGCTCCACATGAAGCCGACGTGCGAGAGGTCGGGGATGACCTGGATGATGTCGCCGGTCAGCAGCTCACCGGCACCGGCCGCGCGGTGCAGCATCGTCCCGCCGGGGAAGTGGCCGCCGCCGCGCAGGAGCGTGAGCCCTTCCCCGAGCGCGAGCGTGTCGCCGTCCCAGTGGTGGATCGCCGTGTCGTTGCGCATCACCCACTCGGCGTCGGCGGCGTGCAGATGGATCGGGCAGTCGAAGCGGTGCGCCCACTCGACCATGCCGGAGTAGTAGTGCGGGTGCGAGATCGCGATCGCGGCGAGCCCGCCGCGCCGCTCGACGTCGTCCGCCGTCGCGTCGTCGAGCAGGGTGATGCAGTCCCACATCAGGTTGGAGTCGCCGTAGGGGACGAGCAGCGCGCGCTGGCCGATCGCGAACGAGGGCTGCGTCCCGACCCCGACCAGCGCGCGCTCGTCGCGGAACTCGTTGGAATGGTCGGCAGCCAGCTCGGCGAGCGTCGTCCACTGCTGCCCCGACCCGGGGATGTACTGGCGCGGGTCGACGCAGATCGGGCACTCCGCCGGCGGCTCGTCGGAGTCGGGGTACTGGGTGCCGCACGCCACGCAGATGAATCGCTCCATGGCGCGCAACACTATGCGAAGCCATGCGCGATCCGACACGCATCCTCGTCGTCGCGAACAGGACCGCCGCGACGCCCGCTCTGATCGAGGCGGTGCGCGAGCGGGCGCGCCGGGGTCCGTGCTCGTTCGCGCTGCTCGTGCCGCAGCTCGCGTGCGAGGTGCCGTACGGCGACGAGGAGGCGCGCAAGACGGTCGAGCTCGCGATTCCGCTGCTCGAGGAGGCGGCGGGCGGGACCGTGACGCCACTGATCGGGCCCGCCGATGCGTGCCTGGCGGTCGAGCGGGTCCTGGTCCACGAGCACTTCGACGAGGTGATCATCTCGACGCTGCCCGAGCGGGTGTCTCAGTGGCTGCGGCGCGATCTGCCCTCGCGGGTCGCGCGACTCGAGCTGCCAGTGACGGTCGTGCGGGCCACGGAGGCGCGGCGGCCGCTGCACGAGCCGCCGCTCTACGCCGGCCCCTGAGCCACCACGGAGCGCAGCGCGAGCGAGAAGAGTCCATCTACAGCCAGCCGGCGCGCTTGAACGAGCGGTGCAGCAGCAGCCCGGTGAGCACCATCAGCGCGATCACCAGCGGATACGCGGCCTCCCAGCGGAGCTCGGGCATGTGCTCGAAGTTCATGCCGTAGAAAGACGCGATGAACGTCGGCACCGTGATGATCGCCGCCCAGCCGGAGATCTTGCGCACGATGTCTGACTGCTGAACGCCGATCACCGCCATGTTCGCCTGCAGGATCGTCGTCAGCAGGTCGCGCTGGGCGACGACCTCCTCGTTGACGAGGTTGAGATGGTCGTTGACGTCGCGGAAGTACTGGCCGACCGACGGCGTCACGTGGAGCAGGCTGCCGCGCGACAGCGCGGACACCGGCCCGAGCAGCGGGTGTACCGCGCGGTAGAAGTCGCTCACCTCGCGGCGCAGCAGGTAGATCCGCTGCACGGGCGCGACCGCCCCCGTGAAGACCGTCTGCTCGACCTCCTCGATGTCGCGCTCGAGCTCCTCGACCACCGGCGCGTAGTCATCGACGACCTTGTCCAGGATTGCCCACAGCGCGGCCTGCGGCCCCTCGCGCAGCAGCTGCGGACGCTCCTCCAGCCGCAGCCGCGCGCCGTGGAGGTCGCTCGCTGCGCCCTGGCGGACGGTGATCACGAAGCTCGCGCCGAGGAAGATCGAGATCTCGCCGAACTCGACCTCCTCGCGCTCGGGGAGGTAGCGAGCGGTGCGCAGCACGACGAACGCGATGCCCTCCTCGTACTGCTCGACCTTCGGCCGCAGATGGAAGCTCTCGGCGTCCTCGACCGCGAGCTCGTGCAGCCCGAAGGCGTCCTGCATCGACGCGAGCTCGTCGGGCGACGGGTCGACCATGCCGAGCCACACGAATCCGGGTTCGCGGCCGCAGATCGCCGCGGCCTCCTCCGGCCGCATCGGCCCCTCGTGCTGGCGGCGCCCGTCGCGGTAGTGCGCACAGTCGACGATCATGGCGAGCTCGGGCGCATCGTACGCCCGGGACCCGTCCGCGAGGCGTTCCGCGAGGCATGTGAAGAGGTGTTGCGCGGCGCGTAACGGCGGCGCCTACCGTTGGTAGGTCGTTCAGATGCGCCCCCTCCCCGCCAGCTCCCCGCGCTCGATCGCCACGGCCGCCCGCCGGCGGCTGCGACCGCACCTGCCCGCGATCCTCCAGACCGCGGCGGCCGCGCTGGGCGCGTGGTGGCTCGCGATCCTGCTGCTGCCGAGCGAGCGGCCGGCGTTCGCGTCGATCGCCGCCGTCATCTGTCTCGGCGTCACCTACGGGCAGCGACGCAGCCGCGCGCTCGAGCTGATCGGGGGCGTCCTGCTCGGCATCACGGTGGCGAGCCTGCTGCTGTTCGTGATCGGTACCGGCCCGTGGCAGATCGCGGTGCTGGTGATCCTTGCGATGTCGGCCGCGCTGCTCTTCCGCGGCGGTGAGCTGCTCGTCAGCGAGGCGGCGATCTCGGCGATCCTGCTCGCCTCGATCGAGCCGACGACGAGCGGCTTCTCCGCCGACCGCATCCTCGAGGGCCTGATCGGCGGCGGCGTCGGCCTCGCCGTGGCGTCGCTCCTGCTTCCACCCGACCCGGTCTCGATGGTCGGTCAGGTCGCGCAGAGGGTGTTCGGCAAGCTCGGGCGCACGCTCGAGGAGACCGCGTCCGCGCTCCGGGACAGCGATCCCGCGCGCGCGGAGAGCGCGCTCCAGGCGGCGCGGGGGATCGACGAGGACGTCGAGGCGCTCGAAGAGATGCTGACCGTGGCGAGCGAGACGGCGCGCTGGGCGCCCGTACGGCGTGCCGGGCTGCCGCACGTGCAGCGCTACCAGCAGACGATGCCGCAGCTCGACTTCGCGGTCCGCAACACGCGCGTGCTCGTGCGCTACGCGGCGCGCCAGGTGCGTGCCGGCGGGGGGGCGCCGGAGCTCGCGGACGCCGTGCGCGAGCTGGCCGACGCGGTCTGGGTGCTGGCGGCGCAGTACGAGCAGCCGGATCGCCCGACCGCGCTGCGGGAGCTGGCGCTGCGTGCAGCGCGCAGCGCCGAGGACATCCACGACCGCGAGCCGTCGCTCATGACGACGCAGATCGTGGCCCAGGTGCGCTCCGTCGCCGTCGACCTCGTGCGCGCGGCCGAGTCGCTGGTCGAGGAGCAGACCGCGCCGGCGTGGGAGCTGCCGACCGAGGAGCTGCTCGCCGCGCCCCAGGCCTAGCCGCTGCCGTCGGGCGCTCGCCGGGCGGCCGGGGCCCCGGCGCCCGCGTGACGCATCACTGACCTCGAGCGGTGCGCGAGGCACCACTTACTTGCCCCGCCCGACGCGGAGTGGTATGCCTCAGCCGCGCGTCTCTCAGCAGGATTGTCGGAGCGAGAGGGGTTCTCACCCGCCGTGTGCCTGGCCGTACCCGGTCAGATCCTCGATGTGGTCGACGAGGCCAACCACCTCGCCCAGGTGGACGTAGCCGGGGTTCAGCGCAGCGTCAACGTCGGGCTGCTCGACGGCGTCGACCCGGGGGACTGGGTGCTGATCCACGTGGGCTTCGCGATCTCTCGGGTCGACGAGGCTGAGGCGCTGGCCACGCGTCGCCTGCTCGAGCAGATGGGCGCCGAATACGAGCAGGAGCTCGAGGAGCTCAAGGCGAGCGCGATCGAATGAGCGAGCCGAGCTGCAACTGCATCACGTGCGGCGACGAGGCGGTGGCGATGCGCGTGCAGCGCGTCGACGAGCAGCGCGGGCTCGCGCTCTGCGAGGACGCCGCCGGGCAGCGCTCGAGCGTCGAGATCGCGCTCGTCGAAGCCGTCGCCGTCGGCGACCGGCTGCTGGTCCACGCCGGGACCGCGATCGCGAGGGCCGAATGAGGTTCGTCGACGAGTTCCGCGACGCCGAGCTCGGCCGCGCGCTGGCGGGCGAGATCCTCGCCGCGGTCGAGCCGGGACGTCACTACAAGCTGATGGAGGTCTGCGGCGGCCACACGCACTCGATCTACAAGTACGGGATCGACGACCTGCTGCCGGCCAACGTCGAGCTCGTACACGGCCCCGGCTGCCCGGTCTGCGTGATCCCGATGGGTCGCGTCGACGACGGGATCGCGATCGCGCACGAGCCGGGCGTGATCTTCACCTGCTTCGGCGACATGCTGCGGATCCCGGGCTCCGACGGCTCGCTGCAGGACGCCAAGGCCCGGGGCGCGGACGTGCGCATGGTCTACTCGCCGCTGGACGCGCTGCGGATCGCGAAGGCGAACGAGGACCGCGAGGTCGTGTTCTTCGCGATCGGGTTCGAGACGACCGCGCCCTCGACCGCGCTCACGCTCAAGCGCGCGAAGGCGGAGGGAGTGCGCAACTTCTTCGTCATGAGCAACCACGTGACGATCGTGCCGCCGCTGCGCGCGCTGCTCGACTCGCCGGACCTGCGGCTCGACGGCTTCATCGGCCCCGGCCACGTCTCGACCGTCGTCGGGGCGCGCCCGTTCGAGTTCATCCCCGCCCGCTACGGCAAGCCGCTCGTGGTCGCCGGCTTCGAGCCGCTCGACGTGCTCCAGGCGGTGCGCATGATCCTCGCGCAGCTCGCCGAGGGCCGCTGCGAGGTCGAGAACCAGTACACGCGCGTCGTGCCCTACGAGGGCAACCGCCGTGCGCTCGAAGTGCTCGCCGAGGTGTTCGCGCTGCGACCGCACTTCGAGTGGCGCGGGATGGGGTTCATCTCCCAGAGCGGCCTGAAGCTGTCCGGCGCGTACGCCGACTTCGATGCCGAGCTGCGCTACGCCGTCCCGGGCGTCCGCGTCGCGGACCCGAAGGCATGCCAGTGCGGCGAGGTGCTCAAGGGCGTGATCAAGCCGTGGGAGTGCAAGGTGTTCGGGACCGCGTGCACGCCCGAGCGCCCGATCGGCACGTGCATGGTCTCGAGCGAGGGCGCCTGCGCGGCCTACTACAACTTCGGCCGCTTCGCGCGGGAGAGGGAAGTGGTGTGAGCAACGTCGACCGGACGTCCGAGCTTGCGAGGACGGGAGGGCGAAACACCTCATCCCGCGAGCAGCGGATCCTCGGGATCATCGAGACGGCGCGCGCGAAGCGCTCGAGGTTCCGCGACGAGCGGATAACGATGGCCCATGGCGCCGGCGGCAAGGCGACGCAGACGCTGATCGAGGGCCTGCTCGCGCCGGCGTTCGGGATGGAGGAGCTCGCGGACGCGGCGATCGTCGACGGCGGGCTCGCGCTGACGACGGACTCCTTCGTCGTCCGACCGCTGCGCTTCCCCGGCGGGTCGATCGGCGAGCTGGCCGTGAACGGCACGGTCAACGACCTGGCGATGGCCGGGGCGCGGCCGCTCGCGCTCGCGCTGTCGCTGATCCTCGAGGAAGGGCTGGCCGCGGAGGAGCTGAAGGCAGAGGTCGACGCGATCGCGCGGGCCGCGGACGAGGCGCGCGTCCGGATCGTGGCCGGCGACACCAAGGTGGTCGAGCGCGGCCACGCCGACGGCATGTACGTGTGCACGACCGGACTCGGACTCATCGACGCCCGGGCGCAGCTCTCTCCCGTAGGGCTGCGTCCGGGCGACCGCATCCTGCTCTCGGGCCGCGTCGGCGATCACGGCACCGCGATCATGCTCGCGCGGGGCGAGTTCGAGCTCGGCGCGACGATCGAGTCCGACACGCGCTCGCTCTGGCCCGCGGTGGACGCGCTGCTCGACGCCGCGGGACCGCAGCTGCGCTGCCTGCGCGACCCCACGCGCGGTGGCGTCGCCTCGGTGCTCAACGAGCTCGCGCGCGCCTCGGGCGTCGCGATGATCGTGCGCGAGCGCGACGTGCCGGTGCACCCCGCGGTGGCGGGCGCGGCGGAGCTGCTCGGCATCGACCCGATGTACGTGGCGAACGAGGGCAAGCTGGTCGCGTTCCTGGCGCCCGAGGCGGCGGGTGCGGCGCTCGCGGCGCTGTGCGCGGTGCCCGGCGGCGAAGACGCCGCCGAGATCGGCGAGGTCCGGACCGAGCCGCCCGGCATGGTCCTGGTCGAGACCGCATTCGGGGGCAGGCGCGTGATGGACCAGCTGGTCGGCGACCCGCTGCCGAGGATCTGCTAGTGGCCCCTCCCGGAACATTCCACCCGGCCTCGGCGGCCGCTGATCACCGCCTGGCCACGTCCTCGACCCTTGAAATCCCAGAGGGATTCCTGCGGGTCTGCGTCCTCGCCAGCCGCCGCCAGCGGCCGGTCTGCCGGGCGCACTGTCCCGGGAGGAACCACTAATGCACGAGCTCGCGCTCGCGGAGTCGGTGGTCGCGATCGCAAGCAGGCACGCGGCGGGGCGCCGCGTCGCGCGCGTGGAGCTGAGGGTCGGTCACCTGCGCCAGGTCGTGCCCGCGGCGCTCGAGTTCGCGTTCGAGCTGGTGGCGCAGGGGACGCCCTTGGACGGCGCCGAGCTGCTGATCGAGGACGTCGCCGTGGCCGGTCGCTGCCGGGGCTGCGGGGCGGAGAGCGAGCTGCCCGGCTTCCCGCTCGCCTGCGCGGCGTGCGGCGGGCTGGACCTCGAGCTGCTGCGTGGCGACGAGCTGCTCGTCGAGGCGCTCGAGCTGGAGGATGACGAACGGAGGGACGCGGCATGACGGCTGAACCGATCGCCCCGGGCGTGGAGGAGGTCCACATCCTGTGGATCTCGGAGGGCATGTCATGCGACGGCGACTCCGTCTCGATCACGGCGGCCGGGCAGCCGGGCATCGAGGACGTGCTGCTCGGCGCGATCCCGGGGCTGCCGAAGGTGCACCTGCACAACAAGGTGCTGTCGCCGACGCTGGGCGGCGAGGAGTTCCTCAAGCCGTTCCGCCAGGCGCTCGCCGACGAGCTGGAAGCGCCGTTCGTGCTCGTGATCGAGGGCTCGATCCCGAACGAGAAGATCAACGGCGACGGCTACTGGACGTCGTTCGGCAACGATGAGGCGACGGGCGAGCCGCTGACCGTGAACTGGTGGATCGACCGGCTCGCACCGAAGGCGTGGGGCGTGGTCGCGATCGGCACGTGCGCGACCTACGGCGGGATCCACGCGATGGCCGGCAACCCGACCGGCTGCATGGGCCTGGCCGACTACCTCGGCTGGGACTTCCGCTCGGCCGCCGGGCTCCCGATCGTGAACGTGCCGGGCTGCCCGGTGCAGCCGGAGAACTTCATGGAGACGCTCACCTGGCTGCTCTACCAGGCGGCGGGGCTCGCGCCGGTGATACCGCTCGACGACCAGCTGCGACCGCAGTGGCTGTTCGGCAAGACCGTGCACGAGGGCTGCGACCGCGCGGGCTACTACGAGCAGGGCGACTTCGCGCACGACTACAACTCGCCCAAGTGCCAGGTGAAGATCGGCTGCTGGGGGCCGGTCGTCAACTGCAACGTGCCCAAGCGCGGCTGGATGGCGGGGATCGGAGGCTGCCCGAACGTCGGCGGCATCTGCATCGGCTGCACGATGCCCGGCTTCCCCGACAAGTTCATGCCGTTCATGGACGCGCCGCCCGGCGGCATGGTCTCCTCGTCGCTGGTCACGTCCTACGGCACGCTGATCCGGCGCCTTCGCTCGATCACCAACACGACGGTCAACAAGGAGCCGAAGTGGCGCCACAACCGCGAGGAGCTCACGACCGGCTACGAGCCCCGCTGGGGGAACTGAGGAGAGCGCCATGGCAACTCGCGAGAAGCTCACGCCCGAGGCCGGCCAGCTCGTCGACATGGCCTGGGATCCGATCACCCGGATCGTCGGCAACCTCGGCATCTACACGAAGATCGACTTCGCCAACCGCGAGGTCGTCTCGTGCAAGGCGACGTCGTCGCTGTTCCGCGGCTACAGCGTGTTCATGAAGGGCAAGGACCCGCGCGACGCGCACTTCATCACCAGCCGCATCTGCGGCATCTGCGGCGACAACCACGCGGTCTGCTCGTGCTACGCGCAGCAGATGGCATATGGCGTCAAGCCGCCGCCGCTGGCCGAGTGGATCGTCAACCTCGGCGAGGCGGCCGAGTACATCTTCGACCACATCATCTTCCAGGACAACCTGGTGTTCGTGGACTTCTGCGAGCAGATGGTGCGCGACACGAACCCGAGCGTGTGGGAGAAGGCCGAGAGGACCGATGCGCGCGGCGCCGACGTCCACGGCTACCGCACGATCGGCGACATCATGCGCTCTTACAACCCGTTCACGGGCGAGACGTACAAGGAAGCGCTGCACATGAGCCGCGTCGGGCGGGAGATGATCTGCCTGATGGAGGGGCGCCACGTGCATCCCTCCACGATCTATCCCGGCGGCGTCGGGACGCAGGCGACGCCGACGCTGCTGACCGACTACCTCAGCCGGCTGCTGCGCTGCCTCGACTTCATCAAGAAGGCCGTCGCGATGAACGACGATGTGTTCGACTTCTTCTACGAGGCGCTGCCCGGCTATGAGGAGGTCGGCCGGCGGCGGGTCCTGCTCGGCTGCTGGGGCGCGTTCAACAACCCCGACCACTGCACCTACGACTACCGCACGATGGACGACTGGGGCAACGAGATGTTCGTCACCCCGGGCGTCGTCGTCGACGGCGAGCTCGTCACGACCAACCTGGTCGAGATCAACCTCGGGATCCGCATCCTGCTCGGCAGCTCCTACTACGACGACTGGGTCGGGGAAGAGACCTTCGTGCCGCACGACCCGCTCGGCAACCCGGTCGACAAGCGCCACCCGTGGAACCAGACGACGATCCCCAAGCCGCAGAAGCGCGACCTCGCCGGGGGCAACTACTCGTGGGTGATGAGCCCGCGCTGGCACGACGAGCGCACCGGCGACAGACTCGCGCTCGACACCGGCGGCGGCGCGCTCGCGCGGCTGTGGATCACGGCGCTGGCGAACAAGGTCAAGACGCCGTACGTCAACGCGACCGGCTCGAGCGTCCTGATCAACCTGCCCAAGACGCCCAACACCGCCGAGCAGGCGCTCGAGTGGAAGATCCCGCGGTGGTCGAACGCGATCGAGCGCGACCGGGCGCGGATCTACTTCGTCGCATACGCCGCGGCGATGGCGCTGCACTTCGTCGACCGCGCGTTCGAGCACGTGCGCGCCGGCCGGACGAAGGTGTTCGAGGACTTCGACGTCCCCGACGAGGCGATCGGATGCGGCTTCCACGAGGCGGTGCGCGGCGTGCTCTCGCACCACCTGGTGATCCGCGACGGCAAGATCGCGAACTACCACCCGTATCCGCCGACGCCGTGGAACGGCAGCCCGACCGACTCCTACGGCACCCCGGGTCCGTACGAGGACGCGGTGACGGGGCAGCCGATCTTCGAGGAGGCCGGGCCGGACACGTTCCGCGGGATCGACGTGATGCGCTCCGTGCGCTCGTTCGACCCGTGCCTGCCGTGCGGGGTGCACATGTATCTCGGCAAGGGGAAGACGATCCGGCAGGTGCACTCGCCGATGTTCGGGGAGCACGGATGAGCGCGGCCCGCGTCGAGGCGCTGCTCGATGAGCTCGATGCCGTCGCCGACGGGCCGGCGCGCGAGACCGCCACGGCGCTCGTGCAGGCGCTGCTCGATCTCTACGGCGAGGGACTGGCGCGGCTCGTGGGCCACGTGGCCGAGCGCGACGACGGCACGCTGGCGGAGGCGCTGGCGCGCGACGAGCTGGTCGCGCACCTGCTGCTGCTGCACGGGCTGCATCCCGTGCCGCTGGAGACGCGCGTGCGCGCGGGCCTCGACGACATCCGCCCCTATCTCGAGACGCACGGCGGCGACGTCGAGCTGCTGGGGATCGAGGACGGTGTGGTGCGGCTGCAGCTCCAGGGCAGCTGCAGCGGCTGCCCCTCGTCGGCGGTGACGCTCAAGCACGCGGTCGAGGAGGCGATCCACAGGTCCGCGCCCGACGTGACGGCGATCGTCGCGGAGGACGCGCCACAGCTGATCCAGCTCGAGGTCTACGAGACATGCCCGGCGCCGCTGCACCGCTGACGCGACTGGGGGAGCTGGCGCGGCGCTCCACGGCGGCGCAGGAGCGCTGTGAGCTGTGCGGCGCGCCGATCGCGCCCCGGCACCGCCACCTGCTCGACGTCTCCAAGCGCGAGCTGATGTGCGCCTGCCGCGCCTGCTCGATCCTGTTCGCGTCGGACGCGGCGAGCGCCGGCCACTACCGGCTCGTGGGCGAGCGGAGGCTGCGGCTCGACGACCTCGAGCTCGACGACGTCGCGTGGGCACAGCTGCGGCTGCCGGTGGAGATGGCGTTCTTCCTCCACAACTCAGCCGCGGGTCGCGTGCAGGCGTTCTACCCGAGCCCGATGGGGCCGACCGAGTCGCTGCTGGGCCTGGAGGCGTGGTCCGCGCTCGAGGCGGCCAACCCCGTGCTCGGCACGCTCGAGCCCGACGTAGAGGCGCTGCTCGTCAACCGCGCGCGCGGCGCGCGCGGGCACTGGCTCGTGCCGATCGACGACTGCTACGCGCTCGTCGGGCTGATCCGGACGCAGTGGCGCGGCCTGACCGGCGGCGCGGCGGCGTGGGAGGCGATCGCGCGGTTCTTCGAGGAGCTCGACCGCCGCGCGCGTCCGGCGAGCCGCAACGACGGCGAAGAGGAGATGTGATGGCGAAGCTGAGGCTCGGGAAGCGCGCGAAGCCCACGGACGCGCCCACGCACGTCCACGGGGTCAAGCAGGGCAACTCGACCGGCAACTACGAGAAGCAGGACGGTCACCTGCCCGACGGGCGCTCGACCGCCGCGCGCGCGACCGGCATCAACTCGAGCGCGCGCGACCCGATCGACCCGCAGATGCCGAACCTGCCGCCGGCGTAGATGTCTGTCGCGAGCCCACTGACCGTCCCCGCGCTCGCGTTCTCCGTGCTCGACGCGGCGCGCGTCGAGCACGCCGCCGCGCCGACGCTCGGGTTCTCCGTGCGGGTCGAGGCGCCCGGCGGTCAGGCGATCCGCTCGGTCCTGCTCGACGTCCAGGTGCAGATCGCCGCACGGCGCCGGCGCTACGAAGCCGAGGCGGAGGAGCGCCTGCTCGAGCTGTTCGGCCCCGTGAAGGACTGGGGCACAACACTGCGCAATCTGCTGTGGACGCGGGCAACGCTCGTGGTGCCGCAGTTCAGCGGATCGACCGTCGTCACGCTTCCGATCGCGTGCACGTACGACATGGAGGTGCTCGCCTCGAGGTACCTGGACGCGCTGCCCGGCGGCGAGGTGCCGCTCGAGCTGCTGTTCAGCGGCAGCGTGTTCTACGCGGGCGCCGACGGGCGGCTGCAGGTGGCGCGGATCTCGTGGGAGCAGGAGGCCGAGTACCGGCTGCCCGTGCGGGTTTGGCGGGAGACGATGGACCATCACTTCCCGGGCACCGCGTGGCTGCGGCTGCCCAAGCGGAGCTTCGACAGGCTGTGCGCCTACAAGGCCCGCAACGCGTTCGCGAGCTGGGAGCAGGCGCTGGACGAGCTGATGGGGGACCGCTAGTGGACCCGGTGCGCGCGATCGCCGACGCGTTGCTCTACGAGGGCTACCTGCTGTGGCCGTACCGCCGCTCGGCGACCAAGAACCAGCGCCGCTGGACGTTCGGCGGCGTGTACCCGCGCGGTCACGCCGAGCGCCATCCGGACGACTCCTGCACGATGCGCACCGAATGCCTGCTCGAGAGCGGCGATCCCGCGCGCGTGCAGGTGTCCGTGCGCTTCCTGCAGGTGGTCGCGCGCCAGCTCTACGCGGGCTCCGAGCCGGTCCGCGAGCTGACGGCCGGCGGCACGCGCTACCTCTCCTGGGACGAGGCGGTCGAGCGCGAGGTGGCTCTCGAAGGCCCCGGCCGCGCGCCGGTCGCGGTCGCGGCCGGCAGCGCAGGGGAACGGCTGCCGGGCGGCGCGATCGTGCGCTCCTGGGAGGCGCTGGAGGGAGCGGTGCGGGTGGGCGCCGAGCCCGTCGGCGGCGCGATCGTCCGCATCGCGGTCGAGATCGCGAACACGACGCCGTGGGACCGCGACGACCGCGAGGCGGCGCTGCGGCGCACGTTCTGCTCCGCACACACCGTCCTGCGGGCGGCGACCGGGGAATTCGTCTCCCAGACCGACCCGCCGGAGCGCCTGCGCGCGGCGGCGGCCGCCTGCCGCAACGAGGGCACCTGGCCGGTGCTCGTCGAGGGGCGCCGGGTCGTGCTGTCCTCCCCGATCATCCTCGAGGACCATCCGCGGATCGCGCCCGAGAGCCCCGGAGACCTGTTCGACGCGGGCGAGATCGACCAGCTGCTGTTGCTGAACATCCTCAGCCTGACCGAGGAGGAGAAGGCCGAGATGCGCGACTCCGACCCGCGCGCGCGGGAGATCCTGGAGCGCACCGAGGCGCTCACGGAGGAGCAGCTGATGCGACTGCACGGGGCGATCCGCGAGCTCCGGACGGCGCGGTGAGCTCGGACGAGCTGCAGCGCCCGGCGCCCGCCGCGATCGAGGTCGGCGGCGTCGAGCTGCGCCGCGGCAGCCGCGTGCGGCTGCGGCCGCGCGCCGGCGCCGACGTCTTCGACATCGCGCTCGCCGGCCGGCTCGCCGTCGTCGACGCGATCGAGGAGGACATGGAGGGCGCCATCCACGTCGTCGTGTGCGTCGACGACGACCCCGGGCGCGATCTCGGCGTCGCGGCGCGGCTCGCGCACCGCTTCTTCTTCGCGCCCGACGAGCTCGAGCCGCTCGCGCCACGGCGGATCCTCGTCGCCGGCATCGGCAACGTGTTCCTCGGCGACGACGGCTTCGGCGTGGCGCTCGCCGAGCGGCTTGCCGCGCGCACGCTGCCGCCCGGCGTGAAGGTCGCCGACTTCGGGATCCGCGGCATGGAACTCGCCTACGCGCTCGGCGACGGCTACGACGCCGTCGTGCTGCTCGATGCGGCACCGACCGGGCGCCCGCCCGGCGCGCTCTCCGTGATCGAGCCGCAACTCGACGCGGTCGAGCCCGCGATCGATGCCCACGGAATGGATCCGGTCAAGGTGCTCGGCCTCGCCAGGACGCTCGGCGGCCCGCCGCCGCGGACGCTCGTCGTCGCCTGCGCGCCCCAGACCGTGATGACCGGCGAGGAGGAGGACGTCGTGGCCGAGCTCTCGCCGCCCGTGCGCGCGGCGCTCGACGCGGGCGTCGAGCTCGTCGAGTCGCTGCTGGCAGAGTTGGCATCAGCTCCGGAGGAGGTTCGCCCGTCATGAAGACCAACCACGTCCTACTGCTGGCCGTCCTGGCCGCGCTCGGCGCGCTGCTGTTCCTCCAGCTGCCGGAGCTGCGGCGCTACCTGAAGATGAGGTCGATGTAGATGCACCGGACCAGGGTTCGCGTGGTCGAGGACGCGCTCGACGCCAACGCCACGATCGCGCGCGCAAACCGCGAGGACTTCGACCGCCACGGCGTCGCCGTCGTGAACCTCATGAGCGCCCCCGGCGCGGGCAAGACGCGGCTGCTCGAGCGCGCGCTCGACGAGCTGCCGGGCGTGCGCGCGGGCGTGCTCGAGGGCGACGTCGCGGGCAGCTTCGACGCCGACCGGCTGTCGCTGCTGCACATCCCGGTGGCGCAGCTGAACACCGGCGCCGGCTTCGGCGGCGAGTGCCACCTCGACGCGAACATGGTCCGCTCGGCGCTGCCCGCGCTGCCGCTCGGCGAGCTCGACCTGCTGGTGATCGAGAACGTCGGCAACCTCGTCTGCCCCGCCGAGTTCCGCGTCGGCGAGGATGCCCGGATCATGGTCTGCTCGGTCACAGAGGGGGAGGACAAGCCGCTCAAGTACCCGCTGATGTTCCGCGCCTGCGAGCTGGTGCTGATCAACAAGGTCGATCTGCTGCCGCACCTGGACGTCGACGTCGACCGCCTGCTGGGCAACCTCGAGACGGTCAACCCCGGCGTGCGCCACATGCTCGTGAGCGCGCGCACCGGCGAGGGCGTGGACGAGCTCCGCGACTGGCTCGCGGAAATCCCGGGACGGGTGCGCGCGGCGGCCGCATGAGCGCTCCAGGACGGTTTCGACGGCCGACGGCCGACGGCCTGCGGCCGCCGCCGGAGCGGCCGGGCTCACCGGCGACGCTGCCGTTCGAGCTCGCCCGCGAGCGCCGCGAGGCGGGCGAGCGCTACTTCGGCGCCGAGGCCGAGCGGATCGCGCGCCTGTGCCACCGCGCCGCCGAGCGCTTCGCGCGCGGCGGCCGGCTGATCGCGCTCGGCCGCTCTCCCACCGCGCGCTCGGACGCGCGCCACGTCGCGGTCGAGTTCGTGCATCCGGTGATCGTCGGCAAGCGCGCGCTGCCGGCGCTGGCGCTGACCGCCGAGGGCGGTCCGCTGCCGGCGCAGGTCGCGCTCGTCGCCGAGCCGGACGACCTGCTGATCGCGTTCGAGGCCGACGATCCCGAGACCGCCGAGGCGGCGGCGCTGGCGATTGAGCGCGGCTGCCTGCCGATCGCGTTCGACCCGCCGGGCGAGCCGTTCGTGCGCCAGGAGCTGACCGAGACGGCCTACCACGTGCTGTGGGAGCTCGTGCACGTGTTCTTCGAGCACCGCGGCCTGCTCGAGGGGCGCGACGCGACCGCGGTGCACGACAGTGGCGCGTCGGCGTTCCTCTACCCCTTCCTCGGCGAGCAGGAGGACGACCTCGAGGCGGTCGTCGCCGACGTGCGCGCGTCGGTGCTGGCCAAGGCCGCCGAGATCGCCGCGCTGCGCGAGCAGACCCTGTGCGGCAACGCCGACGTGCTGGCGGCGGCGGCTTCCGAGCTGCGCGCCGCCTTCGCGTCCGGGGGCCGGCTGCTGGCGCTCGGCAACGGCGGCTCGGCGACCGACGCGATGGACGTCGTCGCCGACTTCCACTTCCCGCTTGCGGGCGGTCCGGCGCGCCCGGCGATCGACCTGACCGAGGACACGGCGATCCTGACCGCGCTCGCCAACGACATCGGGCCCGATGCGATGTTCGCCCGCCAGGTGATCGCGCATGCTCGCCCCGGCGACGTGCTGCTCGTGCTCTCGACCAGCGGGACGTCGGGCAGCGTGATCGCCGCGCTGGAAGAGGCCCGGCGGCGCGGGATGCGCACGATCGCGCTGGTCGGCTACGACGGCGGGCGCGTCCTGGCCGACGGGCTCGCGGACCACGTCGTGATCAGCCGGTCCGAGCACATCCCGCGCATCCAGGAGGCCCACGCGAGCGCCTACCACGCCCTGCGCATGCTCGTGGAGGAGTCGTGAGCGACGCATCCGGCGACGCCACCCCGCCGCGCGAGATCGCTCACGCCGGCGTGCGCGGCGCGATCGCGGCGATGGCGATGACCGGGATGCGCGCGTTCACCGTCGGCCTCGGGCTCGTGCAGCAGACGCCGCCCCAGGCGATCGTGCGCCAGCGCGCACGCGGGCTCATCCGGCACGTGCCCCGGCGCCGGCGCCGCGCGGCGATCGAGCTGGCGCACTGGACCTACGGAGCGGCCGGCGGCGTCGGGTTCGGCCTCCTGCCCGCGAGCGTCCATCGCCGCCGCTGGGCCGGCCCGCTGTACGGGCTGCTGATCTGGTTGGGCTTCGAGCTCGGGCTCGCGCCCCTGCTCGGGCTGCGGCAGGCGCGCCAGGTCCGGCTCGTCGAGCGCTCCGCGCTCGCGGCCGACCACCTGCTCTACGGGCTCGTCCTGTCCGAGACCCGAGCGCGCCCGCGCAGTTGAGCGGATGGCGCGTACCGCTCCCGCTCCGCCGGATGCCGCTCGCCGCGTACGCGTGCGCGTGCGGGGGACGGTCCAGGGAGTCGGCTTCCGGCCGTACGTCTACCGGCTGGCGCGCGACGAGCGGCTCGGCGGCTGGGTCCGCAACGACGAGCGCGGCGTCGTGCTCGAGGTCGAGGGCCCGCGCGCTGCGGTCGAGCGCTTCCTCGCGCGGCTGGCACGCGAGGCGCCGCCTCTGGCCGCCGTCGAGCACGTGCGCAGCCGGGCGCTCGCGTGCGTGGGCGAGCGCGAGTTCGCGATCGTCGAGAGCGCGGGCCGCGGCCGCGCCGCCGCCCCGGTTGCGCCCGACACGCCGCCCTGCGCGGCCTGCCTCGCCGAGCTGCGCGACCCGGGCGATCGCCGCTACCGCTACCCGTTCGTCAACTGCACCGACTGCGGGCCGCGCTTCACGATCGTGCGCGGCGTGCCGTACGACCGCGCGCGGACGACGATGGCTCGGTTCGACATGTGCGCCGCGTGCCGGGCGGAGTACGAGGACCCGCTCGACCGCCGCTTCCACGCCGAGCCGAACGCGTGCCCGGAGTGCGGCCCGCGCGCGCGGCTGCTCGACGCGGCCGGGCGCCCCGCCGGCGGGAGCGCCGATGCGGTCGCGGCCGCGGCGGCGGCGCTCCGTGACGGTCTCGTCGTCGCGGTCAAGGGCGTCGGCGGCTACCACCTCGCGTGCCGCGCCGACGACCAGGCGGCCGTCGCCGCGCTGCGCGCGCGCAAGCACCGCGAGGACAAGCCGTTCGCGCTGATGGCGGCGGATCCGGAGGCGGCGCGCGCGCTCGTCCTGCTCGCGCCGGCAGAGGAGCGGCTGCTGAGCGGGCGCGAGCGCCCGATCGTGATCGCGCGCCGGCGGCGCGGCGCCGCCGTCGCGGGCGCGGTCGCGCCCGGGAGGCCGGACCTCGGCGTGATGCTGCCGTCGACGCCGCTGCACCACCTGCTGCTCGCCGACGCCGGCGTGACGCTCGTGATGACCAGCGGGAACGTGTCCGACGAGCCGATCGCGTTCGACGATCGCGAGGCGCTGGAGCGCCTGGCGGGGATCGCGGACCGCCTCCTCGTGCACGACCGCCCGATCGAGACGCGCACGGACGACTCGGTCGTGCGCGGACCGCTCGTCCTGCGCCGCTCGCGCGGGATCGTGCCGGCGAGCCTCGAGCTGCGCCGGGCGCAGCGCCCGCTGCTCGCGTGCGGCGCCGAGCTGAAGAGCACGTTCTGCCTGGCCAAGGGCGGCCGCGCCTGGATCGGGCACCACGTCGGCGACTTGAAGAACTGGGAGACGCTGCGGTCCTACCGCGAGGGGATCGCGCATTTCGAGCGGCTGTTCGCGATCGCGCCGGAGCTGGTCGCGCACGACCTCCATCCCGACTACCTCTCGACCGCGTATGCGCTCGAGCGCGACGGCGTTGAGCACGTCGCGGTGCAGCATCACCACGCGCACCTGGCCGCGTGCCTGGCCGAGCATCGCGATGCCGGCCCCGCCGTCGGCGCGATCTACGACGGCGCGGGTCTCGGCACCGACGGCACCGTGTGGGGCGGCGAGCTGCTCGTGGGTGGGGTCGAGCGGGTCCAGCGCGCCGGACACCTCTGGCCCGTCAGGCTGCCCGGCGGCGACGCCGCCGTGCGCGAGCCGTGGCGGATGGCGTGCGCGTGGCTGCACGCGCTCGGTGAGGCGGACCGCGCCGTGCCGGCAACGCTCGCGCCTCAGGTGCCGCAAGCGCGCTGGAACGCCGTCGGCGCGCTGCTGCGCAGCGGCACCGCGGCGCCGGTGACGACCAGCGCCGGGCGGCTGTTCGACGCCGTCGCCGCGCTCTGTGGCATCCGCGCCGTCATCAACTACGAGGGCCAGGCCGCCGCCGAGCTCGAGGCGGCGTGCGACCCGGACGAGCGCGGGGAGTATCCGATGCCCGTGGACACCGCGGAAGCGCGCGCCTCGGCCGCCGTGGCCGGTGCGATCGTGCTCGATGCGCGCGCGACGATCGCGGCGCTGCTTGACGACATCGCCCGCGGCGTCGCCACCGGCTTGATCGCGGCACGCTTCCACGGAGCGCTCGCGCGGGCGACCGCGGAGGCGTGCGCGCGCGCGGCCGGCCGCCACGGACTCGGCACGGTCGTGTTGTCGGGCGGCGCGTTCCAGAACCGCGTGCTGCTGGAACGCACCTCGGAGCTGCTCGTGGAAGCGGGACTGCGCGTGCTGATCCCACGCCGCCTGCCGCCGAACGACGGCGGCATCGCGTTCGGTCAGGCGGCGGTCGCCGCCAAGGACGATTAGTGCTCGGTCTCGACGACGCGATCGCGGGGCTCGGGGACGGCGGCGCCGTCGTCATCGCGCTGCTCGTCGCCGTCCTGCTCGGCCTGCGCCACGCGACCGACCCGGACCACCTCACGGCCGTCTCGAGCCTGATCCTGACGAGCACGCGCGGCGGCTCGCGGCGCGCCGCCGTGCTCGGCGCGGCGTGGGGCCTAGGCCACGCGGTCACGCTGACGGCCCTCGGGCTGCCCGTCGTGCTGTGGGGCGATGCGCTGCCCGCCGCCGTCCAGCGGGCGGCCGAGGTCGCGGTCGGCGTGCTGATCGTCGTGCTGGCCGCGCGACTGCTGCTGCGCTGGCGGCGCGGTTACTTCCACGTGCACCCGCACCGCCACGGCGACGTCGTGCACGTCCACCCGCACGCGCACCGGCACGGGCTCCCTCACCACCACCACGGGGCGCACGAGCACGCTCACGCCGAGGCGCTCGGCCGCACGCCGCTGGCGGCCCTGGGGATCGGCCTGGTGCACGGCGTCGGCGGCTCGGCGGGCGCGGGCATCCTGCTCGTGGGGACGATCGGAGACGGCGGCGTCGCGGCGCTGGCGCTCGCGCTCTTCGCCGCGGCCACCGCGGCCGCCATGGCGGGCGCGACGCTCGCGTTCGGCCATCTGCTCTCGCGTCAGCCGGTGGCCGTGCGGATGGGGGAGGCCGTCCCGGTGCTGGGCGTGCTCGGGATGCTGCTCGGGCTCTGGTACGCGCTCGGCAGCCTCTGAGCCGTGCCGTACGTCACCTGATCGGAGCCTGCCCCACCGCAAAGGGTGTGGCTAGCCGCCCATGGATTGGTCGCCAAACCGTAACGACTTACGTCGCACGATTGACGAACATGCTGCGCACAACACCCCACAGGTCCTTCCCTCAGGATCCTCAAGGCAAGCCCCCAGGACCGCTCTTCTTCCTCCCCGGCATCCGCGGGCTTGCCGCGCAAGTACCAGGCCGTCGCGCTCTTCCCCCGGGCGCGGCGGCCTTTCTCTTTGGGTAAGTGGGGGCGGTCCTCGAGTAAGGCCTCAGGTACGTCACGCGGCACCATTTGCCCGATGTGCGAGCGCCCCTCGAGGCGGACAATCAGTCCATGAACACAACCACCTTCATGAACCGGATCCTTGGCGCGACGGAGACCGTGGACGAGTACTCGCCGGCCCTCACGCTGCGCTACGCAGTGCCCGCCGACGCCGGCGCCCTCGACCGGCTGGCGCAGCTCGACTCCCGGCACGCACCGCGCGGCGTCGTGCTCGTCGCCGAGGTCGGCGGCGGGCTGTGGGCGGCGATCTCGGTCGACGACCACGACGTGATCGCCGACCCGTTCCGGCCGACCGGCGAGCTGGTCGAGCTGCTGGTCGAGCGCGCGCGGCAGTTGCGCCGGTCCGGGCGCCGCGCCCGCCAGGTACTGCCGCGCTTGTGGCCGGACGCGGGCCTCGATCGCGCCGCGATGAGCTGATCAGCGGCAGCCGGGCGAGCCGTTCCGCACCGAGCCGTGTTCTCAGACGGCGGAACGACTCGACGGGAGGATCATGCTGCTGAGAGGGACCATGCTGGTCGCCGTGGCGTCGGCGCTGCTCGCGCCCGCCGCGGCGAGCGCGGCGAGCAAGCCGGGCGTCAGGACCGGCGCCGCCGCGAGCATCACGCCGACGACGGCGACGCTGAACGGGCGGGTCGACCCGAACAACGCCGCGACGACGTACTTCTTCCAGTACGGCGCCACGAGCCTCTACGGCAGCACCACGGCGCCCACCCCGGCGGGCTCCGGCGCCGACGGCGTCGCGGTGAGCGTGCCGATCTCCGGTCTCGCGCCGGCGACCACCTACCACTACCGTCTCGTGGCCCAGAACGCGCTCGGCATCACCAGGGGCGAGCACCGCACGTTCAGGACCAGGCGGCAGCCGCTCGGCGTGACGCTGGCCGGCAATCCCAACCCCGTCGCTCCGGGCGCCTCGACGACGCTCGCCGGCCAGCTCACGGGCACCAACAACGTGGGCCGCGACGTCGTGCTCCAGAGCAACCCGTTCCCCTACCTGCAGGGATTCCTCAACGCGGGCAACGCGCAGGTGACGGATGTCGCCGGCAACTTCTCGTTCCCGGTCCTGTCCGTGCCGGTCACGACCCAGTTCCGCGTCGTGCTGGCGCAGCGGCCGGAGGTAGCGAGCCCGATCGTCGTGCTCGGCGCCGCCCTCCAGGTCCTGACGCGCACGAAGAAGGTCGACCGCGGCCGGCGCAGCGTCGTCGTGCAGTTCCGCGGCAGCATCGTGCCGCAGAACGACGGTGGGCGCGTGAGCATCCAGAAGTTCGTCGACGGCGCCTGGGTGGAGAAGTCGCACACGCGTGCGCAGGACGCCGGCGCGTCGAAGTCGCGCTTCAAGAAGCTCGTGCGGATCTACCGCTCCGGCCAGTTCCGCGTCGTGGCGGAGACCGAGGGCCGGTACGTCAGCGGTGCGGGTCGTGCGATCTCGATCAAGGTCCGGCGCTGACCGTTGGTTCCGGGGGATGTGCTGGGCCGAGGTCGGTGGGGTGCGAGGCGGTGTCGGCGGCAGCGGCGGGCGGCGGCGGTGTCGGCGTTTACGTCAACGGCGGCATTGAAGGGGGAGCGGCGCGCCGGGCGCTGGGGGCGGATCCGGGAACGCGCCGGCCGCCTTGACCCCGCAGCCGGCGTGAAAGCGCCCGGCGGCGCAGAGTGAGCCCGGGCCGGTACGCGCGGGGCGTCTTTGACCCCCCGTATCCGGCGTCAAAGCGCCCCGCGTGCCGAGCGAGCGATCCCGGAGATCGGCGCGCGCGTCAACGCAGAAAGCCACCGGATTGCGGCGCCCTTGCGGCGTTGACGGCGAGATACGCCGTCAACGCAGAAAGCCGACGGGGTTGCGGCGCCCTTGCGGCGTTGACGGCGAGATACGCGGTCAACGCCGCAAGCCGCCTCTGCGCGCCGCGGCGACCGGCGTTGACGCGCGCCGCCCCCCGGCCCGGGAGCCATTCCCGACGGAAATGCCGGTGCGGCGGCGGCGAGCGCCGCCGATCGCCCGCTCCGCATCGCGTTCACGGTCCCAAGGGTGTGACGACTGAGGTACCTTGAGCCGATGGGCGAAGACGTAGCGGCGAAGGTCTTCAGCCGTGAGGACCGCCAGCGGTATCGCGACAAGGTCAAGCGCAACCTCGACGTCTTCGCGCGGATGCTGCGCGAGTCGCGCTTCGACGCGGAGCGGCGCTCGATCGGGCTCGAGATCGAGCTCAACCTGACCGACGAGGCCGGCGACCCGGCGATGGCGAACGCCGCGGTGCTCGAGCGGATCGCCGACGACGCCTTCGTCACCGAGCTGGGACAGTTCAACATCGAGATCAACATCCCGCCGCGGCTGCTCGAGGGGAAGGTGTTCTCCGAGCTCGAGCAGCAGCTGCGCGACAGCCTCAACGCGGCCGAGGACAAGGCACGCGAGACCGGCGCCCACATGATGATCGTCGGCATCCTCCCGACGCTCGGAGAGCAGCACCTGCACGCCCGCACGCTCAGCGCCAACCCGCGCTACGAGCTGCTCAACGAGCAGATCTTCGCCGCCCGCGGGGAGGACCTGCGGCTGTCGATCGGCGGCGTCGAGCGGCTGTCGGCATACGCCGACTCGATCGCTCCCGAGGCCGCATGCACGAGCGTCCAGCTGCACCAGCTCGTGCACCCCGAGGATTTCGCGCGGCACTGGAACGCCGCGCAGGCGATCGCGGGCGTCCAGCTCGCCGTCGGCGCCAACTCGCCCTTCTTCTTCGGCAAGGAGCTGTGGCGCGAGACCCGGATCGCGCTCTTCGAGCAGGCGACCGACACCCGCCCCGAGGAGCTCAAGGCCCAAGGAGTGCGCCCGCGCGTGTGGTTCGGCGAGCGCTGGATCACGTCCATCTTCGACCTGTTCGAGGAGAACGTGCGCTACTTCCCGTCGCTGCTGCCGCTGTGCGATGACGAGGACCCGCTGGCCGTGCTCGAGCGTGGCGACACGCCGACGCTCGGCGAGCTGAAGCTGCACAACGGCACCGTCTACCGCTGGAACCGGCCGGTCTACGAGGTCGTGCGCGGGCGTCCGCACGTGCGCGTGGAGAACCGCGTGCTGCCGGCCGGCCCGACGGTCGTCGACATCCTCGCCAACGCCGCGTTCTACTACGGCCTCGTGCGCGCACTGGTCGAGCACGAGCGGCCGATCTGGACGCAGATGTCGTTCTCGGCCGCCGAGGACAACCTGCACGCCGGCGCGCGCGACGGGCTCGAAGCGCGCTTGTACTGGCCCGGCGTCGGCGACGTCCCCGTGACCGAGCTGGTGCTGCGGCGGCTGCTGCCGCTCGCGCATGAGGGGCTGGAGCGCTACGGCGTCGACCCGCACGCGCGCGACCGGCTGTTGGGGATCATCGAGCGCCGCTGCGTCGAGGAGGCCAACGGCGCGACCTGGCAGAGCGGGACGTTCCGCCGCCTGTACGAGGACGAGGGGCACGACCGCGTCGAGGCGCTGCGGCGGATGACGGTCGCCTACCGCGACCATATGCACGGCAACGAGCCGGTGCACACCTGGGCGCCCGGCTGAAGGACGCCGGCGCCGCGGCGCGCCGCTCAGGCGATCGGCACGCGTGCCCGCAGCCGGGTGCCGCCGCCCGCCGGGCTGTCCAGCTCGAGCTCGCCGTTGACCGCGCCCAGCCGGTCGTCCAGGCCACGCAGACCCGACCCGCGCGTTCGGTCGGCGCCGCCGCGGCCGTCGTCGGCGACCTCGACCTCGACGCTGTCGCCACGGCGCCGGAGGCGGACGGTGGCGTGCGAGGCCGGCGTAGCGGTCGACGTGGTGATCGCCTCGGACACCACGTAATAGAGCGCCGTCTCGACCGCGGGCGGCAGCCGCTGCCCGACTGCGTCATCGACCTGGACCGGAACGAGGGAGCGGGCGGCCAGAGCCCGGACGGCCCGCCCGAGCCCGCAGTCGGTCAGCACGGCGGAGTGTATCCCGCGCGCCAGCTCGCGCAGCTCCGCGAGGCCCGCGTCGAGCTCGGCGCGCGCCGCCCGCAGCAACGCTGCGGCGTCGCCGTCCGGCTCCAGCGCGCGCTCGGCGGCTCGCAACTGCAGCGCCGCGACCACGAGGCGCTGCTGGGCGCCGTCGTGGAGGTCGCGCTCGATGCGCCGCCGGGCCGCGTCCGCCGCGGCGATGATCCGCGCTCGGGAGGCCTCGAGCTCGGCGACCCGCAGAGCCTCCAGCTCGCGCTCGACCGCGAGCTGCTCCGCCGCGCGGCGCTCGGTGATGTCGAAGATGATCCCGTCCAACCACTCCACCCCGTAGCGATCGATCGTCTTGACGCCGCGCTCGAGCACCCAGCGGATGCCCCCATCGGCGTGCATGATCCGGTACTCCAGGGCGAACGGCCGGTCCGCTGAGAGCGCCGCGGCGATCTCCTGCTCGACGGGCGCGCGGTCGTCGGGGTGCGTCACCGACACGATCGTCTGCTTCGAACCGCCGATGAAGTCGGCGGCGGGGTAACCCGTGATGCTCTCGATCTCGTCGCTGACGCGCTGAGTCGTCCAGTTGCTGTCGTTCGCGGCCCGGTAGATCGCCCCCGGCACGTTCTCCATCAGCGAGCGCAGCAGCGACTCGGAGTCGAACGCACGCTCCGCGCTTCCGGGCATGTGCACGACACTAGACGCAGCTATCGGCGCCGCACAAGCGGGCGTCAGGGAAGCGCTCAGCCGTGGTCGTCATGCGCCCCGCCGCCGTGCGGGCTGATCATGGCGGGGTCCACGGCGGCCCGCCCCGTCGCCAGCTTCACGACGCCGCTGTGCACGAGCGCGGTTCCGCCGCGCGTGCGCCGGAGCGCCACGCGCGCGAACGAGCGGCGCGACGCCGGCAGCCGGAAGGACGCGCTCCCGTGGGCGTCGAGCTCGGCGCGACGCGCGGAGCGCCAGCGGAAGCGCCAGCGCGAGTACAGCTCGAGCGTGGCGGTGAAGCCTCTCATCGCGGGCATCGTGTGGACGCGCACGCGGATCTGCCCGCCCGTGCGCGCCACGCCGAGGTGGACGTCAACGTGCGCCGTCACGCGTGGGGTGACGACCGGGCTTGCGCCCGCCGGCGTCGTCACGCGGTAGCTCGCGCCCTCGAGCGCCGGCACGGTCGTCGTGAAGCTGCCGTCCGGCGCGGGCGCCGCGCCGTCGCCGACCGCGCTCCACGCGCCACCGGACACGGACTGCTCGACGCCCAGTCGCGCCGTCCCGCCCGGCGCGCGCCCGGACAGCGTCAAGAGCTCGCCCGCCAGCACGCGGTCGGGCGCGGCAGCCAGCGTGGCCGGGACGACGTCGAGGTTGCCGCTCATGAACGCGTGCAACGTGCAGACGAACGGGTAGGCGCCGGGCTGGTCGATCTGCTGCGACCAGAACCCGAAGCGTCCGATCGGGCCGGAGTCGAACGCGCCGCCGCCGAGCCGCACGTCGTGCGTGACGAAATCGCCGTTGCGGAACGCGACGACGTCGCCGGCGACCATCGTCGAGCGCGGTGGGTCGAAGTACTTCCCGGGCATCGTGATTGTCGTCGTCTCGGCGCTCGCGGCCGCCGGCGGGCCGAGCGCGACGAGAGCCGCCAGCAGCGCGGCGCGGCGCATCACGACGTCACCCGGTAGAGCCCGATCATCCCCTGCGCCATGTGCGTCTCGACGTGGCAGTGGTAGAGCCAGGTGCCCGGCGCGTCCTCGCGCCAGCGCACCCGGAATGACTCGGCGGGCCCGAGCCGGCGCGTGTCCTCGGGCGTGCCGCCGTCCGTGCGCCAGCGGTGCCCGTGCACGTGGAACGTGTGGAACTCGTCGCCCATCGCCATCACGTTCCACTGCACGCTCTCCCCGACGCGCGCCTCGAACACCGGGGTGTTGCCGACGAACGCGCGCCCGTTGATGGTCTGGAAGCCGTGCCAGGGCGCGAACGCGACGACGAACTCGCGGTCCGCGCGGCGCTCGCCGCGTGCGGCGATCGAAAGGCCGCCGAACATGCCGCCGGCGATCGACTCCTCCATCGATGTCGAGTGGTCGTGGTAGGGCCAGAACCCGGCCGAGCCGGGTCCGGCGGTCAGCCGGTAGGTGAAGCTCTGACCGGGCTTGACGTTGCCCCCCTTGCCGGAGAACAGCGGCAGCCAGATCCCGTCCGAGGACGGCTTGTACCCGACGCCGTGGAAGTGCATCGAATGGGCGTGCCCGCGCAGCGTGTCGAGGTTCTTGAAGTGGATCCGCAGCTTGTCGCCGACGCGCGCGCGGATCAGCGGGCCGGTGAAGCGCCCCGCGCCGGCGCCCGCCTCGTAGGCCAGCCGCACCGGCTTCCGCCAGCCGCGCGTGTAGCGCCGGTAGACGACGGTCGGGAACGTCGTCGCGGCGGCCGTGAAGCTGGTGCCATGGAGCGCGTCGCGGGCGTTGGGCACGGCGTTCCACGTCGTGGGCTCGGCCGCGACCCAGACGTCGCGCGTCGCGGCGGTGGCTGAGGGGGGACAGAGCACAACCGCGAGCGCTGACATCAGGATCGCCGCCAGCCCTCGCGTGGGGGGGCGCCGGCCCCGCCCGATGCGCGGGACCGATCGCATGTGCGAGCTAGTTGACAGTGATCTTGCCCTGCATCCAGGGATGCACGGCGCAGTAGTAGTGCAAACGGGAGCCCTTCTTGGCGGTCACCTTGAAGCTGAACGACTTCTGCTCCGGGGCGATGAAGGCGGAGTCGCCCGCCTTCGTGGGCGTGAACATCGTGTCGGCCTCGAGCGTGCCGCCCGCAGGGACTGCCACTCCGTTATCGACGACGAGCACGCCGGGAGGCGCATCCTCGTTGTTCGGGTCGACCTGGTGCGCCTCGCGCAGCTTGGCGTCGACCGCGACCTCGAAGCTCGTCGGCAGGTACTTCTTCTCGACGAACGAGATCGTGTGCGGCTCCGGCAGCTTGCCCTTGTTGAGCAGCTTGACGGTCGAGCCGGACTTGACCGTGACGTTCGCCGGCTTGAAGCGCAGGTCGATCTTGAGGTACTTGCCGGCCTTGAACTTCTCGCCTCCGACGATGCGGATCTCGTTCTTATTGGCGGCACCGGCGGTGCTGGCCACGCCAGTGGCCGCGAGCCCGAGGACGGCAGTGGCGGCCACCGCCACGGTAAGACGACGGTTCATCGAGGGATCTCCCTTTGGTTTCCGAGCGGCCCGCGTCGGTGCAGGCACTGTCACTGAACGGGAATCTAGTGCGACTTCTTGCGGGCCGCATCATCCTTTCGGCGTATTTGCGTCCACCCCTAAACGACGAGGTCAGCGCCGCGACCTCGCCGTTTCGGCGGCGCCCCGAGCGGTGAAGCCTGACTCATGTCCCGAACGGCCACAGCCTCGCCCGGCGACCTGCCCAAGCGGTCGTGGGGCGGCACGCTCAAGCGCACGATCACGGAGTTCAAGGAGGACAAGCTCAACCACTGGGCCGCCGCGCTCACCTACTACGCGGTGCTCTCGCTGTTCCCGGCGCTGCTGGTGATGGTCTCGCTCGTCGGCCTGTTCGCCGACCCGGCAACGGTGACCAAGTTCCTCACCGACGTGGTCAGCTCGCTCGGGCCGGCCTCGGCGGTCGACACGTTCAAGGATCCGATCGAGTCGATCACCTCCAACCGCGGTGCGGCGGGGATCATGGCGATCGTCGGCGTCGTGGCGGCGCTGTGGTCGGCCTCCGGCTACGTCAGCGCGTTCACCGAGGCCTCGAACTCGATCTACGAGGTCGAGGAGGGGCGCCCGTTCTGGAAGCTCAAGCCGCTCCAGCTGCTGGTCACGTTCGTCTGCATCTCGCTCGTCGCCGTCACCGCGCTCGCGCTCGTCGTCTCGGGCCCGCTGGCCGAGGCCGTCGGCGGCGCGCTCGGCCTCTCCGACGTCGCCGTCACCGCCTGGCAGATCGCCAAGTGGCCCGTGATGCTGGCGCTCGTGGTGGCGATCCTGCATGTCCTCTACTACGCCTCGCCGAACGCGCGCGTCGCGCGCAAGTGGATCTCCGGCGGGGCGCTGCTGACGCTGGTCGTGTGGATCCTCGCCTCGGTCGCCTTCGCGTTCTACGTCGCCAACTTCGGCTCCTACAACAAGACCTACGGGACGCTCGGCGGCGTCGTCGTGTTCCTGCTGTGGCTGTGGCTCACGAACATCGCGGTGCTGCTCGGCGTCGAGTTCAACGCGGAGACCGAGCGCGCGCGCGAGCTGCACGCGGGCGTGCGCGGCGCCGAGGACGAGCTGAAGCTGCCCGAGCGCGACCGCCCGTCCTCGAAGCAGCGCGCACAGGCCGCATAATACGCTGGGCCGGGTGAGCCCGGCGCTGGCGGAACTGACGACGCTGCGCCTGGGCGGGCCGGCCGCCCGACTCGTAGAGGCGGCCGACGAGGCGGCGATCGTCGCCGAGGTGCGCGCTGCCGACGCTGCCGGCGAGCCGCTGCTGCTGCTCGCCGGCGGCTCGAACCTCGTCGTCGCCGACGAGGGCTTTCCGGGCACCGTGGTGCGCATCGCCTCGCGCGGCGTGCGCGAGCAGAACGGGCGCTTCGAGGTCGCCGCGGGCGAGTCGTGGGACCCGCTGGTCGCGCGCTGGGTGGCCGCGGGCCGCGCGGGAGTCGAGTGCCTCTCGGGCATCCCGGGCTCGGTCGGGGCGACGCCGATCCAGAACGTCGGCGCCTACGGGCAGGAGGTCTCCGAGACGATCGTCTCGGTGCGCGCGTACGACCGCACGCTCGAAACCGTGCTCGAGATCCCCGCGGATGAGTGCGGGTTCTCCTACCGCTCGAGCGCGTTCAAGCGGAGGCCCGGCCGCTGGGTCGTGCTGGCGGTCACGTTCGAGCTCGAGCGCCGCCCCGACTCGCGGCCCATCCGCTACGCCGAGCTGGCGCGCGCGCTTGGGATCGCCGAGGCGGAGCGGGCGCCGCTGGCCGACGTGCGGTCGGCGGTGCTGGCGCTGCGCCGCGCCAAGGGCATGGTGATCGACCCGGCCGACCCGGACTCCGTCTCGGCGGGCTCGTTCTTCACCAACCCGGTGCTCGGCGCGGGAGAGTTCGCCGAGCTCGAGGAGCGCGCGCGCGAGTGGCTGGGCGACGACGTCCGCGTGCCCAGCTTCGCGCAGGCCGACGGGAGCCTGAAGACATCGGCCGCGTGGCTGATCGAGCGCGTCGGCTTCCAGCGCGGGCACGGCGACCCCGCGACGGTCGCGATCTCCGACAAGCACACGCTGGCCCTGACCAACCGCGGCGCGGGTACGACGGCGCAGCTCGTGGCGCTGGCGCGCGAGATCGCCGCCGGCGTGCGCGACAGGTTCGGGATCGAGCTCGTGCCGGAGCCGGTGTTCGTCGGGCACGAGTGGGGCAGGTCGGAGCCGAGCCCGTTCCCTGCCAGTGGGGCTCGCCCGGGCTGAACGGCGCCGCTCAGCCGAGCAGGTAGCGGTCCGAGAACGCGACGCGCTCGACCGGCGGCGCCGAGACCGGCTCGCCGTCGAGCGTCACCGCATGCGTGCGCGGATCGACGCGCACCTCGCCGGTGCGCGAGTTGCGCACCATGTCGGCAGCCGTCAGCCCCCGGCAGCGCTCGACCGCGGCGCGGCGACGCGTGGTCGGCAGGTCGGCGTCCATCGCGGCGCGCGCGAGGAACGCGAGCGACAGCCGCGCCGCCGCCGCGCCCTGCGAGCCGACCTGCCCGCGCACGAGCACCGGCTCCGACAGCGCGGTCGTGGCATTGCTGTCGCCCGAGGCGCCCCACGCCGAGATGCCGCTCTTGAGCACCAGCTCGGGTCGCACGCCGGCGAACCGCGGCCACCACAGCACGGCGTCGGCCAGCTTGCCGACCTCGAGCGAGCCGACGTGGCGCGCCAGGCCGTGCGCGATCGCGGGGTTGATCGTGACCTTGGCGATGTGGCGCAGCACGCGCGCGTTGTCGCCCGGCCCGGGCTCGGCACCGCACGCGGCCTTCATCGCGTCCGCGTTCTGCAGCGCGCGCCGGTAGACCTCGCCGATCCGGCCCATCCCCTGCGAGTCGGAGGAGAGCATCGCGATCACGCCGAGGTCGTGCAGCACGCCCTCGGCCGCCATCGTCCGCGGGCGCACGCGGTGGCGCAGCGCGGTCCAGTCCCCGGCGCGCCCGCCCGGCGCCAGCATGTGCACGGCGGCGACCATCGCGAGGTGCTCGGCCTCCGCGCCGGGCCCGAACGGGACCGTCGGCGAAGTCGAGGAGGTCAGCACGCGCTCGCGGCCGGCGAGCGCGAGCAGGTCGGGCGCATGGCCGCCGCCGCAGCCCTCGATGTGAAACGCATGGATCGTGCGGCCGCCGAACGCCCGGTAGCTGTCCTCCAGCGACAGCGCCTCGTTCAAGCCGTCCGTGTGGATCGCGAGCTGCACGTCGTGGCGGTCGGCGATGTCGAGCGCGCAGCGGATCTGCTCCGGGCCGGCGCCGACGTCCTCATGGATCTTCAGGCCAGCTCCGCCCGCGCGCAGCGCATCCTCGACGGGACCCGGACGGGCCGACGAGGCACGCACCAGCAGCGCGGCATTCACCGCGTGCCCCTCGAGCGCCGCCCACGTGGCGGCAAGCCCCTCGGCCGGGTTGGCGCCGAGGTTCCAGATCGCGCCGTAGTCCTGGATCACCAGCGTGGTGAGGCCGCCCGCGAGCGCCGCTTCCGCGACCTGCGGGGAGAGCCAGTGCACGTGCGGGTCGACGCCGCCGGGCGTGACGACCATCCCTGTCGCGTCGACCACCGACGTGCCCGTGTCGAGCACGACGTCGACCCCGTCGATCGTGTCGGGGTTCCCGGCCCGCCCGATCGCGACGATCCGGCCGCCGGCGATCCCGAGGCTCGTGTGACGGACACCAAGCATGGGGTCGGCGAGGAGGCCGCCGACGACCGCGAGCTCGACCCCGCCGCGCTCCGCCCGCACGCCGAGGCCGTCGCGCATCGTGTTGCCGAAGCCGGGCAGGATCCGGTCGGTGCCCCCGGCGTCGTCGCTCTCCGGGACGAGCCAGAGGTCGGAGTCCGCGAGCCGCACGGCGCCCGGCTCAGGCACCGCGGTACCCCCGCTCGCGTGCGAGCGCGAGCGCGGCGGCAAGCGCGCCCTCGGCGTCCAGCGGCCCGTCGACGAGGCCCGCGTGGCCGCGGATCACGCGCGCGCCGCCGAACGGCACGAGGTAGATCTCGCGCGCCGCGCCGGGATCGAAGAAGACCTTCGCGCCGGGCGCGATCGCGAGCCGCATCCCCCAGGCGGCGGAGCGCTCGAAGCGCAGCGCGCGGTTGACCTCGAAGAAGTGGAAGTGCGACGTGACGCCGACCGCGACGTCGCCCTCGTTGACGACGACGAGCGCGCGGTCGCGCGCGAGCCATTCGATCGCCACGTCGGCCTGCGCGGGCAGCCCGGAGGAGCCGATCGGGTCATGCAGGACCAGCAGCCGGCTGCCGTCGGGGAACAGTGCCTCGACCTCCACCCTGTGAACCAGGCCGGCGACGCCCTCGGCCACGTCGGCGGGACCGAGCAGCGCGTAGCCGGCCGCCTGCGCTTCCGCGTAGGAGCGCCCGTCCCGGGCGGCCTCGCAGACCTCGTCGGCGATCAGGGCGACCGCCTCGGCCTGGTTGAGCAGGAGCCCGCGCGCGCGCCGCCTGCGCGCCAGCTCGGCGGCGAGGAACAGCAGCAGGCGGTCCTGCTCGCGAGGGAGGAGGCGCATGGAGGCGGCATCCTCTCACGCGGCCGCCGGCGCGCTGCAACCGCGACGGGCCACGTCGCCACCCCGCGCCGCGCGGCGCGCCGCCGAGACCGTAGCCTTCCGCGTTCATGGCCAGGCTGGAGCGCATCCCGATCGGCCAGCTCGAGGCCGTCGTGCTCGTGAGCGACGAGCTGCGCGCGGGCTTCGTCCCCGCAGCGGGCATGATCGGCCACTCGTTGGAGCACCGGGGCGAGGAGCTGCTGGTCCAGCGCGGTGGGCTCGACGCGTGGCGCGGGACCGGCAGGTCGTTCGGCCTGCCGCTCCTGCACCCCTGGGCGAACCGGCTGCGCGACTGGCGCTACGCCGCCGCCGGGCGCGCGGTCACGATCGATCGCTCGCGCGGCGTCGTGCGAGCGGACGAGAACGACCTGCCGATCCACGGCGCGCTGGCCGCGGCGGAGGACTGGGACGTCGTCGACGCGGGCGCCGACGGCGCCGCCGCCTGGCTCTCCGCAGCGCTCGACTACGGCCGCCGCGACGACCGGCTGGCCGTGTTCCCGTTCCCCCACGTGCTCGAGCTCGAGCTGCGGCTCGAGGGCGACGCGCTCTCGATCACGACGACCGTCGTCCCGACCGCCGCCACCGAGGTCCCGCTGGCGTTCGGATGGCATCCGTGGCTAGCGCTCCCGGGCGTGCCGCGCGCGGAATGGGAGCTCGCGCTGCCCGCGCGCACCGCGATCGCGCTCGACGCGCGCAACCTCCCGACGGGCGACCGCGCCGAGGCCGGACCCGAGCGCGCGGCGCTCGGCGACCGCGCCCTCGACGATCATTCCGCGGTCGCCGAGGATGCGCGCCTGGTGCTCGCCGGCGGCGGCCGCGAGATCGCCGTCGAGTGGGCCGGCGGCTACCGCTACGCGCAGGTGTTCGCGCCCACCGCGCTCGACGTCGCCTGCCTGGAGCCGATGATGGCGCCCGTAGCGGCGCTCTGCACCGGCGAAGACCTCGAGCTCGCGCAGCCGGGGGAGCGCGTCAGCGCGACCTTCCGCGTGCGCGTCACCCAGCGGCCGCCTGGGGTTAGTGGATGATGTGGACGTGGGGATGGGGCGACCCGAGACGACCGTGAGCGGCGACCGTGCGCCCGTCGTGCGCGTCGACGCGCTCGAGACGTTCGTGGAGTTGCTCACCCGCGTGGAGGTCGACGGCTCCTCCGAGAGCTTCTATTCGTCGCTCTGCGAGGCGGTCTGCCGGCTCACGTCGATGGATCGCGCCGTCATCTTCCGCTACGACGAGGCGCACCGCCGCGTGCGCGCCGCCGGCGCCTACGGGCTCGACCTCGACCGCTTCACGCGCTCGCGCGTGACCGTCGGGTCGGCGCCGATCGCGCGCCAGGCGCTCGAGGAGGACCGCGTGATCGACATGGACGCCGAGGCGGTCGCGCGCGAGGTGCCCGAGAGCTTCCGCGACCTGCTCGACGAGGCGACGCTCGTCTGCTGCCCGCTCTCGGCCGGCGGCCGCTGGAGCGGCGTGATCCTCACCGACCGCCGCCCGCGCCGGCCGCTCAGCGACGACGAGCGCGATCTTCTCTGGACGCTCGGGAAGACCTCCGCGCTGGCCGAGGCCGCCCGCCACGCCACCTTCCAGCAGGCCCGCGCCCGCCAGCTGCAGGAGCGCATCGACCTGGCGCGCGAGGTGCACGAGAGCGTGATCCAGCGGCTGTTCGGCGTGCTGCTGGTCGTGTCCAGCGACACGCCGCTCCCGGCCGAGGCGCGCGAGCGCGTTACCGTCGAGCTGCAGGCCGCGCTGCGCGACCTGCGGCGCGCGCTGCAGCGACCGCTGGGCCGCAGCGCGCCCGCCACCGAGACCACGTTCGCCGAGGAGGTCGACCGCCTGCGCGAGGCGCATCCGGAGCTCGGCATCGAGCTCACCGCCGGCAGCGAGGAGGTCGGCGTTCCGCGCCAGCTGGAGCCGATCGCGCAGTCGGTGCTCGTCGAGGCGGTGCGCAATGCGCGCAAGCACGCGCACCCGACGAGGGTCGAGGTCGCACTCCGCCGCCAGGACGGCGCCTGGATGATGGAGGTCTGCAACGACGGCGTCCGCGGCCGCGCGCGCACGATCTCGGGGATGGGCCTGCGCCTCGCCGCGCTCGAGGCGCTGCAGGTCGGCGGGCTCGTCGAGTTCGGCGAGCGCGAGCCGGGGATCTGGCGGGTGCGACTGGCGGTGCCGGATGAGCGTTCCTGACGT
>Ga0126306_10000023_pt1 | contig 41238 bp, 37 predicted proteins | sample Plot27_FD_92592 | JGI IMG/M metagenome (GOLD analysis project Ga0126306, IMG submission 92592) | Serpentine soil microbial communities from UC McLaughlin Reserve, CA, USA - Plot27 | ecosystem: Environmental > Terrestrial > Soil > Grasslands | place: USA: UC McLaughlin Reserve, Lake County... | reverse complement strand
GCAGCGGTCTGATCGGCCCGCTCACCACCCGCGTCCTCGAGCGCTCGCTGGCCGCGTGCGCGCGGTGGCGGGACGAGGGCCACGACCTGTCCGTGGCGGTGAACCTCTCCGCCCGCAGCCTGCACGTCGCCGAGCTGGTCGAGGAGGTCGACCGGCTGCTGCGGCGGTACGGCGTCCCGGCCGACCGGCTCACCCTCGAGGTGACCGAGGGCTCGGTCATGGCCGACCCGTCGCGGGCGGTCGCCGTCCTGCACCAGCTGCGCGACCTCGGGGTGCGCCTGTCGGTCGACGACTTCGGCACCGGGTACTCGTCACTGTCCTACCTCCAGCGGCTGCCGGTGCACGAGGTCAAGATCGACCGCAGCTTCGTCACCGCGCTGAGCACCGAGAACGAGAACGTCGCGATCGTGCGGGCGATCATCGACCTGGGCCGCCACCTCGGCCTGGAGGTGGTCGCCGAGGGCGTGGAGGACGCCGCCACCTGGGAGCTGCTGACGTCGATGCGCTGCGACCTCGTCCAGGGCTGGCACCTGGCCCGGCCGATGCCGACGGGCGAGCTGGCCGGCTGGCTCGCCACGCGCGCGAAGACCGCCGGCCACGGCGGCCTCCGCGTGGTATGACCGGTCAGGCGGCGGCGACCGCAGGCACCCGACGCGGTGCCCGGTGCCGCCCGGCCGACCGCCGGGGCAGCGCCACCACGCCCGCGTAGGCGGCGGCCAGCACGCCGGTGCCCACGATCGCGCCGGGGAGGCCGACGACCGCGACCAGCGGCGCGGCGACCAGTGACCCGGCCACGATGCCCGCGAGGGACATGGGCAGGGCGATGCCGTACGCACGGGCGAAGACGTACTCGTCGAGGTCCCGCTGCAGCGCCGTCTCGCACAGCACCTCGACCAGCACGGCGCCCGCCCCGCCGACGACCGACCAGACGAGCAGGCCCGGCAGCCACGGGGTGAACGCCATCACCGCCGAGGCGACGGCGACGACGAGCAGCGCCCCGACCAGCACGGCGCGGGGGCGGGCGCTCCGGACCGCCCGGGCGGCGAGCGTGGTCCCGAGGATGCCGCCGGCGCCGAGGCCGGCCAGCACGTAGCCGTATCCGGCGTCGCCGAGCCCCAGGTCGCGGCTGAGCAGGAGGAGCAGCACGGTCTGCATGCCGTAGACCACGCTGCAGACCACGTCGGCGCCGAGCAGGCGCACCGCGACCGGGTGGGACCGCAGCGCACGCGCGCCGACCGCGACGTCGGCGAGGACACCGTTCCGCCGTCCGATGCGCTGCGGGGGCCGGAACGGCGGGCCGGCCGGGATGGAGAGGACCGCCAGGGCGGAGAGACCGAACGTGGTCGCGTTGACGACGAACGACGTGCTCGGGGAGCCGAGCAGGAGCAGGACCGCACCGACGACGGGACCGGCGGCCACCGCGCCCATGCCGACGACCGACCGGGCCGCGTTCGCCCCGGGCAGGTCGGCATCGGGCACCAGCCGCGGGGTCGTCGCGGCGGTGCAGGGCGGGTAGGGCGCGGCCGCGACGGTGGCCAGCCCGGCGAGGACCGGCGCGAGGACGACGGGCAGCCCGGCGAGCGCCACCATCGCGAGGCCCAGCATGAGGCCGGCGCGCAGCAGGTCGGAGGCGATCATGACGCGGCGCCGGTCGAACCGGTCGGCGACCACGCCGCCCAGCGGGCCGAGGACGACGATCGGCAGGATCCGCGCGGCGGTCGTGGCGGCCAGCCAGCCGGCGCTGTGCGTGCGCTCGTAGACGAACGCGAGCAGGGCCACGTTGTACAGCCAGTCCCCCGCCTGCGAGACGGCCAGGCCCACGAGCAGCCGGCGGAAGGAGCGGTGCCGCAGCGCGCTGCGCATCGTGCCCGGGGCCGCGCTCACGACCGCACCGACCGCAGGGAGCCGATGATCACGGTGCCCTTGCAGATGATCTCGTACTCGTTCACGGCGATCCCCTCCGGAGTGCTGGTCGGCGCCCGTCCGGCGCTGGTACCAGGCTCGGTCTGAGGCCCCCGGTCGCGGATCGGGCGGTGGACGCGTTCCCGACCCACCGCCTACCTCAGATCCGGCCACCTGCCGGCCTCCCCGGCGCCCCGATCGGGGGACGATGCCTTCTGAGGCACCTCAGGACCGGTCGTCGTGCCAGCATCTGGCGCGTGCCGATCGAGGTGGTCAGCCCGGTCCTCGTCGGGCGCGAGCGGGAGATGGCGCAGCTGCGGGCCGCCGTGGCCCGGACGTCCGCCGGCGAACCGGGCGTCGTCCTGGTCGGTGGCGAGGCGGGCGTCGGGAAGAGCCGGCTCCTGGAGGCCGCGTTCGGGTCGGCCGACGGGGTGCGGGTGCTTACCGGCGGCTGCATCGAGGTCGGCGGCGAGAGCCTGCCGTTCGTGCCGGTCGTGGAGGCGCTCCGCACGCTCACCCGGACGACGCCGCCGCACGACCTCGACCGGCTGCTCGGGCCGGCCCGCCGGGAGCTGGCGCGGCTGCTGCCCGAGCTCGCCGTCGACGACTCGCCGCCCGGTTCGGCCACCGGCAGCACCGCGCAGCTGTTCGAGCTGCTCCTCGGCGTACTGGGGCGGCTCGGGGCCGAGCAGCCCCTCGTCCTGGTCGTCGAGGACCTGCACTGGGCCGACCGGTCGACCCTCGACCTGGTGGCCTTCCTCGTGCGGGCGCTGCAGGGCACCCGGGTGCTGCTGGTGCTCACCTACCGCTCCGACGAGGTCGACCGCCGCTCCCCGCTGCGGCCGCTGCTGTCGGGCTGGGAGCGGCTGCGCGGGGTCGAGCGGCTGCAGCTGGAACGGTTCGACCGGGCCGAGGTGACGGCGCAGATGGGGGCGATCCTGGGTGCGCCGCCGACGCCGGCCATGGTGGAGGTGGTCTTCGACCGGTCCGAGGGCAACGCCTTCTTCGTCGAGGAGCTGGTCCGCACCGTCCGCGAGGGCGCCGACGAGCACGAGCTGCCGCCGTCCCTGCGGGACGTGCTGATGTCGCGGGCCGAGCGGCTGTCCGGTCCCGCCCAGCGGCTGCTGCGCACCGCCGCCGTCGCCGGCCGGTGGGTGCCCGAGCGGCTGCTCGCCGAGGTCGCCGCCGTGTCACCGGCAGAGCTGTACGAGGCGCTGCGGGAGGCCGTCGACTCCTCGCTACTGGTGGTCGACGGCGCCGGCCGCGGCTACGCCTTCCGGCACGCGCTCACCCGCGATGCCGTCTACGAAGACCTGCTGCCCGGCGAGCGGGTCGAGCTGCACACCGCCTATGCCGAGGCCGTCGACCGGAACCCGGGCCTGGCGGGGGACGACGCCTCGGTGGCGGCGACCCTCGCCGTCCACTGGTACGCGGCCCACGACATGCCGCGGGCACTCGCCGCCTCGGTCCGCGCCGGCCGTGAGGCGGTGGCCGCGTTCGCGCCCGCCGAGGCCCGCCGGCACCTGGAGCGGGCGCTGGAGGTGTGGCGCAGCGTGCCCGACGCCGAGGCGGCTGCGGGCGCGGACCAGGTGGACGTGCTCCGGCTGGCCGGCCGGGCGGCCTTCCACAGCGGCGACCCCTCCCGGGCCTTGTCGTTGCTGCAGCGGGCCCTGGACCTCCTCGACCGGACCACCGAGCCCGAACGGGCGGCGCTGGTGATCGAGCAGCGGGCGCTGACCCTCCGCATGCTGGGCGAGGACGGCGCCAGCCTGGAGGCGCTCCAGGAGGCTCTGACCTGGCTGCCCGAGGATCCGACGGTGGCGCGCGCGAGCGTGCTGGCGGCGCTGGCCAACACACTGCTGCGCCTCGGGGACGAGGACGCCGCCACGGTGGCGCGCACCGCCCTGGAGACCGCCCGTGCGGTCGGCGCGACCTCCCAGGAGGCCAGCGCCCTGATCACGCTCGGCTCCTCGCTCAGCTACCTCGGCGAGCCGGAGGAGGGCGAGGCGGCGATGCGCGAGGGACTGCGGCTCGCGGTGGACACCGCCGAGCAGGACCAGGCCCTGCGCGGCTACGTCAACCTGTCCGACCTCCTGGAGGCGCGCGGGGACCACCGGGCCGCCGCGGACGCCGCGCGGGCCGGCATCGAGCTGGCCCGGCGGGTCGGCCAGTACCGCACCTTCGGCGCCTTCCTCGTCGGGAACCTCGTCGAGCCACTCATCCGGCTCGGCGAGTGGGCGGAGGCCGAGCGGCTGGCCCGGGAGACGCTGCGCGACAGCCTCACCGGGGTGTTCGCGGCGTCGCTGCTGGAGCTGGTCGGCTACGTGGCCAGCTCCACCGGCCGGCCCGACGAGGCGCTGGAGTGCGTCCGGCAGGCCCGCCGGCATCTGGGTGAGAGCCGGGAGCCGCAGTTCACCCACGCCCTCGCCTACATCGAGGCCGACGCCGCGGGCGCCTCCGGGGACCTCCCCTCGGCGGCCTCGCTCGTCACCGACGGGCTGGGCGAGATGACGGCCTGGTCGACCCGGTACGCCTGGCCGCTGATCTGGCTGGGCCACCGGCTCGACGCGGACCTGGCCATCCGCGCCCGCGACCGCGGCGGCCCCTTGCCCGAACCGGTCATGCGCTCGGCGCCGCTGCCCGACGCCACGGCGTCCTTCTCCCCCGCCGCGACGGCGTACCGGGTCATGTCGGTCGCCGAGCAGTCGAGACGGGACGGCCGCGACGACGTGGGCGCCTGGACCGACGCCGTCGCGGCGTGGGAGGCGGCGGGCGACGCGTGGCCGCTCGGGTACGCGCGCTACCGGCTCGGCGAGGTGCTCTGCGCCGCCGGGCGGCGCGAGGAGGCCGCCGGACTCCTGCGGCAGGCCGGCCGCACGGCCGAGGGACTGGGCGCGCGGCCGCTCCTCGATGACGTCCGGGCGCTGGCGCGCAGGGCGCGGGTGCCGATCGACGAACCGGCCGCGGCGGAGGATGGCCGCGCCCCCGCCGGCGCCGTCCCGTTCGGGCTGACCGACCGCTAGCGGGAGGTGCTCTCGCTGGTGGCCGCCGGCCGGTCCAACGGGCAGATCGCAGCGGCCCTGTTCATCAGCCCGAAGACCGCGAGCGTGCACGTGTCGAACATCCTTGCCAAGCTCGGGGTCGGCGGCCGGGTCGAGGCGGCGGCGGTCGCACACCGGCTCGGCCTGGAGAACGGCTGAGATGGCGACCTGGGACGACGTGGCCCGCACCTGCCTGGCGCTGCCGCAGGTCACCGAGGTGCTTTCGGGACAGGGCACCCGGCAGTGGAAGGTGCGGGACAAGCTCTTCGTCTGGGAGCGCCCGCTGCGCCGCGCGGATCTCGAGGAGCTCGGCCCCGACGCACCTGCGGGTCCGGTGCTCGCGGCCCGCGTGCCGGACGAGGGTGCCAAGGTCGCCCTGGTTACCGACGAGCCCGACGTGTACTTCACGACGGCGCACTTCCAGGGCTATCCGGCGGTGCTGTGCCGGCTCGACCGGCTGGACGCCGCCGCGCTCACAGAACTCGCGACCGAGGCCTGGGCCGCCCGAGCGCCGCGCCGGCTGGTGGCCGAGCACCTGGGTCCCGGCTGAGCTCTGGAACCCCCTCCGCTCCTGGGGTGTTGTGCCCGCTTTCCGGGTCCTGCAGGACTCGGGGAGCGCGAGGAACACCCCGGAAGCGGCCAGTCCGCGGGCCGGAGCGCCGGATCTGCTGCCCGAGCCCGCTACCGGGGTCGACTTCGCGCTCTCACGGTGCCGCAGGACCCGGGAAGCGTGAGTTGAATCCCTGGAGCGTCGAACTCACCCACCTCGGCACCGATTGCTGGCGTTGTTCGTGCATCGCTGGTCCTACAGGAGCAGCAATCCACGAGGAACAGCAGCAATGGGACCGAGCCCAGCCCCTTCCTGGGTCGGGTGCGCGCTTTCCGGGTCCTGCAGGACTCGGGAAGCGCGAAGAACACCCCACCAGCACGGCTGTCGTGCGCGGATCACTCCACGGTCGTCCAGGGCTTCAGGTTGCGGTACATGCGCATCAGGTAGCCCATCAGCTCGGTGCGCTCCTCCGGCGTGAAACCGGTCAGGAGCGTCTCCTGGCGCTGGAGCGCGGCCGGCAGCACGCGGTGGTAGAGGTCGAGCCCCTGTTCGGTCAGGTAGAGGCGCCGGTTGCCGTTGGACTCGTCGCCGCCGATGAGCCCCCCCTCGGTCAGGTACGTCGTGCTCCGGCTCACCACCGACTTGGTCAGGCCCAGGAGTTGGGACAACCCGCCGGACGTGAGGCCCGGCCGCATGGCGAGGGCCGCGATGACTCGCCAGTCGTTCAGGCCGATCCCGAAGGTCTCCCGGAGGAGGGTGGACGTGCCCCAGGACATGGCGTTGGAGACCAGTGCCAGGTACGCCGGCGCGTACTGGTTGGTCTGCAGCGCACCGGGGACCTCGTCTCGGTGGAGTGGCACGTGAGGCGCGTCCTTCCGGCCCGTCGGGTGCGGCACGGGGGCGCCGCCGCTCGGCACCAGTGTGACCTGCGGCGAGGCACTGGTGCCTCGGGGACCCTGGCCTGACCAGGCCGGGCGGTGTCGCCCGGATGGTTGACAGAACAACCAAGGACCGGTAAGTTCGCATGCGAACAAGGCGTCGGCGCCACTGTCGGCACAGCGCCTACTCGGGAGGACTGACCGGTGACCGAGACACGGACCCAGGGCACGGCGACGGTGGCGAAGGTCCTGCTGGACCCGGCCAGCCGGCGCGTGCTCGACGTCATGGCCGCCTCGGGACGACGTCCCCTGGAGGAGGGCACCGCCGAGGACGCGCGCGCCCTGGCGCCGGCGCGCATCGCGCTCAACGGCGAGGGTCCGGCGATGGCCGACGTGCGCGACCTGACGGTCCCCGCAGAGGACGGCCACCCCGTCCCCGTCCGCGTGTTCGTGCCCGAGCAGGAGCCCCGGGGCATCGCCGTCTACCTGCACGGCGGCGCCTGGATCATCGGGTCGATCGCCGAGTCGGACGCCCTTGCCCGCCGCCTGGCCGAGGGCAGCGGCTACGTCGTCGTGGTCGTCGACTACCGGCTCGCGCCGGAGCACGCGTACCCGGCCGCGGTGCACGACACCGACGCGGTCGTCCGGTGGGCCGCGCAGCAGCGGCAGGCGCACGGACTCGGTGCCGATGCGCCCCTGGTTCTCGTCGGGGACAGCGCCGGCGGCAACCTCGCCACGGTGGCGGCGCGCCGGGCCCGTGACCGGGGCGCCCCCGACATCGCGCTGCAGGTGCTCGTCTACCCGGTCACGGACCACGACACCGCGACCGGCTCCTACCTCGACCCCGACAACCAGCTGCTCGTGACGCGGAGCGGCATGGAGTGGGCGTGGGACCGCTACGTGCCCGACGTGGCGATGCGCCGGCTCCCGGACGTGTCCCCGCTGCTTGCGGAGGACCTCGCGGGAATGCCGCCGACCGTGCTCCTCGCCGCCGGCTACGACCCGCTGTACGACGAGGGACTGGCCTATGCCCGGCGCCTCCGGGACGCCGGCGTCGAGGTCCAGTACCTCGAGCACCCCGACCAGATGCACGGATTTTTCACGATGCTGAACCTGCCGGGCAGCGCAGTCGCGATCGACCAGGTCGTCGCGGCGCTGGACCGCACTGCAGCCGGCCCGGTGCACACCGTGGCCGCAGAGACGAGGAGTTCCTGATGACCGACGCACGACACATCGCCGCAGACGTCGACGCCGTCGTCGTCGGTGCCGGCTTCGCCGGCCTGTATGCACTGCACCGCCTCACCCAGGCCGGTCTCACCGTCCAGGGGTTCGAGGCCGGGGACGGCGTCGGCGGCACCTGGTACTGGAACCGTTACCCCGGCGCGCGGTGCGACATCGAGAGCCTGGACTACTCCTACTCCTTCTCCGAGGACCTCCAGCAGGAGTGGGAGTGGACCGAGCGGTACGCCTCCCAGCCGGAGATCCTGCGCTACCTCGAGCACGTGGCCGACCGGTTCGACCTGCGCCGCCACATCGCGTTCGAGACGCGGGTCCACGCCGCCTCGTTCGACGCCGGCACCAACCGGTGGACCGTGTCGACCGACAGCGGCACGACGACCGCGTCGTTCCTGATCATGGCGGTCGGCTGCCTGTCGGCGGCGCAGATCCCCGACATCCCCGGGCTGGAGACCTTCCGCGGCGAGGTGCTGCACACCGGGCAGTGGCCCCACGAAGGCGTCGACCTGACCGGCAAGCGGGTCGGGATCATCGGCACCGGCTCCTCCGGCATCCAGGCCATCCCGGTCGTGGCCGAGGCGGCCGACGAGCTGTTCGTGTTCCAGCGGACGCCCAACTACAGCGTCCCCGCCGGCAACGCCCCGCTCTCCGACGACGAGATCGCCGCGATGAAGGCCCGGTACGCCGAGCACCGCCGGCGGGCCCGCGAGACCTACTTCGGGGTCGAGTTCCCCGTGACGGAGCTGAGCAGCCGCTCGGCGCTGGAGGTGGCGGGCAGCCAACGCGACCGCGAGTTCCAGGCCCGCTGGGACCGGGGTGGCCCGGGCATGACCCGCGCCTTCACCGACATCCTCACCGACCGGCGGGCCAACGAGACGGCGGCGGAGTTCATCCGCTCGAAGATCCGGGAGCTCGTCACCGACAAGGAGGTGGCGGAGCTGCTCGTCCCGATGGACCACCCGTTCGGCACCAAGCGGCCACCGATCGACACGAACTACTACGACACGTTCAACCGCGACAACGTGACCCTGGTCGACGTCCGGTCCGACCCCATCGTCGAGGTCGTCCCGTCCGGCCTGCGGACGCGTGAGGCGTCCTACGACTTCGATGTCCTCGTCCTGGCCACGGGCTTCGACGCCATGACCGGGCCGCTGCTCCGGATGGACATCCGCGGCGTCGGCGGCCGGGAGCTGCGCGACAAGTGGTCCGCCGGCCCGGCGACCTACCTGGGGCTGGCGACGGAGGGCTTCCCCAACATGTTCATGATCGCCGGAGCCGGCAGCCCGTCCGTCTTCAGCAACATGGTGATCTCCATCGAGGAGCACGTCGACTGGATCCTCGACTGCCTGCAGTACCTGCGCTCCTCCGGGCACACCGTCATCGATGCCTGCGCGGACGCCGAGCACGAGTGGGTCGAGCACGTCAACGTGACCGCAGCGAAGACCCTCTACCCCGAGGCCAACTCGTGGTATCTCGGGGCCAACATCCCCGGGAAGCCGAGGGTGTTCATGCCCTACGTCGGCGGGATCGTCGAGTACCGCCGGCGGTGCCAGGACGTGGCAGAACGCGGCTACGCGGGCTTCCGGTGGGCCTGACCCCACGGCCGGGCGTGGTTTGCGACAGGGAGAATCGCATGTCGGAAAGTGAGAACCGGGCGGAGCACGGTGCGTCGTCCACGGTTCGTGAACTCGACGCCGTGATCATCGGTGCGGGCGTCAGTGGTCTGTACGCCCTGTACCGGCTGCGGGGAATGGGACTCGATGTCCGCGTCTACGACCAGGCGGGCGAGATCGGCGGTACCTGGTGGTACAACCGCTATCCAGGTGCGCGGGTCGATTACCCCGGCGGCCCCTTCTACTGCTACACGTTCTCCGAAGAGCTGGTCCGCGAGTGGGACTGGACGGAGCGGCAGCCCGATCAGCCTTCCGTGCTCGGTTACCTCCACCACGTGGCGGACAAGTTCCACCTCCGTCGGGACATCCAGTTGCGCACGAAGGTGCAGTCGGCACGTTTCGACGAGACGGAGCAACGGTGGTACGTCGAGACTGCTGACGGCGAGCGGATTCGCGCACAGTTCCTGATCGCCGCGGTCGGCACTCTCTCCGCCCCCAACAAGCCAGATCTCCCAGGGCTCGACGTCTTCGCCGGCGAGGTGTTCCACACAGGCGACTGGCCGCAGGACCGGCGGGTCGAGTTCGCCGGCAAGCGCGTGGGTGTCGTGGGAACCGGCTCGTCGGGGGTTCAGGTCATCCCGCACATCGCCCGCGAGGCCGAACATCTGACCGTCTTCCAGCGCACTCCGCAATTCGCGCTGCCCGCGCGCAACCAGCCACTCGATCCCGACCTCGTGCGCGAGAGCAGGGAGAACTGGTCCGAGGTGCGCCGGCAGATCCAGGAGTTCGGCAGGCCGATCTCCCTGGTGCCCTCCACCCGATCGGCCCTCGAGGACACCGAAGAGGAGCGCCTCCAGGTCTTCGAGGACGCCTGGCAGAAGGGTGGCTTGGCCCTCCGCGAGTGCTACCGCGACCTTCTCACCGATCCGGTGGCCAACGGTTACGCCGCAGACTTCGTCCGCTCCAAGATCCGCGAGACCGTCAAGGATCCGGAGGTGGCAGCGAAGCTGATGCCTGACTACTACTTCGCCACGAAGCGTCAGATCATGGAAGAGGGCTATTTCGAGGTCTACAACCGGGACAACGTCGCCCTCGTCGATCTGCGCGAGGAGGCCATCGAGACGTTCACTCCCGAGGGCGTTCGCACCGCGAAGGGCGAGTACCCCCTGGACATCCTCGTGCTGGCGACGGGCTACGACGCCATCACCGGGGCCCTCAAGCGGATCAATCCTGTGGGGCGGCACGGGCTGGAGCTCGAGAAGAAGTGGGCGGAGGGCAGCCGCACCTACCTGGGCCTCACTGTCGTGGGTTTCCCCAATCTCTTCATCTTCCACGGCCCCGAGTCGCCCTCGGTGATGTTCCACATGTTCTACGGGACCGAGTCCCAGGGGGACTGGATGGCCGACTGCATCGCGTACATGCGCGGGCATGGGCTGGCCACCATCGAACCGTTGCCCGAGGCGGAGAAGGCATGGGCCGCCGAGGTACAGGAACTGGCCGGCCGAACCTTGTACCCCCAGACCGATTCGTGGTTCACGGGGGCGAACATCCCGGGTAAGCCTCGTGAATTCGTCGTCTACATCGGTGGACCCACCTACCACAAACACCTCCACGAGGTGGTCGCGCCGGGTTACGAGGGCTTCGTGTTCCAGAGCGCGCGGCCCGGTGCCGGCCCGGATCACTTGCCGTCCGCGGGCGACCACCAGGTTGCGGCTCGGGCGACGGCTGGGCGGTGATCCTGGCGTCGCGGTGCAGCGGTTGACCGAGATCAGCCCGGCGCGATCCGCTCGATGACGTCGGCGGGCAGCAGCCCCGCCTTGCCGAAGCGGCGGGCGGCCTCGAGGAACTGCGGCGCGGGACCGGCGAGCTGGGCGAGCATCTCCCGGGCGGCGTCCTCGCGGCCGGCGAGCGCCGCGACGACCGCGCGCCACATCAGCTGGTCGGGCTCGGTCACCGGGTCCATCGGCCGGAGCAGTTCGAGCTCGCGGTCGGCGGTGACCGGGTCGCCGTCGATCGCCTGCTCGAAGCCGCGGACGACGTCCTGGTACCGCGCGCGGGTGACCAGCAGCTCGGCGAGGGCGGCGACCGGATCGGCGGAGTCGTCGACCCGGAGGTCCACCCCCGTGTCCTGCCAGGGGCGACCGGTGGTCGTCGCACGGATGACCACGATCGCCGCGGACCGTCGTCCCCGGAAGTCGCCGCCGGCCTCCTCGGCGGCCTGCAGCGCGTTGAGCAGCCGCTGGGCCAGTGGTCCGCCAGAGCCCTCGAACCGCTCCACCATCGACTCCCACACCGCGGGTGAGGCGGCCATGTTGGCCAGCGCCACGCAGGTGTCGCCCAGGAGGTGGCCGGCGGCCTCCACGCAGTGGTCGCCGGTGTAGGCGGCGAGGTCGCCGTTCACGCCGAGGACGGCGACCTGTCGCCGCTGCGGCTGGGGGTCGACGCTGCTCAGCGCCGTGAGCACCTCCTGCGCGGTGAAACCGCCCTGCAGCAGGTCGAGGCCGACCGAGCCGTACATCGGCTCGGCCATCGACTGGGTGGCGATCACCCCGTGGCCGGGGAGGGCGAACGGCACGCTGGCGCCGACGGCGAACGCCTGGGACTGGGTGGCGACACCCATCTCCCCGGTGCCGGGGTCACGGGCGACGATCGAGTAGGTCACCGCCCAGGCCTACCCGAGGTCCCCCGGTGCGGCAAACCCCGCCGCCACGTCGGCCAGGTGCCGCGCCTTCTCCGCGTCGCTCAGGAAGCTGGCCCGGAAGCTGTTCTCCGCCAGCGTGCGCCGCTCGCCGGGCGTGAGGCCCAGCGCCCGGGTGACCGCGGCGACGTTGTCGTGGAGGTAGCCGCCGAAGTACGCGGGGTCGTCGGAGTTCACCGTCGCCACGAGGCCGGCGTCCAGCATCCGGCGCAGCGGGTGCGCGGCGAGCTCGGGCACGGCGCGCAGCGCGACGTTGGACAGGGGACAGACGGTGAGCGGGACCTGCTCCTCCCGCAGCCGGGTGACCAGTGCGGGGTCCTCCAGGCTGCGGATGCCGTGGTCGATCCGCTCGACGCCCAGCCGGTCGAGGGACGACCGGACGTAGGACGGCGGGCCCTCCTCCCCCGCGTGCGCGACCCGGTGCAGCCCCTCGTCGGCGGCCCGCGCGAACACCCGCTCGAACAGCTCGGGCGGGAATCCGACTTCCGCGCTGTCCAGGCCGACCCCGATCACCAGGTCGCGGTAGCGGAGCAGGTGCGGGAGCAGGGCCTCGGCCTCGCCGGGGTCGCGGTCGCGGAGGAAGCAGGCGATCAGCCGGGCCGTCATGCCGTACCGCTGCTCCGCCCGTCCGAAGGCCTCGGCCAGGCCCTCCATCACGATGTCCAGCGCGACCCCACGGGATGTGTGCGCCTGCGGGTCGACGAACACCTCCGCGTGCCGGACGCCCTGCGAGGAGGCCCGGGCGAGGTAGGCGTCCGCGAGCTCGGCGAAGTCCTCCGGGCGCTGCAGCACCGCCGTCAGCTCGTAGTACAGGTCGAGGAACGACTGCAGGTCGCGGAAGGCGTACGCCCGGCGCAGAGCGTCGAGGTCGGCATACCGGAGCCGGACGCCGTTGCGGGCGGCGAGGGAGAACGCCAGCTCCGGCTCGAGCGTGCCCTCGATGTGCAGGTGCAGCTCGGCGGTGGGCAGCGGCGCTACATCGCCGTCGGAGGACATGGACGACGACGCTAGCGCCGGCGCACCACCGGGACGAGGAGCAGCAGCGCGACCACCTGCACCGCGGCCACGGCAGCCACCAGCGCGGTCACCGACTGCTCGTAGAGCGCTCCCGCCGCGAGTCCGCCGACGAGTGCGCCCCCACCCTGCAACGCCGCGAACACCCCGTACGCCGTGGCCCGGCGCTCCCGCGGCACGAGGTCGGCGACCAGCGCCTTCACCGTGGAGTCCTGCACCCCGACCGCCGCGCCCCAGAGCAGCACCCCGGGCAGGGCCGCGGAGAGCGTGTTCCCGAACGCCAGCGGAGGGACGACGGCGACCAGCGGGGGCAGCGCGAGCAGCACGCGCCCGCCCACCCGGTCGTAGGCCTCCCCGGTCAGCACCGCGGCGAGCGCCCCGGCGGCCATCGCGGCGGCGTAGAGCAGCGGTGCGCCCGCGGTCGGGACGACCTCCCGCTGCACGAGGTGGTAGCTGATCAGCCCGAACGTGACCAGCCCGGCGGTGCAGGCGGAGGTGCCGACGGCGAAGCGCAGGAACGACGGCGGCAGCGGGATCCGGCGGCTCCCCTCGTCGGCGAGCGGCGCCGGGGCGGCACGGACACCCGCCTCCACGACCGGGGCCGGCAGCCGGCGACGGGTGAGGACCAGCAGTGCCATGGCGACGGCCCCGGGGACGGCGAGGGCGGCCAGTCCCGGCCCGATGGCCCCGGTGGCGGCGATGAGGCCGGCCACGAGCAGTGGCCCGGCGAAGGCTCCGACCTGGTCGAGGGCCTTGTGCACGCCGAGGCCCCGGCCCATGCCGACCTGCCCGGCGGCGTCGGCCAGCAGCGCGGACTTGGCCGGGCTGCGCACCGCCTTGCCGATCCGCTCGGCCACGATCAGCGCCGCCGCGGTCGCCAGGCCGGCCGCGCCCAGCAACGGTGTGACGGCGAGCAGGGGCACGCAGACGGCGGTCAGCGCGTAGCCCGCCATGGTGAGGGTCCAGTAGCGGCCGGTCCGGTCGGCCAGGGGCCCCGACACGACGCGCAGGATCAGTGCCGCCGCCTCACCGGCGCCGGTGACGGCCCCGACGACGACGGCCGACGCCCCGAGCGACGCCAGCAAGGGGCCGTACACCGAGCGGGCACCCTCGTAGACCATGTCCGCGGCCAGGCTGATCACGCCGAAGCCGACGACCACCCGCCACGGCGACCAGGCCCGCCGGGCGACGTCGGGCGCGGTTTCGGTCAGGCTTCCCCCACCGCCTCGGCGAGCAGGGTGACCGAGCGCAGCCGGCCCTGGGTCGTGGGTGCCTGGTGGGCGACGATCAGCTCGTCGGCGTCGGCCTGCTTGACGAAGCCGTCGAGGTAGTCGCGCACCTCCCCCGGGGTGCCGACGGCGGCGTAGGTCAGCATCTGGTCGACGTGGTGCGCGGCGCCCTGGGCGAGCAGTCGGTCGGCGTACTCGTCGGAGTAGGGCACGCCGCGGCCGAACAGGCCGACCGCGCGCACGCGACGGGACACGTGCAACTGCTCCTGTGCCTCCTCGGCGGTGTCGGCCGCGAGGACGTTCACGCCGGCGATGACGTAGGGCTCGGCCAGCTGGTCGGACGGCCGGAACTCGCGCCGGTACGCGGCCACGGCCGGCTCGAGCATCTGCGGCGCGAAGTGCGAGGCGAAGGCGTGGGGCAGCCCGAGGGCGGCGGCCAGCGTCGCCCCGAACATCGACGACCCCAGGATGTACAGCGGCACCCGCGAGCCCTTCCCGGGAACCGCGTCGACGCCGGGCACGCGGGTCTCGCCGGCCAGGTAGGCCTGCAGCTCGAGGACGTCCTGCGGGAAGCGGTCGGCCGACATCGGGTCGCGGCGCAGCGCGTACATCGTGTTCTGGTCGCTGCCCGGGGCACGGCCGAGGCCGAGGTCGATCCGCCCCGGGTACATGGCGTCGAGGGTGCCGAACTGCTCGGCGATCGTCAGGGGGGCGTGGTTGGGCAGCATGACGCCGCCGGCGCCCAGCCGGATCGAGCGGGTCTGCGCACCGACGTGGGCGATCAGCACGCTCGTGGCCGACGACGCGATCGACGGCATGTTGTGGTGCTCGGCGTACCAGACCCGCCGGTAGCAGTGCTCCTCCGCGCGCTGGGCGAGGGCGACGCTGGCGGCGATGCTGCTGCTCGCGGTCTCGCCACGGGCGATGGGCGCCAGGTCGAGGATGGACAGCGGGATGCGCATGGCGTGAGGTCCTTCGGGTCGGCTGCCTGGGGCAACGCGCTCGCCGACCGCCCCCTTCCCGCGCCGGCGCCCCCGAGCATGCCCGTCGAGATTTGCGAAACGGTGATCAACCCGCGCGCCGGGTGCTGTCGGTGTATCCCCGCCGCGGTGTACAACCTCCGACGACGAGGGGGCTGAACGCCCCGGGGGAACGCTGGAGGGATGACCGTGAAGCAGACGTATCGCGTGGTGTCGGCGCTGATCGCGCTCGGGGTGATCGTGCAGGCGGCCGCGATCGCGTTCGGCTGGTTCGACGCCATCCTCCAGGTCGAAGACGGTGCGGTGATCGACGAGAACTACGACGGCAACGCCGGGCACGCCCTGCACGGCATCGTCGGCATGAACGTCATGCCGCTCCTGGGCCTGATCCTGCTGATCGTGTCGTTCTTCGCGGCACGGACCGTCCCCGGCGCCCGCAAGTGGGGAGGCATCGTCTTCGGCCTGATCGTCCTGCAGATCGCTCTGGCGATCCTCACGTACATCCTCTCTGCGTCGCTGATCGGCGCTCTGCACGGGATCAACGCCCTGGTCCTGTTCGGCGCGGCCGTGAAGGCCCACCTGCTCACCCGCACGGCCGTCGGCGCCGCGGGCGCACCCCAGCAGGGGACGTCGGTCGCTGTCTGACCTCCTCCGCCGCCGCTGGCGGCTGTTCGTAGCCGTCGCCGCCACCGTCGCGCTGCTCGGCGCGGCCGGCTGGTACTGGTCGACCAGCCTCGTGCCCTCGACGTACTCCGTGATGGACATGGGGCTGGTCGACTACGGCGGCGGCCCCGCCCACGAGCACGGGAGCGGCACGCGCAGCGTCGCCGACCTCACCGGGCCGCAGTCGGGCGAGCCGGACGTCGCCGTCGATCTCGACGCGCGGAAGGAGTCCTTCGAGCTGGCCGGCGGGGAGCGGGTCGACGGCTACACCCTGAACGGCACCTCCCCCGGTCCCGCCCTCGAGGTGCACCAGGGCGACCTGGTCCAGGTGACCCTGACCAACGTCGACGTGCCGGACGGGGTGACGCTGCACTGGCACGGCCTCGACGTGCCGAACGCCGAGGACGGCGTCGCCGGGGTCACCCAGGACGCGGTGCTGCCCGGCGAGGAGCACGTCTACCGCTTCGTCGCCGAGGACGCCGGCACCTACTGGTACCACTCCCACCAGGTGTCGCACGCCCAGGTGCGGGGAGGGCTGTTCGGCACCCTCGTCGTGCTGCCAGCCGAGGCGCTCCCCGAGACCGACCTCGTCGCCGCGGTGCACAACTACGCGGACCGCCGGACGCTGAACGGCAGCACGGGCATCACCTCCGCCGCGGCGGCCGACGGGGAGCCGGTGCGCGTGCGCCTGGTCAACACCGACAACGGCCCGCTGCGCGCGTGGGTGAGCGGCTCGACCTACCGGGTGGTGGCCGTGGACGGCAGGGACGTGCACGAGCCGACCGACCTGCGCGACGAGGGCGTGATCGTGACCGCCGGGGGACGGATCGACCTGGTGGTCACCGCCCCGGCGCGGGTGGACACCGGCGGCGGCACGGCCCTGGTGGTCGGTCCGCGGGGCACCCGGGTCGAGGGACGGCCCGAGCCGCCCGAGCAGGTCGACCTGCTCTCCTACGGCAGCCCGGCCGCACTGCCGTTCGACCCCGACGACGCCGACCGCCGGTTCACCTACGACATGGGCCGCCGGGTCGGTCTGGTGGACGGGAAGCCGGGATTCTTCTGGACCATCAACGGCAGGCTCTTTCCCGACGTGCCGATGTTCCACGTCGCCGAGGGCGACGTCGTCCGGATGACGATCAGCAACCACAGCGGCGACGTGCACCCCATGCACCTGCACGGGCACCACGCCGTCGTCATCTCCCGGGACGGCGAGCCCGCCACGGGGAGCCCGTGGTGGGTCGACTCGCTCAACGTCGAGGACGGCGAGACCTACGAGATCGCGTTCGTCGCCGACAACCCCGGGATCTGGATGGACCACTGCCACAACCTCGACCACGCCCGGGACGGGCTGGTCGCGCACCTGGCCTACGCGGGGGTAACCGAGCCCTACCGCGTCGGTGGCCGGGCGGACAACGCACCGGAGTAGCGGGGAGGATCCGCGGCATGACGATGCCCGAGCCCACCGACGCCGGCCGGGACCGGTCCTCCGCGCTCGCGCCCGACGGGCCCGGCATCGAGGTCGAGCCGATGTTCCGCAACCTGGGCGCGGCGCTGCCGCCCACGAAACCGAAGGCCACGTGACGGCGCCCGACGTGTTCCCGCCGTCGACCGTCGAGTTCCTCGCCGACCTGCGGGAGCACAACACGCGCGAGTGGTTCGACGCGCACCGGTCCCGGTACGAGAAGGACGTGCTGGGCCCCGCGAAGACCGTCGTGGCGGCGCTCGCCCCGGTGCTGGAGCGCCTGTCCCCCGGGATCCACGTCGAGCCCGGGTGCTCGGCTCGATCTTCCGGATCAACCGGGACACGCGGTTCTCGGCGGACAAGCGGCCGTACAAGGACCACCTCGACCTGTGGTTCTGGCACGGCGCCCGAGCGGGCGCCGTCTCCGGCCTCTACCTGCGGCTCGCCCCCGACGGCCTGAGCGTCGGGGCGGGGGCGCACGGGCTCGACAAGGAACCCCTGCGGCGCTACCGCCAGGCGCTCGCCGACCCGGAGGCAGGCGCGGCACTGGTGCGGATCGCGGCCGACCTGGAGGCGGCCGGCCACGGCATCGCCGGGCGGACGATGACCCGCCCACCCCGGGACGTCGCGGCCGCCCCGGGAGCGGAGCCGCTCCTCCTGCACCGGGCGCTGTTCGTCGCCTCCACCGAGCCGGCGGCGACGGCGTCGGAATCCGGGCTGGTCGACCGCCTGGCGCAGCGCTGGCGCCCGTTCGTCCCGCTCCACGAGTGGCTCGTGGAGCACGTGCAGCCCTAGCGGCTCTGCAGCGCGTCCAGGGCGACGGCCATCGAGGCGGCGACCCGGAAGTCCAGGCGCGGGTCGGGAACGGTGACCCAGTAGCGGTCCCGGATGGCCTTCTGCCGCTCGCTGACCATGACGACCTGGCCGGTCGCGGTGTCGACGAAGTCGAAGTGGAAGATGAACGGCACCCAGAAGTCGCCGATGTAGGGGATGAAGTCCCAGACCCGGCGCAGGATCGCGATCAGCGGCCGGCGCTCCTGGCCGACAGCGTTGATGCCCGGGGCCGAGAGGTTCCAGGTCGAGCGGATCAGGCTGGCACCGAACTGCTTGCTGAACATGCCGATGGGGTTGCCGTACTCGTCGAGGACGTCGTGCTCGGCGTGCACGTCCAGGCGCTGGCGCGCCTTGAACGAGAACACCGGCCGGCTCCGCGACTCGTCGGCGAAGAAGGTGATCTCCTCCTTGAGCTTCATCCGCTTCTGCTCGGCGAAGGCCAGCAGGTGCCCCTCGGTGCCGTCGGGGTTGGCGGCGAGGATCTCGTACCGGTTGACCATGACGGTGATCCGCTGCTTCACGAAGAAGGCGGGCACGACCATGGCGGCCGGTGGCTGGGCTCCGTAGGGACTGGTCACGGCTGGGCTCCCCGTGGTCGGCGGCTGCGCAGGGCAGCCCCATCCTGGCTCATGACCGCGCGATCACCGTCGCAGGCCCGCGCCCGACGGGCCGGGAGTCCGGTCAGTCCCCGACCGTGCCACCCACCAGCAGCATGTATCCGAAGACCACGACGAGGATCACCACGACGGCGGCGACGATCAGCAGACGCGCCCGGTTCCGCGGCATCCTGCCGCCGGGGTCCCGGCCGTTCGGCGCAGCGCTCATCGGGACCTCCCGTCGTCGCCGGTCAGCTCCGGATGGTCCTGACCAGCCGGCGTACCCCCACCGACGCTACGCCCGCTGCGGCCACCCACGGGCCCAGCACGATGACCGGGTCGAGCGGCTGGTGGGCGAGGTCCGCGCGTCCGGTGCCGATGCGCGACGACAGACCGCCGTGGGTGAACTCGCTCTTCACCCCGGTCTCGGTGAACGGGTTGTCCGGCCGCAGGGTGGCGAACGACCGCAGGTGGCTCTCCCAGGCGTCGACGCGGTCGGCGAGCACGAGCAGCAGCCAGTGCGCTGCCCGGCCCTCGCTGTACCGGCGGTAGGAGAGCTTGCGGATGGCCCCGGACAGGCCCTTCGGCGGCGTGGAGGTGCCGAAGACCGGGGTCAGGCGGGCGTGCTCGATCGACCGTTCCCTCGGCCACTTCTCCGGCTGCTGCTCGGGCATCTCCCAGTGCGCCCCCGACCGGTCGGGCTGGGGCTCCAGCAGCTTGGGTACCGACGGCCGGTTGGCCGGGTCGAGGTCCACACCCCAGCCGGGGATGCGGGCGCGCAGCTGGTCGGCCGTCTCGGGCAGTGGCGGCTTCTCCGGTGTGTACGTCATGTCGTCCCTCCTCAGGCCGCGCTCGGCACGACGAGCGGCTTGATGCAGCCGTCGAGCTTGGCGGAGAAGATGTGGTAGCCCTCGGCGATGTCCTCGAGCGGGATGCGGTGGGTGACGAGCTCGCTGGGCTTGAGATAGCCGTTGCGCACGTGCTCGAACAGCCGCGGCCACTGGCGCTTCACCGGGCACTGGTTCATGCGCAGCGTGAGCCCCTTGTTCATCGCGTCGCCGAACTTGACCGCGCTGAACAGCGGCCCGTAGGCGCCGACCACCGAGACCGTCCCGCCCTTGCGCACCGAGTCGATCGCCCAGTTGAGGGCCACGGGGGAGCCGCCCTGCAGCTTGAGCTTGGCCGAGGTCACGTGCTGGAGGAAGTTGCCGTCGGCCTCGGCGCCGACGGCGTCGATGACCACGTCGGCGCCGAGGTGGCCGGTGGCCTTCTTCATCTCGACGACGATGTCGTCGTACTCCGCGAAGTTGTACGTCTCGGCGTGGGCGAAGGTGCGGGCCTTCTCCAGCCGGTACTCGAGGTGGTCGATGACGATCACCCGCCCGGCGCCCATGAGCCACGCCGACTTCGCCGCCACCAGGCCGACGGGCCCGGCGCCGAACACGACGACGACGTCGCCCTCGACGATGTCGCCCAGCTGCGCACCGAAGTACCCGGTCGGGACGGCGTCGGTCAGCAGCACGGCGTCCTCGTCGGACATCCAGTCCGGGATGATCGACGGCCCGACGTCGGCGAAGGGCACCCGGACGAACTCGGACTGGCCGCCGTCGTAGCCGCCGCAGGTGTGCGAGTAGCCGTAGATGCCGCCGACGGCCGTCGCGTTCGGGTTCACGTTGTGGCAGTTGGAGTAGAGGCCGCGGGCGCAGAACCAGCACGTGCCGCAGAAGACGTTGAACGGGACCATCACCCGGTCGCCGACCTTGAGGTTCTGCACCGACGGGCCGACCTCGTGGACGACGCCGATGAACTCGTGGCCGAACGTCATGCCGACCCGGGTGTCGGGCATCATCCCGTGGTAGAGGTGCAGGTCGGAGCCGCAGATGGCCCCCAGGGTCACCCGCACGATCGCGTCGTTCGGGTGCTCGATGGCCGGGATGTCCTTCTCCTCGACCCGGATCTTGTACGGGCCGCGGTAGACCATTGCACGCAAAAGGGGACCCCTTCGAGACGGCTCCGCGGAGCGTTCCGCAGCAGCTGTTGCTCGTCCCCCGGTGCTGGAGGAATCAGCGTGCCGAGCGTCCCTCACCTCCCGGGATGCGGCCACCCGAGATCCGGTTCCGGCCGGGGCAGCCGGGCCGGAGCGGCCCGGCCGCCCTTCTCCGTCAGTCGCCGGTCATGACATGGCGCTGCAGGAACGCGGCCATCGCGTCAGCGACGGGCTGAGGACGCTGGATGTGCAGGAGATGTCCGACGCCGTCGATGTCGCAGTCCTCGACCTGGGCGATCGACGACCGGAGGAATGCGGCGACCTCGACGAACAGCGGCAGGGTGTCGGTGCCGAGCACCGACATCACGGGGCACCGGATGTCGGCCGCCTGCTCCGGACGGAACGCCCACTGGGTGATGGCGGGCAGCTCGACTCCGAAGAGGGTGTCGGCGTCCTTGACCGCCTGGGCCACCGAGCCCGGGATCCGCTCCTCGAGCACCGATCGGCACGTCGCCCAGTCCAGGCCGGTCGCGGCGCTCAGGAACATCGCCCACGCCGCCTCGTGGTCGCCGGTGCCATAGGCCTCGAACGCGGGTACGGCCTGCTGGAGCACGGCCTTCCCACTGGGCACCGAGAACATCAACGGCTCCAGGAGGACGAGCGAGTGCACGGTCCCCGGGCGGTCCACCGCCAGCTGTGCGGCGACCGCCGCACCGGTGGAGTGGCCGACCACGTGGGCGCTCGGTAGTCCGAGGTGCTCGAGCAGCGCGGCGGCGTCCGTCGCGTGCGTACCGACGCTCACCGGCGGAGTCGTATGCGTGCTGCCGCCCCACCCCCGCTTGTGGTAGCGGATCAGCTGGTAGCGGTCGGCCAGCGCCGGCTCCTCGAGCAGGGGCAGGAAGCCGTCGGCGAGGACGGGACTGATGAGCAGGACGGGTTCACCCGAACCCATGACGTCGTATTCCAGTTCGATGTCGTTGACCTGTGCGCGCTTCATGACGCCTCCCGGGACTGCCTGGTCGAGTCGGGGACTGATGCCCCCACCCGAGGAGCGGAAGGAGGAGGGTTACGCCGGTAACCCCCACGGTTACGGGGTCCCGGATCGCACAGGCCAGGGCCGGGGAGGCGTGGAATGGGCGACGGCGCCGGTCTCGTCGAACGCGCGCGGTCCGCCGCGGATCGGACCGATTGGCAACAGGCCTTCGACCTGCTCAGTGCGGCGGACGACGAGGGTCGCCTCGCTCCTGCCGATCTGCCTCAACTCGGCGAGGTCGCCTACGCGGCCGGTCACCTGGACGTGACCATCGCGGCGTGGGAGCGAGCCCACGCTGCCTACCTGCAGGCCGGCGACCGGGTCGCAGCCGCGGGGGCAGCCGTCCGCGTCGCGATGCACCTGCTCTTCGACACGGCACTCACGGCGCCGGTGCGGGGCTGGTTGGCCCGCGCCGACCGTTTGCTCGAGGGTCATGTCGGGACGCCGGCCCATGCGTGGCTGGGCGTCGTCCGCGCGTACGAACGGTTGCTGGCCGGGGACCTCCCGGAGGCCGAACGGTGGGCGGGGCAGGCCGTCGAGGTGGGGAGAACGTGTGATCCCGCGGCCGCCGCCATCGGCCGGGTCGCCCAGGCCCGGCTGCTCATCCTGGACGGGAAGGTAGAAGAGGGGCTGACTCTGCTCGACCAGGCAGGAGTGGCGGCGGTCTCCGGCGGTCTCGATCCCCTGTCGACGGGCGTCGTCTACTGCGAGCTGGTCTGCGCGCTCCAGGGCCTGGGCCAGTACGACGTCGCCGAGCAGTGGACGGAGGCGATGGAGCGGTGGTGCGCGACGAGCGCCGTCGGGAGCCTGCACGGGCGCTGCCGCGTCCACCGCGCCGAGATCCTCCGGCTCCGCGGGTCCTGTCACGAGGCCGAGACCCAGGCCCTGATGGCCTGCCAGGAACTCGCCCCCTACCTGGGACGCGAGCTCGGGTGGCCGCTGAACGAGCTCGGCCGGATCCGCCGGCACAGGGGGGATCTCGCCGGCGCGGAGGAAGCCCTGCTGGCCAGCCACCGTGCCGGCTGGGATCCCCAACCGGGCCTCGCGCTGGTGCGCCTCGCCCAAGGTGACGTGGCGACCGCAGCCGCCTGGATCCGGGACGCCCTGGAGCGCCCCGTATCAGTGCCGTCGAAAGAGCGACCGCCGCACACCGGCCTGCAGCGAGCGCCGCTGCTCGAGGCCCGGGTCGAGATCGAGATCGCGGCCGGGAACCTCGTCCGGGCGCGGGCTGCGGCCGACGAACTGGAAGTCGTCGCGGCTCGCTTCGCGAACAAGCCGTTGACCGCCGGCGCCGCCCTCGCCCGTGGACGGGTGCGACTTGCCGACGGTGATGCGGCGGGAGCGGAGCAGTCGTCGACCGAGGCGGTCCGGCTGTGGAACGAGGTCGGGGCCCCGTACGAGGTGGCGCACGCGCGGATGGTGCTGGCTGACGCCCACGCCGCTCGCGGAAGCGAGGACCGGGCCGAGCTGGAGCGACGAACAGCCCGGGCGATCCTGGAGGCGATCGAAGCACCACCGCGTGCGGCTCCTGCGCCGGCCGAAGAACCCGGCGGCCGGACGGCGGAGGTCTTCCGCCGCGAGGGTGATTACTGGTCGGTGGTCTTCGACGGGTGCACGGTGCGCGTGCGCGACCTCAAGGGCATGCGCTATCTCGCGCGGTTGCTCGCGGATCCTGGCCGGGAGTTCCACGTGCTGGACCTCGTCGCTGCCGAGACCGGCGCAGGCGCTCCGACGGGTGTCGGCCGGACGGCGGATCCACCGCTCGTGAGGCTGGGTGACGCCGGCGAGGTGATCGATGCGCGCGCCCGGGACGCCTACCGCCGGCGGCTGGCCGAGATCGACGACGACCTCGCCGAGGCACGCGCCACGGGGAACGCCGAAAGGGCCGCGCAGTCCGACGCCGAGCGAGACTTTCTCGTGCGAGAGCTCGCCGCCGCATTCGGTTTGAGTGGTCGTGCCCGTCGAGCCGGGTCGACCTCCGAGCGCGCCCGGGCCGGGGTGACCCGGGCGGTCCGGCAGGCGATCGCGCGGATCACTACGCACCATCCCGCGCTCGGCGAGCACCTGGACCGGACCATCCGCACCGGCACGTATTGCAGCTACAGCCCTGATCCCCGCACACCTGCCGACTGGAGTTTGTGACCGCCCTCAGCGGGCTCCGAGAGACGGCGACATCGTCTCGCGGAAGCTGTTGCTCCTGCTGGTCGCCACGGGAGCAGGAAGCCGCTCAGCACCACGCTCGCCAGGGGGCGCGCTCTCCTGCGCGGACCGATCGAACGCCCGGAGGCGGTTACGAAACCTTCTCGTCCGGTCGGATGATCCCTGCCACGTGGACGGGCGGCGCACAGGAAACGCCGTCGGGGACTTTCGCCCCGGCGACCTCCGTGGTTGTCTGCGGTCCTCCGCCGGTGTGGGCGGCGTCACCAGCGAGCTGGAGGCACGGATGACGTTCGGGCAGGACGGGGGAACGGCCGCTCCGGCCGTCGAGAGCGGGGACGACAGCCCGAGCGATCGGACGCGGCGGTGACCGCCACCGCGCCCCGCCGGACGAGAGCGGCCCGGCGCACCGGAGCGGTGAGTCCGGGACACGGCAACGGCATGCCGGCACCACGCCGTGCCGAGATCAGCGACCGCACGCTGCGCACCGACCAGTGGTGGGTGCAGCCGCTGCTGACCGTCGTCGCGCTCGGGCTGTTCATCGTCTACGCGACGTTCCGGGCGTTCCAGAACGCCTACTACTTCTCCGAGCCCTACATCTCGCCGTTCTACTCGCCGTGCATCACGACCGCGTGCGAGGGCGACTCGTTCCCGGAGCTCTTCACGGGGCCGACCTGGATCTCCCCGGCCCTGTACATCCTGATCTTCCCGCTCGGGATCCGGATGACCTGCTACTACTACCGCAAGGCCTACTACCGGTCGTTCTGGCTCTCCCCGCCCGCCTGCGCGGTCGCCGAACCGCACCGGCGCTACACCGGTGAGACGCGGCTGCCGCTGCTCGGGCAGAACATCCACCGGTACGCGCTCTACGCCGCCCTGGTCATCAACGTCATCCTGTTCTACGACGTCGTCCTGGCGTTCCGCGACGAGACCGGCGCGTGGGGCCACATGGGGCTGGGCACGCTGATCCTGCTGGTCAACGCCGTGCTGCTCTTCCTGTACTCGCTGTCGTGCCACTCGTGCCGGCACATCGTCGGCGGCCGGATCAACAACTTCTCCAAGCACCCGCTGCGCTACAAGGCCTGGGGAAGGGTGTCCCAGCTCAACGGCCGGCACATGCAACTGGCATGGGCCTCGCTGTTCAGCGTCGCGTTCGCCGACTTCTACGTCTTCCTGCTCGCGACCGAGACGATCAACGACCTGAGGTTCTTCTGATGGAGCTGGAGCGGCACTCCTACGACGTCGTCGTCGTCGGGGCGGGAGGTGCGGGCCTGCGGGCCGCGATCGAAGCCCACGAGGCCGGCGCCCGGACGGCGGTGGTGTGCAAGTCGCTGCTCGGCAAGGCGCACACCGTCATGGCCGAGGGCGGCATCGCCGCGGCGATGGCCAACCTCTACCCGGAGGACAACTGGCGGGTGCACTTCCGCGACACCATGCGCGGCGGGAAGATGCTCAACCACTGGCGCATGGCGCAGCTGCACGCGCAGGAGGCGCCGGACCGGGTGCGCGAGCTCGAGGACTGGGGCGCACTGTTCGACCGCACCGCGGACGGGCTGATCAGCCAGCGCGACTTCGGCGGCCACCGCTACGCGCGGCTGGCCCACGTGGGTGACCGCACCGGCCTGGAGCTCATCCGCACCCTGCAGCAGCGCACGGTCGCGCTCGGCATCGACGTCTACATGGAGTGCACCGTCACCCGGCTGCTGACCGGCCCCGACGGGATCACCGGCGCGTTCGGCTACTGGCGGGAGTCGGGGCGGTTCGTCGCCTGGCAGGCCCCCTCGGTGGTGCTGGCGACCGGCGGCATCGGCAAGTCCTACAAGGTGACGTCGAACAGCTGGGAGTACACCGGCGACGGGCACTCGCTGGCGCTGCAGGCCGGCGCGACCCTGGTGAACATGGAGTTCGTCCAGTTCCACCCGACCGGCATGGTATGGCCGCCGTCGGTGCGCGGCATCCTGGTCACCGAGAGCGTCCGCGGCGACGGCGGCATCCTGAAGAACTCGGCCGGCAACCGGTTCATGTTCGACTACATCCCCGACTTCTTCCGCAAGGAGACGGCCGAGACCGAGGCCGAGGCCGACCGCTGGTACGACGACAAGAAGAACAACCGGCGCCCACCCGAGCTGCTGCCCCGCGACGAGGTCGCCCGCGCGATCAACAGCGAGGTCAAGGCCGGCCGCGGCACCCCGCACGGCGGCGTCTTCCTCGACATCGCATCGCGCCGCTCCGCGGAGTACATCCGCAAGCGGCTGCCCTCGATGTACCACCAGTTCAAGGAGCTGGCCGAGGTCGACATCACCGCGGAGCCGATGGAGGTCGGGCCCACCTGCCACTACGTCATGGGCGGCGTGGAAGTCGACCCCGACACCGAGGCCGCGCGGGTGCCGGGGCTGTTCGCTGCCGGCGAGGTCGCCGGTGGGATGCACGGCTCCAACCGGCTCGGCGGCAACTCCCTGTCCGACCTGCTCGTCTTCGGACGGCGGGCCGGCGCGGCCGCGGCGGCGCACGCGTCGGGACGCCCCCGGGCGGACCTGCCCGACGAGGCGCTGGCCGACGCCGGGCGGGCGGCGCTGGCGCCGTTCGAGCGCGAGGGCGGCGAGAACCCGTACACCGTGCAGCACGACCTGCAGCAGACGATGCACGACCTGGTCGGGATCATCCGCACCCGCGGGGAGATGGAGCAGGCGCTCGAGCGCATCGCCGCGCTCAAGGAGCGGGTGGCGAACCTGTCGGTCGAGGGCCACCGGCAGTACAACCCCGGCTGGCACCTCGCGCTCGACCTGCCGCACATGCTGCTGGTCAGCGAGTGCATCGCCCGGGCCGCGCTGGAGCGCGAGGAGAGCCGGGGCGGCCACACCCGCGACGACTTCCCGGCGACCGACGCGGAGTGGGCGAAGACCAACCTCATCTGCTCGAGAGCGCCGGACGGGTCGGTGGAGCTGAGGCGGCAACCGCTCCCCCAGATGCCGGCGGAGCTGGCCGAGATCTTCGAGGAGGCGTCGGCATGAGCTACCAGGCGACGTTCCGGGTGTGGCGCGGCGACGCGACCGGCGGCGACCTCCAGACGTTCACGGTCGAGGTGAACGAGGGCGAGGTCGTGCTCGACGTCATCCACCGGCTCCAGGCGACCCAGGCCGGCGACCTCGCCGTCCGGTGGAACTGCAAGGCCGGCAAGTGCGGGTCGTGCAGCGCCGAGATCAACGGGCGGCCGCGGCTCATGTGCATGACGCGGATGAGCACGTTCACCGAGACCGAGACGGTGACCGTCACGCCGATGCGCACCTTCCCCGTCATCCGCGACCTCGTCACCGACGTGTCCTACAACTACGACAAGGCCGCCCAGATCCCCGCGTTCACCCCCCGCCCCCGGGACGCCGACGGCAACCACCGGATGCAGCAGATCGACGTCGAGCGCTCGCAGGAGTTCCGCAAGTGCATCGAGTGCTACCTCTGCCAGAACACCTGCCACGTGATCCGTGACCACGAGGAGAACAAGGCGGCCTTCGCCGGACCACGGTTCCTCATCCGGCTGGCCGAGCTGGACATGCACCCGCTCGACGTGGTCGACCGCAAGCACGCGGCGCAGGACGAGTTCGGGCTGGGCTACTGCAACATCACCAAGTGCTGCAGCGAGGTCTGCCCCGAGGGCATCCACCTCACCGACAACGGGATCATCCCGCTGAAGGAGCGGGTGGTGGACCGCAAGTTCGACCCGATCACGTTCCTCGGCGCCAAGATCCGGCGCCGCCCCAAGGACTGACCAGCCGGCCGTCCACTCGCGCCGTCTCCGCCGCCGGGTCGCCCTCGCGGACGACCTCGTCCCACAGCTCCTCGGTCTGCAGGGTCCAGAACAGGAGGAAGAGCGCGAGCAGCGCGGCCTCCACCGCGAAGACCCAGTGGGGCCATCCGCCGCTGATCCGGTGGTAGCCGTAGAGCACGACGAAGCTGACGACCATCGCGACCGCGATGACCGTGTAGCGGTTGGCGTACGCCTTCCACCCCGAGCTCCGCCCCTCGGCGATCTCCTTGCGGCCCAGGCTGATGCCGTTGAGTGCCACGACGCCGACGATGAAGGCGAACATCAGCAGTGCGGCGACGCCGTGGCCGTACTCGAGGAACCAGTCCCGCTGGAACGCGAACAGCAGCAGGGCCACGGCCCACAGGACGCCGACCGGCACCAGCAGACCCCACTGCGGTCGCTCCGTCGGCTTCCCCTGCCTGCGCGCCAGCCGCCGGAGCAGCAGGACGTAGAGCAGCCCGAGCGGCGCCATCCAGAACAGCGCCGTCATGTTGTTGAACACGGCGTCCGGTCCGGCGGCCTTCAGCGCGGGGTCCGAGGTGCAGTTCCCGGTTCCCGGCGTCGGCACGAAGGCCACGACCGGGGCGAGCATCCCGGCCAGGTTGAGGAACGTCTCCTCCCACCACCCCACACCGCGGATCGCCACCAGTCCGACGCCCAAGCCCACCAGCGCGCTCACCAGGAAGGCGCGGACCGGTGTGTAGTAGTAGGCGCTGATCGACCCCTGCAGGCAGGTGGCCCCGTTGTGCAGGAACTCGACGACGACCGCCACCGCGATCCCGCCGAGCAGGGCCACCAGGGCGATCCGGAGGTAGCGGTAGGTCTTGACGGCGTCGCTGGCGGACTTCTTCCCGGTCTCCTTCGAGCCCGTGACCGTCGTGCCGGCCGCGTCCGTCGTCATGTGGCGCCCCCGCCCCGGGGTCCGGTCAGTCGGCCTGCTCCTCGGCCCGGCGTTCGGCACCCGTCTCGCCGGCGTAGCCGGCGTCCTGGCCGGCGACCCGGCCGACGAAGGTCTCGGACTCCCCGGTGCCCGTCGTGGCGTCCGCGTCGGGCCCGTCGCTCGGGCCGCCGCCCGTGGCGCGGGAGAGTGCCTGGGCGTCGTCGGGGTCGACGTCGTCCTCGTGCGGCCGGGTCACGGCATGCCGTCGTCGAAGTACTGGCCCGCCGGGGGCAGCGGACGGCGGATGACCGGGCGGACCTTTCGCGCGGCGGGCAGCCGCTGCGTGTAGCTCTCGGCGTTGCCGCGGATGTGGAGGAGGTCGTCCTCGGTCGCCTGGCGGACCACCTTCGCCGGGACGCCGGCCACCACCGACCCGGGCGGCACGGTGGTGTTCGGGGGGACCACCGCGCCGGCGGCCACGATGGACCCGGTGCCGATGTGCGAGCCGTTCATCACGACGCTGCCCATGCCGAGCAGGACGTCGTCGTCGACCCGGGCGCCGTGCAGCACCACCCGGTGGCCGATCGTGACCCCCCGGCCGACGAGCAGGGGCGAGCCGGGGTCGGAGTGGAGGGTGCAGCCGTCCTGGATGTTGGTGTCGGGGCCGATGACGATGACCTCCTCGTCGGCGCGGGCCACGGCGCCGTACCAGATGCTCGACCGGGCGCCGAGCGTCACGGCGCCGACGACCACCGCGGTCGGCGCGACGAAGGCCTCCTCGTCGATCTTCGGCGCCCCGAACTGCAGCTCCGCGATGTAGTTGTCCGCCATCCCGCGTCTCCTGTCCCGGTGGGCACCTGCCGCGCCGTCGTCCTGTTGGCTCCGGAGTCTGTCGGAACATCGGACGTCAGGCGAGGGGACGTCTAGCGGCCCGGGAACAGTTCGCGGACGGCGGTCATGTCCAGCTCGCGGACCATGTCGAGCAGCACGTCCAGGGAGTCCTCCGCGAGCAACCCGGGCTCGGCGAACACGAGGACGCCGTCCCGGTAGACCGTCAGCGTCGGGATCTTCCGGACGCCGACGGCGAGGGGAAGGTCCGGGTCCGCCTCCGCGTCCACCCGGGCGAACACGATGTCCGGGTGGCGCTCCGCGGCGGCCTCCAGCACGGCGGTGAACGCCCGGCAGCCGGCGCGCGCCGGGCTCCAGAAGTCCACGAGGACGATGCCTGGTGCCAGGACCGCCGCGGCGAAGTCGTCCACCGACAGGCTCACGGTGCCCATCCCGTGCTCCTCCCCCTCCGCGGCAGCGTCAGCCCAGTGGACGCCTCCGCCGGCGGATGCGGCAAGGACTCGGGGGGGTCAGGTGGTCGGCGGCGTCGTCCCCGTGCCGGTGAGCCGGGCGTTGAGGCGCTGGACCTGCTGCTCGAGCGGGCTCGGCGGCGCGTCCGGGCGGGCTGGGCCGGCGGGCACGAGCACCCACAGGAGCAGGTAGAGGAGGACGCCCGCGCCCCCGGCGAGGGTGAGGGCGACGAAGCCGACCCGCCAGAGCACCGGGTCGATGCCGCTGTAGTCGGCGAGGCCGCCGGAGACCCCGCCGAGCATCTTCTCGGTGCTGCTGCGGCGAAGCTGGGGACGGGAGGGTTGCTGCCAGGTCGGCTGGTCGGCGGGCGGGGTGGGTGGGACTGCGTTGGTCATGGCACGAGCGTGCCGGGTGCCGGGGGCTGCGGACATCCGGCAACCCCCGGACCCGACCCTGGTTCTCCGGTCCGGATGTCCCCCTACTGGGAGATCGCCTCGACCAGGTCGCCGACCTTCTCCTCCGGCACGTTCCGCGCGACGTCGCCCTGACTGACCATGCCGACGAGGTCGTGGCCGTCGATCACGGGCAGCCGCCGCACCTTGTACTGGGTCATGGTCCGGAGGATCTCCTCGACCGGGTCGTCGGCACCGACCGTGACCGGCTTGCCCTCCGCCAGCTCACCGGCCTTCATCGAGTTCGGGTCCCCGCCCTGCGCCAGGCACTTCACCACGATGTCGCGGTCGGTGACCATGCCCTTGAGGCGGTTGTCCTCCCCGCAGATCGGCAGCGACCCGACGTCCAGGTCGCGCATCTTGCGGGCCGCCTCGACCAGCGTCTCGTTCTCGCCCACGCACTCCGCGCCGCCGGTCATGATGTCGCGTGCAGTGGCCATCTCAGCCTCCTGGGATCCGGGCCCTGGCCACGGCCGGTCCGGGCAGGTGCACCGGTGGACCCACCGTGCTCCGAGCCGCCGACCTGCGCAACCGCGCGCCGGGCCGGCCCGCCCGGCGACCGACCGGCCCACAATGACCCGTACCGATCGAGCGCGACGAGGGGTGCCCATGTCCGCAGGCGAGTCCCCAACCCCCGACCGGCTGACGGTCGGCCAACTCATGCGGTCGCCGGCGACGACGGTGGAGGCGGACTCCCACGTCGCCTCGGCGGCCTACCTGATGAAGCGGTCGCAGGTGAGCGCCCTGGTCATCACCGCCGACGACGAGGGGCACATCCCCATCGCGGTGATCACCGATGCCGACGTCAGCCATGCCGTGGCCGACGGGAAGGATCTGAACGACACGCGGATCAACCAGCTGCACCTTCCCCGCCCGGAGGCGCTGGGCACGGGCACGTCGGTTCCCGAGGCCGCCGAGCGGATGCTGGCGCTCGGCGTCGAGCACCTCCCGGTGGTCAGCGACGGGCGCCTGGTCGGCGTCGCCGACCTGGTGGAGGTGTGCCGGGCGCTCCTGCGGGAGCGGCCGGCGAGCTGATCGTCACGGGCCCCGTCCGCGGCGTCACGGTCGCCGCGGGAGCACGACCCGCGCGCGGGTGACGCCGTCCGCGGAGGTGAGGGTGAGCCGGCCCTTGTGCCGCTGGGCCACCACGGCGAGGGAGGTGGCCAGGCCCAGCCCGGTGCCCGTGCCGACCGGCTTGGTCGTGTAGAACGCGTCGAACACACGGGCCAGGACCTCCGGCGGCACCGTCGGCCCGGTGTTCTCCACCTCGACGACGACCTCGTCCTGCGTGCCCGTCGTCCGCACGGTCACCGTGCCCTCGGGTCCCACGGCCGCCAGGGCGTTGTCGAGCAGGTTGGTCCAGACCATGGCGAGGTCGGCGGCCCACCCCTGCAGGCTGCCCGTGGAGGGGTCGTAGTCGGTCACGACCCGCACGCCGGGCGGCGTCTTGTGCCGGAGCAGCACCAGTGCCTGGTCCAGGGCGGCGGGCAGGTCGATCTCCGTCACCGCCTGGTCGGCCGAGTAGGCCAGCGGCCGCACACCCGACACGATCCGCGACAGGTACTCGGCGCCGGTGGACACCTCGTCCAGCAGCGACCGGATCTCCGTGGCCCGGGTCAGCTCGCGGACGGCGGTGGTGCGCTGCTCCACCGGCAGGTCCGCGAGCGTCCGCGACAGGGACGCCGGGTCGATCCCCAGCCGGACGAGGGCGGCAGGGGCGTCCCAGCCCGGTTCGACGGCGCTCGCGCGCAGGGCGGCCGCGACGGCGGCCTCGGCGTCCGACCGGTCCAGCGGATCGTCCGGCACCGGCACCGCACCCACGAGCGGATGCAGTGGTCCGGCGTCCGCCGTCTCCTCGGCGAGCAGGGCACGGAGCCGGGAGGCGCCCCGCTGGACCGCCGCGGCCGGGTTGTTGAGCTCGTGCAGTAGACCGGCGGAGAGCGCACCGAGGGCCGCCATCCGCTGGTGCTGGCGCAGCAGGCCGGCCTCCCGGTCCAGCCGCCCGGACGTCGCCCGGAGCAGTGCCTTCGCCGCGCGGGGGTGGGCCAGCAGGCGGTCGAGCACCTCGGCGTCGATCCGCTGCACGCGCACGTCCGTGCGGGCCGTGACGGTCGCCGAGCGGGGCCGGCCGTGTGCCACCCCCAGCTCGCCGACGAGGTCGCCGGGGCCCAACGCGTTGAGCAGCACGTCGGCGCCCTCGGTCCGCCGGCTGACCTCCAGCTCCCCGTCAAGCACGACGTAGAACGCGTCCGGCGGCGATCCCTCGGCCATGAGCACCTCACCGGCCGGGACCTCGACCCCGTGGCTGGCGGCGGCCAGCTCGGCGACGTCCTCCTCCGGCAGCTCCGCGAACAGGTCCGACCGGCGCAGCGCGGCCACGAGGTCGCGGTCCGGCGCCGCGGTCACCGCCCGCTCAGGCGCTCGTGGGCGAACCGCACCGCCATCGCGCCCTCCCCCACGGCCGAGGCGATCCGCTTCACCGAACTGCTGCGGACGTCGCCGGCGGCGAAGACGCCCGGCACGGACGTCTCGAGCGGCAGCGGCGGCACGGCGAGCGGCCAGTCCGGCGGAGGCTGGCCCAGGTCGGCGCCGGTCAGCACGAACCCGTGGTCGTCGCGGCGGACGACGCCCTCCAGCCAGCTCGTGCGGGGAGCCTGGCCGACGAACACGAACAGCGCGTCGGCGGGGACCTCGCGTTCGTCGGTACCCCCGGTGCGCAGCCGCAGCGCCTCCAGCCGCCGCGACCCGATGACGCCGGCGACCTCGGTCCGGTACTCGATGCCGACCTTCTCCGAGGCCTCGAGCCGGTCGACGAGGTAGCGGGACATCGTGCTGGTCAGGTCGCCGCCGCGGATCAGCATCGTCACCGACGCCGCGAACTGCGTCATGAACAGCGCTGCCTGGCCGGCGGAGTTCCCGCCGCCGACGACGAACACCCGCCCGCCGGAGTGGTCGACGCCCTCGGCCCGCCCGGCGCCGTAGTAGAGGCCGATGCCGGTGAACTCGGCCGCACCCGGCACGTCGAGCGTCCGGTAGTTCACGCCCGAGGCCACCAGGAGCACCGAGGCGCTGACCTCGGTGCCGTCGGCCAGCCGGACGACGGTGTACGGGTCCTCCCGGCGCAGCCCGGCCACCTCGGCCGGCACCAGGATCTCCGCCCCGAACCGGATCGCCTGCTCGCGGGCCCGCAGCGTGAGGTCGGCGCCGGAGAGGCCCACCGGGAAGCCCAGGTAGTTCTCGATCCGGCTGGTGGTGCCGGCCTGGCCGCCCGGCGCGTTGCACTCCAGGACCAGCGTGCTCAGCCCCTCGGACGCCCCGTACACGCCGGCCGCCAGCCCCGCCGGGCCCGCGCCCACCACCACGAGGTCGTAGGCGGTGCGCTCGGCGCGGACCTGCAGCCCGATCCGCTCGGCGACCACGTGCAGGTCGGGGGTGACCAGCACCTCGCCGTCGTCGAGCACGAGGACCGGCAGCGAGCCGGCGTCGGTGCGCGCGACGTCGAGCAGTAGCCGCGCCTGCGGGTCGGACTCCACGTCGAGCCACTTGTAGGGCACCAGGTTGCGGGCCAGGAACTCGCGCAGGTCGTGGGTCGTGCTCGACCACCGGTCGCCGACGACGCGCAGGTTGGCCACCGGCAGCGGCCGGCGCCAGGTCTCGAGGAGGTCGTCGATCACCGGGTAGAGCCGCTCCTCCGGCGGGTCCCACGGCTTGAGCAGGTAGTGCTGCACCTCGGCGTCGTTGATGGCCCGGATGGCGGCGTCGGTGTCGGCGTACGCGGTGAGCAGCACCCGCCGGGCGTCCGGGTAGAGCTCCCGGGAGGCGGCGAGCAGCTCGGTGCCGCTCATGCCCGGCATCCGCTGGTCGACCAGCAGCAGCGCGACGGCGTCCTCCCGCAGCCGCAGCCTGCGCAGGAGGTCGAGGGCCTGCTCGCCGGACGAGGCCGCCATCACGCGGTAGTGCTCGGAGTACCGCTCGCGCAGATCCCGTTCGATCGAGGCGAGGACGGGTTCGTCGTCGTCCACCGCGAGCAGGACCGGTGGGGTCATGTCGCTCCTCCCCTGGGCGGCCGGCCGCACGCGGGATCCGCGGTGCCGGCTGCGGTGCGGCCAGCCTGCCGGGGGCAGCGACGGCGGACAAGGGATTCGGCGGCGGGCGGATCAGCCCCGAGACGCCGGCGGGCGGACGTCCCGCCGCGCCTCGAGCGCCACCCGGAGCGCCGCCCGCGCCAGTGCGACCGGCGCGTCGCCGTCGGCCGACCCCTCGCGGAGCGCGTGCAGGAGCGCCTCGTCCCGCGCGGGGCCGTGGACACCCGCCACCGCGTCGCCGAGGGCGGTGAGGGCGTGTGCCAGCCGCTGCGAGGGCTCCGGGAGGTCGAGATCCCGGCGCCACCCGGCTTCCGGCCGCACCTCCGCGACGAGCTCGTCCACGTGCTCCGGGGAGTGCTCCAGCGCCTCGGCGACCGCGTCTGCCCACGACGTGACGATGGTGAGGTCGACCGCGTCGAGTGCCGACCCGCTGACCGTGCGCTCGACGCCCGCGTGCGGCACCACCTCCTGGGCGGGGACGACGTCGTGGACGCCGGCCACGACCAGGCCGGTGGCGTTGTCGAGCGGAGTCCGCCCGTCGGCGCAGCGCCGGCGGGCCCGGGTGACGGCCATGCTCATGAGGACGGCGGGGGCGCCGCTGCCGAGCGAGATCTCCCGCAGCCCCCGCGTCGGGTCCTTCCACAGGGCGACGACGTTCGACGGCGGCGCGCCCACCGGCCGGCTGCGCTGCACCATCCCGTGCGAGGTCAGCGTGAGCACCGCGGTGCCGGGGTCGTCGGCGAGCACGCTGGCGTACCGGGCGGTCCACCGCGAGGCGAGCTGCGGGCCGTCGAGCAGGATCGTCACCACGAGGGTCGGCCCGACGTCGCGGATCAGCTCGGCCACCTCGTCGAGGCGCGCCAGGTCCTCGCAGACGACGGCGACGACGGTCAGCCCCTCGCTCAGCTCGAGGAACTGCAACGACCGGCGGGGGACGGCCATGGCCTCCCACCAGCGCACAGAGGGGTGCAGCGCGCCGGCCAGGTGGTAGTTGTTGATCTGGCTGTCGTCGAGGAACCACCGGTGGTGCTTGTTCTGCCGGTAGTGGGCCCAGCCCCCACCGATGTGCACGCCGAGGTGGACCCAGTTGGCCGGCGGCTGGTCGGTCGCCGTCGTCGTCTCCCGCGCCCCCGCGAGCAGCACGCCCACGCCGTACCGCCCGAGCAGCGACTCCACGGCCCCCAGCTCGCCGACGGGGACGCAGCTCTCCGGGAAGACGACGGCGTCGACGCGGTCGACCTCGTCGAGGGCACCGCGGAGGATCCGTTCGACCAGGCCCAGGTCGAACTGCTCGGCGGGGGCGAACTCGAAGGTGCCGAACGGCTCGTCCTGGGTCCGCTGCACCGACCCGGGCAGCGGACGGAAGTCGCGCTGGCGCACCCGGAGCGGCCAGGGCATGAGCAGGACGTTGGACCGCTGCTGCGCCACCCCGGACCGACGCGCCGGCACCTTGCGCCAGGCGACGTCCACCTCGGGGCCGCGCAGGCACGCGTAGCGGGACAGCGACCGGAACGAGATCCCGCCCGGCGGCGTGCGCACCTTCGGCAGCACCCGCAGCCGGTGGGTGGGCACGCGGGACAGCGACCCGGTGCGTGCCAGCAGCTCGCCGGCCCGGCCCCGGTAGCGGTAGCCCGCCGTCCGCACCGGGTCGACGGCGCCGGCGATGCCCGCGCAGGTCTCGTCGCTGAGGGCCAGCAGCGTCAGCAGCGCCTCGCAGACCGACCATGCCCGCCCGTCGGCGATGTCCTCGAGGGTCGCGTCGGCCCCGTCCAGCAGCGCCTGCCACGCCCCGGCGACCAGGGCGGGTGGCGGACCGTCCGGCGCCTCCGCCCAGGCGGCCCACTGCTCGGCGGCGCCGCAGACCGAGGAGTTCCAGCGCTCGCTGCCGTTCGGCGGCCATGCGCGGCCGGGCGGCGGGGAGACGGCGAACCGGTAGGCGTGCGTGCGGCGGAGCACCGTGCCGACGCCGGCGAAGACGTCCGGCGGCCACTGGAGGTCCTGGTCGTGCAGGTCGTGGTCGGTCACCTCCGCCCACAGCGAGGCGACCGTCGGACCGGCGCTGCCGACCGCCTCGCGCGCGCCATCCATCGGCGATGAGTCCTTCCGCCCGGAGAGGGAACGGAACGTACATCGATCGGGTCGCCGTCGGGAGCGCTACGGAACCGCGCTCTCGGCTTCCGCGAGTGCCTCGTCGACCGTGTAGCGGCTGCCCGCCTCGACGTCGCCGTCCCACCCGCTGCGCTCGCTCGGGCGGACCCGGTCCATCGCCCGCTCCAGCCGCGCGCCGTCGGCGCGGTCGATGGGCAGCTCCGCCCGGCGACGCATCTCCTGGGAGGCCCCGAGCAGGTGGGCCGCTCGCCGGGCGTCGTCCTCCGCGGCGAAGACCATCGCGTAGAGCTCGATCGCGGTGATCGTCAGCTCGACGTCGCCGAGCGCGACGGTCGACCGCGCGCAGGCACTGAGCGTCCGGTGGGCCTCCGCCGTCCGGTCGTCCTGGGCGAGGACCCCCACCATGTTCATGCGGTCGGCAGCCACGCCCCAGACGTCGCCGAGCTCCTCGTCGATCAGGAGGGCCTCGTCCAGCCGGGCCATCGCGTCGTCGCAGCGACCCTCGTCCAGGTCGACGAGGGCCAGGTTGGTCAACGGGGCCGGTAGCCGCTCCCGGTCCCCGGCAGCGCGGGCGAGCTCGATGCTCTCCTCCAGCACGGCCCGTGCCGACTCCCGTTCGCCCAGCGCTCGGTAGGCGGCGCCCAGACTGCTCAGCTCCTTCGCGATCCGGCTCGGATCGCCCTCTCGCCGCCAGTAGTCCAGGCACCGGAGCAGCGCGTCGCGGGCGGGCTCGGCGTCGCCGTGCTGCAGGAGCAGGACCGCCAGGCCGTGCAGCGATGTCATCAGGTCCGGCCCCTCCCGGCCGGCGGCTCCCTCGACCGCCCGCGACAGCCAGCGTCGCGCCTCGGCCTGGTAGCGGTAGCCCGACGCGTACCAGAACCAGCTCATCTCCGTGGCCAGCCGGAGCCCGATCGCGGTGCGGTCCGACGACGCGCCGCCGTCCGCGGTGGTCTCGGCGAACGCCCAGGCCAGCGCGGCCCGGATGTTGTCCAGCTCCGCCTCCATGCGGTCCCGGGCGGTGACGTAGCTGCCGCGCAGCTGGGGCGCCACCTGCTCGACGAGCGACGCGTAGTGCTCCGCGTGCCGCTGCAGGACCGCCTCGAGCTCGCCGGCCTCGTCGAGCCAGCGCCGTGCGAACGCCGCGATGGTGCGCAGCAGGTGGACCCGCGGCTCGCCGTCGGGACCGGCGCGGACGCTGACCAGGCTGCCGTCGGCGAGCTCACCGACCGCGTCGAGAGCATCGACGTCGTCCCCGGCGACCGCGGCCGCCGCCTCCAGGCCGAACTCCCCGGCGAAGGCCCCCAGCCGGCGGAGGAAGGACTGGAGGTCCGCCGGGAGCAGCTCGTAGCTCCAGGTGACCGCGTTGCGGAGCGTCTGCTGCCGGGTGGGCCGCTCGGGCTGGCGCACCGCCAGCAGCTCCAGGTCGCCGGTGAGCCGGGCACGCAGTGCGGCGGCGCCCAGCAGCTTCACCCGCGCCGCGGCGAGTTCGACGGCCAGGGGCAGCCCGTCGAGGAGACGGCAGATCTCGGCGACGTCGTCGGCGTTGCCGTCGTCGAGGCGGAAGTCCGGCCGGACCAGCTGGGCCCGCTCCACGAACAGCTGCACGGCACCGGACCGGCGCAGCTCCTCGGTCCCGCGGGCGTCCACCGGGGGGAGGGTCAGCGGCGGGACGGCGTGCTCGACCTCGCCGTAGAGGTGCAGCGGCCGGCGCGACGTGGCCACGATCGTCAGCCGCGGCGCCATGAGCAGTTCGTGCACCACCTTCGACGCGGCGTCCAGCTGCTCGAGGTTGTCGAGCACGAGCAGCACCTGCCGCCGGGACAGGTGGTCGACGAGGGCCTCGGGAGCCCGCTCCTCGCCGGTGACGCCGAGGCCGTCGGCGATCGCGGTCCACATCACGTCGGCGCTCGTCACCGACTCGAGCGGCACGAAGAAGACGCCGTCAGGGAACTCGTGCATCAGCGCATCGGCGACCGAGACGGCCAGGCGCGTCTTGCCCGAGCCGCCGGGGCCGGTGAGCGTCACCAGTCGCGTGCCCCCGCCGACGAGCAGCTCGCGGAGCTCCCGCAGCTCACCGTCGCGGCCGACCGTGGAGGTCGGGAGCGCGGGCAGCCGGGTGCGCCCACCGAGGCTCCGCACCGGCGGGAAGTCCCGATCGAGCCCGTCGGCGGTCAGCTGGTGGAGGCGCACCGGTGCGGGCAGGTCCTTGAGCCGGTGCCAGCCGAGGTCGAGCGTCGACGCCCCCGGTGGGAGGTGCCCGCTCGCGACGCGCTCGGTCGCCTCGGTCAGCACGACCTGGCCGCCGTGCGCGGCGGCGGCCACCCGCGCGGCCAGGTGCACGTCGAGCCCCACGTAGCCGTCCTCGTGCCGCACCGGCTCACCCGTGTGCAGGCCCATCCGCACCCGCACCCGCTCGCCGCCCGGCCAGTCGTGCGCGGCCAGGGCGCGCTGGCCGTCCAGCGCGGCGCGAACGGCGTCGGCGGCCGAGGTGAACACGACGAAGAAGCTGTCGCCCTCCGTGCCCATCTCGTGGCCGTGCCACTGCGCGAAGGCAGCCCGGAGCAGCGAGCGCTGCGCCGAGAGCGCATCGGCCCAGTCCTCGCCCAGGCGTCTCAGCAGCGTCGTCGAGCCCTCGATGTCGCTGAACAAGAGGGTCAGCGTCCCCGTGGGCAACGGGTCCACGCCGGGAGGGTAGCCGCGGGCGCGCCGGAGTCAGCGATCGATCGACGCCGCGACGTCGGCCAGGTCCGCGTTGACCGGCAGGGTCAGGAACCGTGCCCGCAGGTCGTCGTCCTGGATGCGCGCCGACTGCTCGACGAGGTAGGCCGCCGCCCGGCGGGCCACCTCCGCGGCGCGGTCGTCCCCGGCGGCCACGAGGACGCGGTGGACGTCGACGAGCACCCGGCCCGGCTGCACCACGCCAGGGGCCACCGGGCGGTCGAGCTCGGGCAGGATCTGCTCGGCCACCTCCACGGCTGCGGGGAGGTCCCCGGAGTCGAGCAGCGCGACCGACAGGACCGACAGGCTCTCCAGCCGGTCGGCCGGGATGTCGAGCTCGGCGCACCGGGCGGCCGCGGCGCGCAGGAGGCGGACGGCGGCCGGGTCGCCGGCGGCGTAGCGGGCCATGCCGGCGACGAGGTCGGCGCGCGCACCGGCGTGCGGGACGTCCGATCCGGAGGCCTCCTCCTGCGCCTGCCGGGCGTGCGCCACGGCCGCCTCGACGTCGCCCTCCGCCAGGTCCACCACCGCCAGGGAGGCCAGCATGTGGGCGGTGAAGTAGGGCAGCGCGTGCTGCCGGCTCTGCTCCAGCCCGCGGTCGAGGTACTCCCGCGCCCCGGTCAGGTCGCCGATCAGCCGGTGGCTGTCCCCGAGGCTGTGCATCGACGCCGCGATCCCCTCGGCGTCGTCGATCTCCTCCGTCAGGCGCAGCGCCTCGCGGCCACCCTCGAGGGCGTCGTCCAGGCGGCCGCTCTCCATGGCGATCCGCGCCAGGTTGGTGAGCATGACGCCCTCGCGGTAGCGGTGGCCGCTGGACCGGAACTCGGCGAGCGCCTGCTCCGAGGCCACCCGCGCCTCGGCCAGCCGGCCCATGTTCATCAGCAGGGCGCCGACCTGTCCGGTGACCATGGCCTCGCCCTCGCGGTCGTGGACGAGCCGGTGCTCCGCACGGGCCTCCTCGAGCAGCCGGAGGCCCTCGTCGTTCTCGCCCTGGTTCGTGGCGACGACGCCGAGCAGCCGCTGTGCCTCCCCCGCCCGCCGGTGCTCGCCGATCGCGGCCGCTTCGGCCAGCGACCGGCGCAGCAGCTCCTTCGCCGCGGCGTGCTCGTTGAGGTAGGCCAGGCTGCGGCCGCCCTGCATGAGCGCGTCGGCCTCGAGGTCGGCGCGACCCGCCTGCCGGGCCAGACCGGCCGCCTCCTCGGCGACGGCCGGGACGGCCTGGTACTCCCCGCGGAAGAACAGCCACCGCCCCTCGGCGAGGCGGACGCGTGCACGCTGGGTGGGACCGAGGTCGGTGGCCGCGGCCAGTTCGTCGAGGACGACCCGCTGCTCCTCGCGCCGGCCCAGCCGGTCGAGCACGGTCTCGCGGGCGAGCAGCACGTCGCACCAGAGGGCCCGGTCCCCGGCGCGCACGAGCGCCGCCGCCCGGTCGAGGAGCCGCAGCGCGTCGTCCGAGGCGAAGGTGCTCGCTGCGTGCTGACCGGCCCGCAGGTACCACCGGGCGGCGGCCGCCGGAGAGCCGGCCTCCTCGTGGTGGTGGGCGAGCGTCGCGGCGTGCTCGTCAGGCCGCTGGCTCCGCTCGATGACCTCCTCCAGCCACTGGGCGGCCAAGGCGTGGTGCGCCCGGCGGACGGTGCGCAGCACGCCCTCGTAGGCGACGTCGCGCATGAGCGCGTGCCGGAAGGAGAACTCGTGACTGCCGGAGAAGGAGGACTGCGGGCGCTCGAAGATCAGGTCGCGGTCGGCGAGGCGGTCGAGCGCGGCGTCCCGGGCGTCGGGCGGGATGGACGGGGCCAGCCGCGCCACTGCCTGGTCCCAGAACACCCGGCCGACGACGGCCGCGCCGCCCACGACACCGCGCTCTGGGACCTCCAGGGAGTCCAGCCGCGCCTGCAGGAGGCCGCGGAGGGTGGCCGGCACGCGGACCTTGCGCACGGCCTGCGCGGTCACCCGCCAGCGGTCGGCGGTCGTGTCCACGACCCCCTCCTCGACGAGCCACTTGACCAGTTCCTCGACGTAG
>Ga0126306_10000022_pt1 | contig 41766 bp, 16 predicted proteins | sample Plot27_FD_92592 | JGI IMG/M metagenome (GOLD analysis project Ga0126306, IMG submission 92592) | Serpentine soil microbial communities from UC McLaughlin Reserve, CA, USA - Plot27 | ecosystem: Environmental > Terrestrial > Soil > Grasslands | place: USA: UC McLaughlin Reserve, Lake County... | reverse complement strand
TCGGTCTTCGACGACACGATCGAGGTCGAGGCCGACGCGACGCCGGGTTGGACCAAGGTCACGTTCGTCGGCTACAACTACTACGACGGCATCAGCACGACGAGCTCGGAGATCCGCTTCGCCAACCCGAACAAGCGGCTCCGCATCCTCGCCGGCAGCGGCGGCGACAAGATCACCGTGAAGTCGCTCGGCTCGGGCTGGGCGGCCGAGCTCGGGCTCTACGGCAACGGGGCCGGCGCGCCGACGATCGAGCCCGACGCCGGCGCCGACCGCGTCATCTTCCAGGGCACGATCTCGACGGGCGGCGGCTACCTCGAGGTGTTCGCCGACTCGATCGAGGTCACGGCGGGCTCGACGCTGACGACGACGTCCGACCCCGACGATCTGTCGACGGGCAACGACATCACCTTCCGCGCGCGGCGCATCGGCACGCCGGAGATCGAGAACCTGATGCCGTCCGGCTACCTCGAGAAGGTCACCGAGATCAAGGTCGGCGACGGCGCCATCATCACGGCGAGCAGCATCTTCCTCATCAGCCAGGCCGAGGATCGCGCGCTCGCCGACACGTTCGGCCTCACGGCGTTCACCGCCAGCCTCGTGCTCGACCCGTTCGTGGGCCTGCTCGAGGACATCGTGGCGCTCCCGTTCAAGATCCTCGTGAAGAAGTCGAAGGCGACCGTCACGATCGGCGCCAACGCCCAGATCCTCGCGGACTACATGGTCGGCATCTACGCGACCGCGGTGTCGAACGCGAGCGGCGTGGCCTTGAGCCAGCTCGGCAGCCTCGGCTTCTCCTACGCGACGGCGGAGGCCCGGATCACCGTCGAGTCCGGCGCGAGGATCGACGGCGACAAGGGCCCGGTCAACCTCACGTCCGACGCGACCGCGATCGCCGCCATGACGTCGACGACCGCGCGCGAGGAGCAGGGCGCCGTGCCGGGCCGGCGGGGCAGCCAGTTCGCCATCTCGCTCGCCCTGAGCTACGCGAACGTGATCTCCCAGACCTGGGTCAAGGAAGGAGCGCAGGTCCACGGCGCCCGCACCGTGAACGTCCGGGCGCTGGGCACGAGCGAGTCCGAGGCCGAGGCGGAGTCCAGCCTCTACGCCGACGGCGCGGCCGCTGTCGCGCTGGCGCTCGAGTTCTCGACGGCGGACATCCTCGCCCGGATCGACGGCAAGGTGCAGGCCGACATGGACACGAACGGCGGCGAGGTCGTCAAGTTCGAGTTCGACCCGACCGTCCCGGCCGCGAACTTCCGCAGCGACCAGACGATCTCGCGCCTCGTGCCGCGGATCGACTGCAACCCCGACTTCGACTTCATCTGCCTCCCGCCCCCGGACGACGGCTACGTCCGGATGGGCGACACCGTCGTGGTGACCGAGGAGGTACCGGTCTCCGCGACGGACAACCCCGGCTGGTCGGACCTCAAGATGCCGAAGGGCACCGTCTTCGAGTACATCGGCCCCGCGATCTCCGGGCCGGTGAGCCTCTCCGTCGCCGCGCAGACCTACCGCGATCCCACCCTGTGGCGCGTCACGTCGGAGCCCTGGGGCTTCGTCGACCACGACAACGATCGCATCGCGGTCTACAACCTCGACAACGAGGTCGGCAACTGGGTCGCGGTGAGCGAGGACACGGTCGACTACTCGCCGCGCCGCGGGTTCAGCATCGGCGGGCTCTCGCCGGGCACGTACTTCGTCATCCAGCTCGAGGACGACGACACGACCGCGGTCGACGAGAGCCGGTACATCAAGCTCGGCCGCACCGAGCAGCAGACGATCGACGGAAAGGGGATCGACCTCGTCAAGAACGTGGTCGAGTACCCGACCACGAACACGCGGTCGTTCGGCCTGAGCGACATCGAGGACGACGAGATCACCTTCGAGGGCGTCGGCAACGCGTTCGAGCTCGGCCAGGCGGCGATCTACCGCGAGCCGAACCGCACCGACCTCGATCGCGTCGTCGAGGACGAGAACGGCGACTTCTTCTGGCGGAGCCCCGACACCACGATCGACGGCACGCCGTACGTGCCGCTGATCGAGGGCCTCAACCACGGCGACCTCGTCTACATCATGGCCACGGTCGACGAGTTCAACCTCATCGGCGACCAGCGGCTCGTCGGCGAGCAGAAGATCCGGCTCGGCGCGCTCGAGAACGAGACGCGCGGCGGCATCGCCCGGACGAAGTTCCGGCCGAACCCCGACGCCCCGGCGACCGCCCCGACGACCGGGTTCACGCTCAGCGCGACGCAGATCCTCGACTCCACCTTCCTCACTTTCGGAACCGTCTCGGCACTGAACGCCGCCGACACCGCGTCGGCGACCGCCGGGCTCGCGGCGGAGGACGTCGACACGCCGAAGAAGAAGAGCAAGGTCCCGGTCGACCTCAAGAAGTCGGTCTTCGACAACGTCTTCGACAAGCTGCGGGCGAGCTCCGCGTACAACCCCGCGGCGGGCGGCGCCAACGCCCAGGCGACCATCCAGCTGGCGGGCGGGGTCGCGTTCTCCTACACCGACCACGACGTCCGGACGTGGATCACCAACACCGCGGACCTCAACTCCAACGACGACATGGAGCTCACCTCCGCGATCGTCGAGGAGCTCAACCTCACCGCCGAGAGCACCACGGACGAGCAGAAGGGCAAGAAGGACACGAAGGGCAACCCCACGGCGAACACTTCCGCCGAGAACTCCGTCAGCCTCGCGATCGTCCTCGGCATCATGAACAACAAGTCGCGGGCGATCGTCGGCTGCTCGACCGATCCGACCGACGATTTCTACTGCTCGGTGCAGAACGAGCGGCCGGAGCTCGACTCCATGCGCGCGCTGCGCCTGCTCTCCGGCGTGACGTATCCGTTCCTGACCCGGCCCGACGAGTTCGTGCCGACGTCGTTCGCCGAGTTCCTCGACCGGGTGGAGACCGAGGGCATCGACTTCTTCAACACCTACATGGACGGGACGCTCGGGCTGTCGTCGCTGCTCAACACCATGGCCCGCTCCACGGCGAAGGCAGACAAGCTCGCGGTCGCCGGCTCGATCAACGTCGTCGTCTTCAACAGCACCGCGGAGTCCATCGTGCGCAGCGGCGCGCGGATCAACCAGGACCCGTTCTACCGGCCGAGCCCCGCGTACTACGCGGATCCCGAGAACCACGATCCGACGACCGACAACGACAACATCACCCACAGCGCGAACGCCAACAACGTGGACGAGCACGTGGTCTCGATCGAGGCCACGAACTACATGCAGTTCATGAACATGACGGGTGTCTTCAGCTTCAAGCTCCCGAGCGCCGAGATCGCCATCCCGCGCGGGAACCCCAAGGAGGAGCTGCTCGACAAGGAGTTCGACAGGAGCCTGACGCCCGCGAACGGCCGCCGCGGCGGCGTCGGCGGAGCCTTCTTCCTGCAGTTCCTCAACAACACGACGAACGCGATCGTCGAGGAGGGCGTCCAGCTCTACAGCGGCCAGCAGTCCGGGCTGAACATCAAGGCCGAGGAGCTCGTCTTCAACTTCTCGTTCTCGCAGGCGGGCGCGAGCTCGGGCCGGATCGCCGTCGGCGGCACGTTCTCCTACTTCCAGCAGATCAGCAACACGCTCGCGCACCTGCAGGAGGGCTCGGAGATCACCGGCGGTCGCGTCGACGTCTACGCGGGCAGCCTCGAGACGCAGGTCAACTGGGCCGGCGGCGTCGCTAATAGCAAGGCGGTCGGCGCGGGCGTCTCGATCGCGATCAACAAGGTCAACCGCACGACCGAGGCCGTCATCGGCGAGAGCGCCGACGCGCCCGGCACGGCGCCGGTCACCGGGACCCTCACGCCGATGATCGACGTGACGGGAGCGGTGACGGCACGCGCGCTGGTGAAGGGCGGCGTCTACGCCTTCACGCTCGCCGGCGCGGTCGCGAACGCGTCGGGGCAGCAGGACTCGCCGAGCCCGACGGCCGGCGGGAACGCGCCCGCGTCCAACAACCCGGTCAGCGGCATCAACCCGCCCACCGGCCCCGGCGGCTCGGCGCCCGGCACGGCGCAGCAGAACGCCACGGCCGGCACCAGCGTGGCGATCGCCGCCGCCGTCGCCGTCAACAACATCACCGACATCACGCGCGCGTCGCTCGCGGACTACCACGTCACCGCGGACGCCGTCGACGTCCGGGCCCGCAACGACGTCGACATCATCTCGGTGACCGGCGGGATCGCGTTCTCGAAGACCAACGCCGGCGGCAGCGCGGTCGCGCTGGCGGGCGCGTTCTCCTTCAACGGGGTCAACGCCTCGACCGACGCGTGGGTGCGCAACGCGACGCTGACCCTGAGCAACTTCGACCTCGAGCAGGTGGTCGTGGAGACCGCCGAGAAGCGGCTCTCAGTCAGCGCCGACAAATTCGGCGACATCTGGACGCTCGCGGCGGGCGGCGGCGGCGCCGTCGCGTCGGGCACCTCGACGGGCGGTGGCGGCGGCGGTGGCAGCTCCTTCGCGCTCTCGCTCGCGGGCGCCGTCTCGGTGAACACGATCAGCGGCCACGCGCGGGCGCAGCTGATCGACTCGCAGGCGACGTTCGCGACGACGGACGAGGACGAGGACCCGGGCACGTGGCCGTCGGACTTCCGCACCGACGTGCGGGTGCGCGCCGCCGACGACGCCGACATCTTCGCCATCGCCGGCGGGCTCTCGGTGGCGATCGCCAACGGCGGCCGGGGCGGCGCGACCGCGGTCTCGTTCGGCGTCGCGATCGCCGTCAACACGATCACGAGCGACACCGATGCGCTGGTCGACAACGGCGACCTCACCTGGCTCACCGGCACCCAGGGCGGGCCCACGGTCGAGGCGGCGGCGAACGGCAGCATCCAGGCGTTCACCGTGGCCGGGGCGCTGGGCGTCGCGATCGCGAAGCAGGCGGGCAGCGGCGTCGCCGGCACGGGCGCGGGCTCGGGCTCGGTGAACCGGATCGACGCCGACACGACGGCGATCGTCAAGGGCGACAGCAGCGTCACCGACGGCGACGACGTCGTCGTCCGCGCCACCAACGACGCGACGATCGTCGCCGGCGCCGGCGCGATCGCGATCTCCTTCGCCGCCGCCGGCAGGGGCACCGCGGCCGCGGTCGCCATCGGCGGCTCGTTCGCGATCAACTTCCTCCACGGCACCACCGACGGCGACCGCAACCAGGTCCTGGCCGAGATCGACGGCTCGGCTGTCGACGTGGACGGCGCGATCGCCGTCGCCGCCGAGATGCGCGCCGGCATCTTCGCTGTCGGCATCGGCGCCGCGGGGAGCGTCGCGGGCACCAGCCAGGGCCTCGCGCTCGGCTTCAGCCTCGCCGGCTCGATCGGCTACAACGAGGTCCGCGGCGAGACGATCGCGCGGGTGAGCAACGCGAGCCAGCTGACCAGCGGCGGCGCGCTCTCGGTCACCGCGCTCGACAAGTCGTGGATCAACGCCACCGCCGGCGCCGTCGCGCTCGCGATCTCCGTCGGCCAGAGCACCTCGGTGGCGGGCTCGCTCGGCCTCTCGCTCACGCTCAACGAGATCGACACGATCACCCGGGCCGTCGTGGCCGACACGCCGGTCGACGCCGGCGGCGACCTCACCCTCCTCGCGCAGTCGCAGTCGCGCATCGACTCGCTCGCCTTCGGGATCGCGGTCTCCGTCGCGATCAGCGGCAACGCGGCGGCGATCGGGCTCGGCGCGACCGGCGCGGTCGGCTTCAACGAGATCACGAGCGTCGTCGAGGCCAGGCTCGGCAGCACGTCGGCGTCCGGCACGCGGACCGTGAAGGCGGGCGGCCCGATCTCGGTGAAGGCGAGCGACGACAGCGCGATCAAGTCGATCGCGATCGCCGCGTCGGCCAGCGTCTCCGGCACGACGCTCGCGCCGAGCGTCTCGATCTCGATCGGGATCGCGCTGGCGCACAACCGGATCGACAAGACGAGCTCGGCCAGCATCGTCAACGTGCCGAGCGTCACCACCGCCGGCACCGTGACGGTGGAAGCGCACGACACCGCGGCGATCGAGGTCACGTCGGTGGCCGTCGCCCTTTCCGTCGCGCTCGGCGTCGGCACCTCGGTGGGCGTGGCCGGCGGCGCGTCCGAGTCGACCAACGTGATCCTCCCGAGCACGACAGCCTCGATCGAGAACAGCGTCGTCGGGACCGCGACCGAGCGGGTCGCGGGCGTCGACGTGAAGGCCGACAGCACCTCGAGCATCAAGGCCGTCGTCGGCGCGGTCGCCGCGGGCGTCGGCGCCGGCATCAACGGCGTCGGCGTCGCGATCGGGATCGGCGTCGCGCGCAACTTCATCGGCTACGAGCCGTTCACGAGCAGCTCCTTCGACCACCTCTCGACGGCCTACGTCGCCACGCTGACGGCCGGCACGAAGGTCAAGATCACCGGCAACTCCAGCAACGCGACCGGAACGACCCAACCGGTCACGCCGACCGCGCCGCTGCTCGACGACGTGTACGAGTACGTCGGCCCGACGGCCACGCCGCGGTTCGACTACGACAGCGACGACACGGGCGCCGACATCCGCAAGGGCCGGCGCGTCAAGGACCTCGTCACCGGCACGGTCTACGAGTACACCGGGACGGACGAGCGCACGAGCGTGAACGTCGCGCTCGAGACGCTGACCGACACGAACAAGTGGCGGAAGGTCAGCGTGCTCGAGGGTCAGGACTACCTCAACCCGCGGCTGTGGCGGCAGGTCAACCTGAACGCCGAGCGGGTCTCCGTCCAGGCGTTCGTCAAGAACACCGCGATCGAGGCGACCGGCGCGCTCAACGTCAAGGCGAGCGGCGCGCAGACGATCGACGCGGTCGTCTTCAGCGCCGCGCTCGGCCTCGCGCTCGGCGTCGGCAACGCCGTCGGCGCGGCGGGAGCGGGCGTCTACGCCGAGAACCGCGTACTGAGCAGCGTCAAGGCGTTCATCGACGGCAAGGCGGCGACGTCCGGCGGCACGACGCGCGACGTCACCGCCGGCAGCGTGACGGTCGAGGCGGCCGACTCGTCGCAGATCCATGCGACCGCCGTGGCCGCCGCGATCGCGGCGTCGATCGGCGGCGACCTCGGCGTCAGCATCGCGATCGGCATCACGATCGCGTTCAACGAGGTCGACGTCGACGTGGACGCGCACGTCGCCGACGTCGACAAGCTCACGACCACCGGCACCGGCGCGCTGCGCATCACGGCCGACACGCGCAGCGCCGGCCGCTTCGACCTCACGGCGCCGACGTTCACGGCCACCCAGCTCGACGACGCCGCGAAGGCCGACAACGATGACATCACGACCTCGGGCAACGAGGCCACCGACGACAAGAACGGCGACGCGGACACGCTGAAGCTGCTCGAGGGCGCCTTCCGGGGCGCCGGCCACGCGCTGACCAGCGGGCGCTACTCGACGACGATGACGTTGACGCCCAAGTACACGTCGCAGTCCGGCACGCGCGACCTCAAGAAGGGCGACACGGTGCTGGTGGGCGGGACCGTGTACGTCTTCGCCGCGGCCGACCAGACGGGCGTGAACCTCGCGAACGAGACCTACACCGACACGAACCGGTGGAAGACCGGCCGGTGGGTCATGGTCAGCCAGGGCGACACCGTCCGGGTCACCGCGACCGGGCTGTCGTACCGCTTCGCCCCATCGACGGCCGAGCTCGTCGACCTCGACGCCGAGAACTACCTCACCATCTCGCGCTGGGAGTACGCGCCGCCGTCGCTCCACGTCGTCAAGCCCGGCGAGCATTGGCAGCTCGTCTCGGGCAGCGACGTCTTCCTGATCACGAAGTCCGGCACGACGTTCGGCGTCTCGCGGCCCACGATCGAGTCGGTCGCGGTCGCCGCGTCGGTGGCGTTCGCGCTCGGCGGCGGCGTCGGCGTCGCCCTCGCGGGCGCCGGCGCGTACGCCCGCAACGACGTGCTCGGGACGACGAACGCGTTCGCGTCCGGCAGCGTGATCGACAGCGGCGGCGACGTGCTCGTGCAATCCAACACGACCGCGCAGATCGTCGCGACGGTCGTCGGCGCCTCGGCCGCGGTGGGCATCGGCCTCGGCGCCGCGGGCGTGGGCGCGTCGATCGGCATCGCGATCTCGGAGAACCGGATCGGCGGCTACGACGCAGCGGGCGACCGGGACCCGTTCGAGGTGCGCGCGTTCGTCCAGTCGACCGCGGTCGACTCCGACGGGAGCCTCACCGTCACCGCGACCTCCAACGAGACGATCAGCGCGGTGGTCGTCGCCGTCTCCGTCGCGGTCGGCGCGGCCTCCACGGCCGGCATCGGGGTCAGCGGCGCCGGCTCGTCGGCGACGAACGCGATCGTCGCCGACGTCAAGGCGACGATCACCGGCAACGGGCCGTCCACCGCGACGATCAAGGGCGTCTCGGCGAATTCCGTCTCGCTGACCGCCACGGACAGCTCGCGGATCGTCGCCGTCGGCGTCGGCGCCTCGATCGCGGCCGGCTTCGCCGGCAACGTCGGCATCAGCGTCTCGATCGGCGTGTCGATCGGCCGCAACGACGTCGACAACGACATCATCGCGGCGATCAGCGAAGTGACCGACCAGGTCACCGCCCGCACCGGCAACGTCGTGATCAGCGCCACCAGCAGCGCGGTGATCGACAGCATCACCGTCGCGGCCTCGCTCGCGGTCAGCGCCGCGATCCTCACATTCGCGGTCAGCGGCGCCGGCGCCGAGAGCACCAACGTCATCCTCACGCGGACCAACGCCTTCATCAAGAACAGCAAGGTCAAGACGAACGGCACCGCGGTCGGCGCGGGCGACGTCGACCTCGACGCCAAGGACACGTCCAGCATCAAGGCCGTCGTCGTCGGCGCGTCCGTCGCCGTGTCGGCCGGCTTCGTCGGCGTCGGCGCGTCGATCGGCGTCTCGCTCGCGCGCAACCTGATCGGCTGGAAGACCGGCAGCGGCGGCTCGCTCACCGAGCAGCCGTCGGAGGTGCGGGCGTACGTGGTCGCGTCCGACGTCGACGCGACCGGCGACCTCACCGCCGACGCCCTCTCCCAGAGCACGATCGACGCACTCGTGCTGGCGTTCTCGGTCGCGATCGCAGGTGGCGCGGGCGCGCTCGGGGCCACCGGCGCCGGGTCGAACGCCGACAACCGCGTCTCGACGGATGTCAAGGCGTTCATCGAGGGCGGCGACGTGGCGAGCGGGGTCCCCGCGGACACCGACGCCGACCGGGTGGCCCTCAGCGCGACGGACGCGTCTCGCATCACCGCGAACGTCGGCGCCGCGTCCGTCGGCATCGCGTTCGGTATCGGCATCTCGATCGCCATCTCGATCGCCGTGGCGCTGGCGAACAACCGCGTCGCGAACCGGGTCGAGGCGTACATCAAGAACATGCCGACGCTCGACTCGACGGTGGGGAACATCGAGCTCAAGGCGACGACCGGTGCGATCGCGCTGCTGACGGTGCCCACGGGGAGCCTGGCAACCAACCTGAACGGCGCGATCACCACGGACGGCACGCTGAGCACGTCGAACATCGCCGCGATCAAGGCCGCGCTGCCCTCGCTCGGGCTCTCCGACGTGCTCGTGGTGACGTCGCTCGCCGAGGACCAGGAGTGGCTGCTCCGCGACGTCCGCAACGCCGCTGCGTACGTGATCCGCCGGCGCGGCACGTCGTTCGACCTCTTCCGCGTGACGATCGACGCGGTCTCCGTCGCGGCCTCGGCCGCGATCGCCGCCGGCACGTTCGTGGGCGGCGGCGCGGCGAGCGCGGCCGGCGCGCTCGCGACCAACACCATCCTGTCGCAGACGAACGCGTACGTCGAGGGCAGCTCGATCAAGAGCGCCGACGACGTCACGATCGAGGCGACCTCGACCTCGGCGATCGCGGCCACCATCGTGTCCGCGTCGGTCGCCGTGGCCGGTGGCGGGCTCGGCGGCGGCTCGCTCTCGATCGGCGTCGCGATCGCCCGCAACATGATCGGCTACGAGGACGGCAACGGGCTGCCCGCGACCTACAAGCTGAGCGATGGCTACACGACCGTCGCGACCGGCCAGACGGTGTCGATCGACACGGGTCCGCTGGCCGGGCGGGTGTACAAGTTCCTCGGCCCGACGGCCTCGCTGAACCTCGCGACCGAGACCTACACGGATACGGCGCGGTGGCAGCAGCTCTCCGCGCTGCCGTCGACGTACAAGGCGAGCGACGGCACGAAGACCGTCTCGCCCGGCCAGACGGTGGCGATCGACACGGGCTCCGGCGCCGGGCGCGTGTACGAGTACGTCGGGCCGATCGCCGCCTCGCTGAACCTGGGCACGCAGATCTACACGGACACGTCGAAGTGGCGCCAGGTCGGCTACATGCTGAGCGACAGCTTCAAGACCGTCACGCCGGGGCAGACCGTCGCCATCAACGCGGGTCCGCTCAGCGGTCGCGTGTACGAGTACGTCGGCACGTCCGCCACGCTGAGCCTCGCGGCGCAGGACTACACCGACCCCGCGAAGTGGCGCGAGGTGAGCAGCCGCAAGCCGGTGCAGGTGCAGGCCTACATCGTCACCTCGAGCGTCAACGCCACCGACGACCTGTCGGCGACCGCGACCGCCCGCCAGACGATCGGGACCGTCGTCGTGGCCGGGTCGGTCGCGGTCGCGGGCGGCGGCGTCGCCGGCGTGGGCGCCTCGGGCGCCGGCTCGAGCGCCGAGAACCGGATCGCCGCGCTCGTCCAGGCCTACATCGACGGCGACGGCGTGGACGGCATCGTGGCCGACGGCGTCACGCTGAAGGCGACCGACACGTCGACGATCAAGGCCGACGTCGGCACGGGCTCGGTGGCCGGCGGCTTCGGCGTCGGCGGCGCGGGCGTGGCGATCTCGATCGCGGTCGCGCTCGCGTTCAACGAGATCAGCAACGAGGTGCGCGCGTACATCGCGAGCGCCGACACGGGCGTCACGGCGCGGGCGGGCGGCATCTCGGTGACCGCGCAGGAGGCCGGCACGATCACAGCGCTCTCCGTCTCCGCGTCGCTCGCGGTCTCCGGCGGCGCGTTCGCGGGTGTGTCGGTGAGCGGTGCGGGCGCCGCGGCGACGAACACGATCATGACCCGCGTCCACGCGCACGCCACGGCCTCGAAGCTGTCGGCGACAGGGACGGCGACGCGGCCCGGCGACGTCGTCATCGACGCCGAGGACATCTCGCGCATCACGGCGATGATCGTCGCCGTGTCCGTCTCCTTCGCGGTCGGCGGCGCGGCGGTCGGCGTCTCGCTCGGCGTCGCGATCTCGTCGAACCGGATCGGCTGGGACTACACCTACACCTCCGACGGGCAGGTCGACCCGATCACGGGCACCGAGACCCAGGTGTCGCTCAAGGTGGGCGACAAGGTCAAGGTCGCCTTCTCGCACGCCCTCGGCGGCACGCCGGGCAACGTGTACGTCTTCAAGGGTCCCGCCGGCCCGCGCAGCCTGACGCAGCAGAACTACGCCGACACCGAGTTCTGGACGCCGGAGACCGCCTCGTGGCCCGCCGAGGTCCTGGCGTACGTCGCCAACTCGAGCATCACCGCCAGTGGCGACCTCAAGATCGAGGCCACGGCGGACGAGGTCATCAAGGCCGTCACCGCCGCCGGCAGCGCCGCGGCGACCGGCGGGTCGGTCGGCGTCGCCGCGAGCGGGGCCGGCGCCGCGACGACGAACAAGATCGTCACGCGCGTCAAGGCGTACATCGACGGCGACGGCGCGAGCGGCATCAGCGCGGGCGGCGTCTCGCTCACGGCGCTCGACACGTCCTCGATCACGGCCGTGACGGTCGGCGCGTCGCTCGCCGTCGCGATCGCGCCGGTTGGCGTTGCCATCGGCATCGTCGTGACGATCGCACGCAACGACGTCGCGAACGAGGTCGACGCGTACATCATCAACGTGGACCAGAAGGTCGAGGCCAGGAGCGGGCCGGTCGCGCTCTCCGCCACGTCGCGGTCCGAGCAGGTCAAGACGCTCACCGGAGTCACCTCCGCCCAGCTCGACGCGGGCGGAGCCACGGTGCTCGCGAGCCTCAAGAGCCAGCTCGGCGCCTCGCAGCTGCCCGGCGACCTCACGCTCTTCACCATCGCGGCAGGCTCGGTCTGGCAGGTCGTGTCCTCGCTCGGCGGCGCGTTCGTGATCCGGAACGTCGGCGGCGCGCTCGTCGCCTCCCGGGCCACGATCACGTCGTACGCCGTCGGCGTCTCGCTGGCCTTCACGTCGTCGTTCGCGGCGAGCTCCGCCGGCGTCTCGTCCGTGAACGACTACGGCAGCCGCACCCGCGCGTTCCTCGGCGGCGGCTCGGTGGTCACCGCCAGCGGCAGCGTCAGCGCGGCTGCGTCCGACACGGCCAGCGTCGCGGCGTTCCTGCCGTCCGTCGCCATCGTCGCAGCGATCACAGGCCTCACGACCGCCGTCGTCGTCGCGCGCAACACGATAAGCAGCATTGTCGAAGCGTCGACCGGGAACGCCAACGTCACCGCGACGGCCGGCAACGTCACGATCACCGCCGATTCGGTTCTGACCGTGCATGCCGCAACGCTGTCGATCGCGATCGCCGCCGCGATCGGCGCGGCGATCTCGGTGTCCGAGGCCCGCTCGTTCATCGGCGGGAGCACGCAGGCGTCGATCGGCCGCGGCACCGTGACGGCGACCGCCGGGACGGTCACCGTGCGGGCGGACTCGGTGAGCGACGCGACGTCGATCATGCGGGCCGGCGCGGGCAGCGCGGTCGCGGTGACCGCCTCGAACGGCACCGTGGTCACCCAGCGCACGACGAAGGCCTTTGTGGGCGAGGGCGCCCAGGTGACGAGCGCCGGGCTGTCCGTGCATGCGGGCGCGACCAACAACGCGATCGCGTCTCTCGACAACGGCGCCGGAGGGCTGGTCCAGGTCACCGCCGGCACCGCGAACGCCCGCGTCGAGGGCACCACCAGCGCGTTCATCGGCCCCGAGACCACGGCGACGCTCCCGCTGGCGCAGCGGACCAAGATCAGCAGCACGGGCGACGTGTCGGTCGACGCCGAGTCCGGCTCGTTCGCGAAGGCCACCGCGGGCGGCAGCGGCGGCGGCGTCATCAGCATCGGGTCCGTCACGGTGGACACGAAGGTGCTCGGGACGACGCAGGCGTTCGTCGGCGACTCGGTGGAGATCGCGACCGCGCGCGACCTGTCGGTCGAGGCGGAGCTCGCCGGGGCGTCGGCGCTCTCGACGATGACGATCGGCTCCGGCGGCCTGCTGAACATCGGCGTGTCGAAGGCCTACGCTCGGAGCACGCCGACCGTGGACGCGCACATCGGCAAGGACGCCTCGATCACCGTCAAGGCGGTTCGGGCGATCGCCGACAGCGGCGACGTGAAGGTCGCTGTGATCGGCCGGGCCGAGGCCGACGCGACCGCGCAGGTGTTCGGCGGCGGTGGCATCCAGGTCGCCGCGGCGTACGCCGACTCGGTCGTCGACCCGACCGTCACGGGGGCGATCGGGACCGGCACCGTGGTCACCGCGGACCGCGACGTCGAGGTCAGCGCGAAGCTGCTCAAGGACGCGAAGACGCCGCCGCCGACCGACGAGATCACCGCGGTCGACACGACGAACAGCACCGTCACCTTCAAGTTCCCGCTCACCACCGGCACCGTCGTCACGTACGACGCCTCCGGCACGGAGATCGGCGGCCTGAAGGACGGCCGGGAGTACAACGTCGTGGTCGTCGGCACCGACACGATCGCGTTCGAGAGCGGGTTCCGCGTGGCGAACGTGGACGCGCAGCGCGACGTGATCGCGTTCTCGACGCCGCACAACTTCCAGAGCGGCGATCCCGTCTACTACCGGCCCGGCAGCGGCCTGAGCATCGTCGAGCCGTGGCAGACCGACAACTCGATCTGCGGCGCCCTGTGCGTCGACCCGAGCGCGATCCTCTACGTCCGCGGGATCCTGCTGGATCCGGACGTGACGAAGCCGGGCAACGTCGTGACCGACCCGACGAAGATCGATCCCATGCGGGTGCGCCTGGTCCGGACCCTGGCTGAGGCCACCGAGGCCGAGACCACGCGCCTGAAGGCCTTCTCGGCCACCACCGACGTCAATCCCACGACGGACAAGATCACGCTCCCGGGCGACCCGTTCGACGAGAACCAGCAGGTCACGTACCGCGCGGCCGCGACCGTCGAGTTCTTCACGGAGTCGGTCGACGTCACCGTCGGGAGCTTCAAGCCGTGCGGCTACCCGGACGAGAACGCCCAGCTCGACATCCAGCGGACGTGCCCGAACCCGTCGAACCCGAGCGACCCGGCCAACGGCAAGGTCGTCCATGCGGACAACGACAACATCTTCATGCCGAACCACGGGTTCGAGAGCGGCGATGCCGTCGTGTACCGCAACCTCTCCGGCGCGGGCTTCGGCCTCGGGAACGGCCAGACGTACTTCGTGATCAAGCTGGACGCCAACACGATCCGCCTCGCGAACTCGTACTACGAGTCGGTGGGCCGCCCGTTCGAGGCCCGCGGGGACGGCGACGGCGACGACATCACGGAGATCCAGGTCACGCACATCGAGCTGACGCCCGTGGACACGCTCGTCGAGCACGGCGGCCGGCACTCGCTCTCGCGCGCGCTCACCAACCTCGAGGACGGCCGGACCTACTACGTCGTGGGCTACGCAACGTCCGGCAGCAACTCGACGTTCGGGCTCGCCCTCACGCGGTCCGGGACGCCGATCCAGCTCGACTACCGCACGATCGTCCCGGTCTTCGACCGCGACGGCAACTTCATCGAGGACCGCACGTTCATCACGCGCGGCGGCGATCACCGCGTCGGGACCCTGGGCATCGACCTCCGCACAGGTGCGGACTCCACGCAGGCGCTGCGGATCGCGCTCACCACCACGCCGGCGAACACGCTCCCGACCGGCACGCACCGGCTGCTCGGGCCGGGCGGCGTCTCACTCTCGGAGATCACGCCGCCGCCGGGCGACGGGCGCTCGGGCGCGACCGCCAAGGGCGGCGGTGGCGGCGGCATCGACGTCAACGTCCCGTCGGCGCTGCTGCGGGCCTCCGCAACCGTCAAGGCCACGATCGACGCGACGACGATCACCGCCGGGCGCAGCGTCTCCATCGAGGCGGCCTCGGCCTCGATCGTCTCGACCTACGCGGACTCGTCCGGCGGGGGCGTGATCACTGTGGGCGAGGCGCACGCGGACACGCTGGTCGGCGCGGCGTCGCAGACGATCACCGGCCCGGACCGCACGCTGGCAAGCCCGGTGCTCACCGAGACGAAGGTGAGCGGCTCGACGACGATCACCGCCGGCGACGACCTCACCATCTCCTCCAGCTCGGACCACACCGCCTCGGCCACCGCGCGCGGGCTCGGCGGCGGCCCGATCAGCGGCAAGATCGCCGAGACGACGTCGACGCTGAACTACTCGACGAAGACGACGATCGGTGGCGGCGCGGGGCTCAACGCGGGCGACGTCCTGACCGTCGAGGCGACCTCGGCCGCCGACGTCACGACGGACTCCGAGACGTACTCCGTCGGCCTGGGCGCCGGGGCGGACTCCGACAACACGAACGACGACCGCGGCGCGAAGATCACGGCCGACACGCTGGTCGAGATCGGCGCCGGCGCGCAGCTGACGGGCACCGCGGTCGTCATCGAGGCGCTCGTGACCAAGCTGAAGGGCAAGGCGCGCGCGCGGGCGACCGCGTACAGCCCGATCTTCTTTGGCGTCGCGAGCGCGTTCGCCAACGCCAAGGTGGAGATCACCTCGACCGCGAAGGTCTCGCTGCTCGGCGACGCGACGCGCATCACGGGCCTGCGCGGCGTCGACGTGCGCGCCCAGCAGAGCGGGATCTCGGTCGAGCGCGACGCCTGGCACCTCGCGGTGGCGATCATCCCGCCGCAGAACGCGTTCGCCGAGGGCGCAATCACGCTCAGCACCTCCGTCGACTCCGCGTCCCAGCTGCTCGTGACGGCCGGCGCGCGCGACGAGACGCGGGCGACGCCGACGGACACCGGCCTCGTGAAGTCGGACCAGCAAGGCCTCAAGAACGCCGACGGGTCGGACAAGACCGACGCGGCGCTGGCGCTCTTCGTCAAGGCCGTCACCGACGTGGTCGCGTTCTCGTATCCGGGCAAGGCCGGCGAGGGCGCCGACAGGAACCTCCGGAGCTTCTCGACGACCGGCTCGACCGCGTGGGACGCCGACGTGACGATTCTCGGCGGGCTGAAGGGCAGCCCGGAGCTGGTCATCGACGAGGACGGCAACATCAAGGTACTGCGCAACATCATCGTCCGCGACGAGCTCACCTCGACGCCGCTCGGCGTCGGATCCCCCGCCATCACCGACGGCGACTACTACGTCGAGGTGTCGAACGACGGCTACGCCGACGCCATGTTCCTCGCCTCGGCGGCGGACAACGCCGACAGCCCCCAGAACCCGGGCACGACGACGATCACCGCGACGAACGCGAACAAGACCGCCAATGGCGGCACGGTGCGCTGGCCCGTGTTCACGATCCGCGACTCATTCGAAGACGTCACGATCATCGACCACTCGGACAACGAGCTGCACATCGTCGGCATCGACGTGATCTACCGCGGGACCGACAAGCCGCTGGTGCAGTTCAACTCGAAACCGGGCTCGTCGGCGAACACGCCGATCCAGTTCGACCTCTGGCACAACTTGTCGCCGCAGGGGAGCGTCGTCGACGTGCAGAAGATCCAGCGCTCCGAGGACGAGCAGCGCAGCACGGCGGACACCGTCGTCGACGGCTCGATCCGCAACCCGGCCGGCTTCACCCGGCTGATCAACACCGACGGCGACATCCTCTCCGGAGGCGGCAACACCGGCTGGATCGAGACCAACGCGCTCGACGTCGAGGCCACGCGCGGCGACGTCGGCCGCAGCGACGCGACGCGGCTCCGCGTGCAGCTCGTGCAGAGCATCAACCGCGGCGCCCTGCCGAGCACGTCGGACGACTCGCTCCGCGCCGTCCGGCTCTTCGCGGTCGCGGGCGCCCGCACCGCGCCGACGACGGACACGGCGAAGGGCGACATCTACCTGCGCCTCTGGGCGGTCGACCGGATCGCGTCGATCACGACGGCCGTCCCGACGACGCCGCTCGACGTGCGGATCGACTGGATCAAGGCCGCCCACGACGCGAACCTCCTGCTCGTCGAGAGCGAGCGCCAGGAGGGCGAGGAGCGCAAGGGCGCGATCCGAGTGCGCGTCCAGACCGAGAGCCCGCTCTACGACGTCGAGCACGACACGCACTTCCGGCCCGACACCGGCGACCTGTTCCTCGACCCGGCCGCCTACGTCGCGTCGCAGACGCACACCGAGATCGACGCGAACTACCGCTTCGAGCAGAAACTCGAGACGCCCGTGCGCACGCTGGAGCCGTACCGCGGCACCGGCCTCGACGCTTACAAGGTCGACCTCGGCCTGACGGTCCACACGGCGAACGGCGACCCGGGCGTGCAGGCCGGGCACAACATCGTGATCAACGACGAGGGCAGGACGGCGACGCCGCGCGTCAACGTCTCCGGCTACACGAACCTGACCGGCGTGCTCGGCTGGCTCGACGTCGACGTCGACGGGCTCGTGGACCTGACCGAGACCGCCGGCGACATGCGCCTCGGCCTCGTCCGCTCGCGCACCACCGACGTCAAGCTCACCGCACGCGCGGGGAGCATCCTCGACGGCAACACCGACGCCGAGCTCGATCCCGAGAACACGGCCGACCCGACCTCCAGCGCGACCGACCTCGCGGACATCGTCGCCGTGAACATCGACCTGTTCGCGGTCACCGGCTCGATCGGGACGGAGCAGGACTTCGTCGAGACCGATCTCATCGGCGACACCTCGGGCGGCACGCTCGATGCCGACGCCGATCTCGGTGCCTACCTCTACGAGACCGCGGGCGACCTGCGCGTCGGGCTCGTCGACGCCGGCCAGGTCGACGACCTGATCTCTCCGGCGCATACGACCGACGCCGTGCTGGTCGCCCGCAACGGCTCGATCCTCGATGGCGACGACGACATGGAAGCCGACGTCAAGGCGAACCGCATCGACCTCTACGCGCCGCTCGGTGGAATCGGAATCTCCGGGAACGATCTGGACATCGACTCCTCGAACACCGGGCCGCAGACCGGGCGCCTATATGCGCTGGCCGACGGCAGCATCTACATCATCGAGGTCGACGACGAGCTGGTCGTGCTGGCCGCCAAGTCGCTGGCCGGCGACGTGCGGCTGACGATCCCGGACACGGACGACCCGCGCGGGCCTCCGAACGGCGCCGACGCGCAACCTGAGGACCTGATCCTCCTCGCCGAGGGCGACAGCCTCGTCGACGAGGGTAACCCGCAGTCGACGACCCCGACGAGCGATCCGGTCAGCGGCATCTGGGCCAAGCTCGACATCACTCTGCTCGTCGGCGACGACGTCACCGCCCCCGTCGACACAGTGATCGTCGCCGGCGGGACGATCACCATCCGCGGCGACCATGGCAACGCCGACGCCGGTGCGGCTCCTGACGGATGGGGCACCACGATGTACTTCGCCGGCCGCGTCGGGGGCGTCTTCAACCTCAAGGACGCCGACGACGCGACCTTCGAGACGCTGATCTTCGGTCACACGGACGTCGACGACTTCACGTTCGACGGTACCTACCTCGGCGCCAACACGACGGTCTACGGCTCGCAGGATCTGTCGGCGGCCGAGCCGGACGGCGAGGACCGGTTCTTCGTCGACGAGCTGCAGACGATGGCTGTCGCGGCCGGGCACACGCTGACGCTCGACGGTCAGGCGAAGTCGGACCACTACAGGATCCAGACGACGGGCAGCCAGGGCCTCGAGCGCCACTACGTCATCAACGTGCTCGACACCGGCGCGTCCGACGACGGCGTCGACGAGCTCGACGTCCTCGGCACCGAGAGCTCGAACGACATCTTCCTGCTACGCCGCGCCACCTCCATCTTCAAGCCCGCCGATCGGCCCGCCTTCGTCGCCCTGCTGCACGGCGACCGCACCCTGCTGAGCGACACGATCCAGAACAACGAGACGTCGACCAACGTCCAGCGCATCAACTACGACGCTGCGCTCAACGGGCGCCTCGGCGTCTACGGCCTCGGCGGCGACGACTACTTCGCCACCGACGACAACAGCGCCATTACCACGCTCGACGGCGGCGCCGGCAACGACTTCTTCCAGATCGGCCAGATCTTCGGCACTCAGCGCGACGTGGCCAACGGCGGCCTGGCCGCCGGCGACGTGTTCCCGGAGCTGATCGCCACCACGCGCGGCTACCTGAGCCCGGGTATCAGCGCGCCGCTCGTGGCCGTCGGCGCTGCCGGCAACGACCAGTTCAACGTCTACTCCAACCACGCCGAGCTGCGCCTCGAAGGCGGCGATGACAACGACTTCTTCACCGTCCGCGCCTTCGCCAAGGCGGCGACCGACGCCGACGGCAACATCCTGCTCGGCGGCAACGGGCTGCCGCTGCCGGTGATCGGCGGCGGCTTCTCCACCGCTCGGCCGCTCGACATCCGCACGGGCGGTGGCGACGACGAGGTCCAGTACAACATCAACGCGCCCGTCTCGATCGACGGCGGCAACGGCTTCGACAAGGTCGCCGTCCTCGGCACCGAGTTCCCCGACGACATCGTCGTCACGGCCACCGCGATCTACGGCGCCGGCACCAACATCCCCATCGCCGCGGTCGAGGCGGTCGAGATCGACGGTCTCGAGGGCGACGACGAGTTCTTCGTGCTCTCCACCGCCTTCGGCGTCTCCTACCGCGTGATCGGCGGCCTCGGCTCCGACACGATCAACGTCGGCGGGGACGTGGTCGAGGACATCGTGGTGCGCGAGCTGGAGGGCGCGAGCGGCAGCGTCGACCACCTCGTCACCTCGGCCGGCGACATCGGCTACGACGGGCTCCCGGTCCCGGGCCTCGACGTCCAGGTCGCCGGCGTCAACGAGGGGCTCGTAGTGATCACGGAGAGCGACGGCTTCACGGCCGTCCGGGAGGGCGGGCCGGTCTCGATCGACTCCTACACCGTGCGGCTCTCGCGCGCGCCCACCAGCACCGTCTACGTCACGATCTCGGCCGCCCGGCCGCCACGCGACGAGGCCACCGGCATCCCGGTGGGCGAGACGGTGTGGCTGTGCACGGGCCCGAGCCCCACCGCCTGCGACGCCGACAGCGACTTCCAGCGCCACATCGTCGTCAACGGGGCGAACGTCGACGTGCAGCAGTACGCGCTCGTGCTCGAGTTCACGCCCGCCGACTACGCGACGGAACAGACCGTCTACGTGCTCGGCTACGACGACCTGCGGCCGGAGGGCGACCGCGTCGTGGCCATCAGCCACAGCGCGATCTCCGCCGATTCGCGCTTCGACGCGGCCGCCATCAGGAACGTCGAGGTGGCCGTGCGCGACAACGACACCGCTAACGTCGTGGTCCTCCAGGTCGTGGCCGGCACGTCCACCGAGGACGCGCGGTCGATCGTGCTCGAGGGAGACGGCGGCGCGGGCATCATCGACGAGTTCCTGGTCAGCCTCGCGAAGCGGCCCGCCATCGGCACGACGGTGACGGTCCTGCTGACCGCGAGCGACTCGCAGGTGACGCTCTCTCACACGACGATCACCTTCGACCACGACACCTGGGACGACCCGGTGCGGGTGACGATCACCGCCGCGCCGGACTTCCGCCGCGAGGACCCGCACACGACGGGGATCACGCTCTCGACGAACGATCCGGCGTACGCCTTCGCGCCCATCCGCTTCGGCGTCCGCGTGCTCGACGACGACACGCCTGGCGTGATCGTGACCGAGAGCGGCACGTCGACCGTCGTGACCGCAGGCGGCCCCGGCGACGACTACACGATCCGGCTCACGCAGCAGCCGACGGCCGCCGTGCAGGTGGCGTTCGTCACCGACGGCCTGACCGACGTCGCGACGGTCAACGGCGCGCCGGCGACCTACTCCGCGATCAGCTCCTTCACCGGAGTGCTGTCCTTCGACGCCGCCAACCGCCGCATCACCCGTACCGACGGCGGCAGCTTCCTGGCTGCGGGCTTCCTCGAGGGCCAGCGCATCAGCGTCGACGGCGCCGGCCGGTTCAAGATCGCGATCGTCCGCGGCCTCAACGCCACGCAGGACGACACGCTCGAGCTGACGGACGAGTTCGCGGCGCCCGCGCTGGCCACCGGCACGCACACGATCGCCCGCCTGGCCGCCGTCGTCACCTTCACGCCCGGCGACTACACGAGCGAACGCACGATCGGGCTGGTCGCCGACACGCACTTCGAGATCCCGCTCGTGCGCCAGGGCACCAAGACCTTCGGTGGGCTGCCGCATCTGCTGGCCGAGATCCAGGGTCCCCTCGAGGTCATCGGCGGCATCGCCGGCGTTGACCGCTCGCTGCGCAACGCCCTGAAGCTGCCGGGCGAGAAGGACGGCCCGCTGTTCGGGATCGCCGGCGCCGGCGACGAGCTCGAGCAGGTGGACGTGCTCAACATCTTCAACGACTCGAGCCAGCAGGACGGCACGGGCACGCTCACCTCGGGCAACCTCAGCGGCTTCGGCCTGGCAGGCCCGTTGAGCTTCCCGAACGCCGCCTTCGGCGAGCCGACGCTGGTGCCCGGCGGGATCACCTTCGGCTCGCCCGAGTCGGAGATCGAGGTGCTCAACATCCTGCTCGGCTCCGGCAACGACGATCTGGGGATCCAGGGCACGCTCATCCAGGCCACGCCGGCCGCCGTCCACGGCTCCATCACCGCGATCCACGGCGGCGGCAACTCGCTGCTCAGGATCACCGGCCAGATGACGCTCGCCGGCTCCACGATCACCCGCGGCGACGGGCTGAACTGGGTCGACGACGACTTCGCCGTCGGCCAGGTCGTGACCATCAGCGGCATCGGCGAGCGCATGATCATCGCGATCGCGGGCGCGGTCCTGACCCTCAGCAGCCCGGTCGGCTCGGACACGGGGCTGCGGACCATCTCCGTCGTCGATCCGAAGACGCCCGGCATCTCGCGCATCGGCGGCGATCGCATCACGATCACGGGCGGGGGCGGACCGGGTTCGCCGCTCGTCGTCTACGGCGACACCTCACAGGACGGCATCTGGTACTCCGGCCATCCGAGCGACGTGCTCGGCGGCGACTTCGGGCCGAAGCCGTTCGACGTCTTCCCGACCGTGACGGACGAGGACGAGCGCTTCGAGTTCCCGCTCGCCGATCCGTTCGACTTCGCCGGTCACGACGTGATCGACGCGAGCACCAACGCGCTGCACATCACCGCCTACGGCGGCGCGGGCGACGACCGCATCATCGGCAGCCAGGCGGGCGACTTCCTGGCCGCGGGCTCCGGCGACGACTTCGTCGATGGCCAGGACGGCATCGACCAGATCTACGGCGACTCCGGCGTCAACGTCGACCTGATCCGGCGCGAGCTGTCGATCCCGACGGCCAACGCCAGCGGCGCGCGGAACGCCGACGGCCTCAGCGCCGGCAAGGACACGCTGCTCGGCGACGACGGCGGCGACGTCGTCTTCGGTGACCACGGCCGCGTGGACCAGGACGTGCTCAGCGCCACGGTCGGACCTGCCGGGTACACACGGCCGGCGGCGAGGCCGCAGAAGATCCAGACAACCCTGCGCATCCTGCTGATCGAGACCGAGCAGCCGGCCAACGGCGCCGACGACACGATCCACGGCGACAGCGGGATCGATCGCATACTGGGCGGCAACGGCGCCGATGCGATCCTCGGCAACCTCGGCGACGACCTGATTCTCGGCGACCACGGCCGCATCCGCTACCCGACGCCGGACAGCGGCGGCGTGCACCCCGACCTGATCTCGACCACCGACCCGAATCTCGGCGCCGGCGACACCATCGAGGGCAACGAGGGCAACGACATCGTTCTCGGCGGCACGGCGGCTGACGTGATCTCGGGCTCCGCCGCCAACGACCTGATCTTCGGCGATCACGGCAAGGTCGAGGGCGACATCGACACGACCAAGCTGCCGCTCAGCATGCCGGTCGCGGCCCATCCGTTCACCTGGACGTCGATCGACACCGGCGCGGCGCAGGGCGGCGGGAACGATCTGATCCGCGGCAACGGCGGCGACGACATCATCCTCGGCGGTCAGGGCGCCGACCGGATCACCGGCGGCGAGGACGACGACGACGTCATCGGCGGCCACAACGTCGCGGGCGGCGCCGACGCCGGCGACTGGATCGACGGTGGCGCGGGCAACGACTGGATCGCCGGCGACAACGCCGACCTGCTGCGCACCGGCGATCGCCTGAGCCCGCGCTTCCGCGTGCTCATCGGAGACGCGATCTTCGACACCGCCGGGAACGCCCAGGTGACCGGGGCGCCGCAGCTCGACCCCAATACGGCCAACGAGGAGCGCCTGGTCACGCTGTTCAACCACTCGGCGGGCGAGCCGGCCGGGACGTTCGGCGGCGACGTGATCGCCGGCGGCGCCGAGGACGACGTCATCTTCGGCCAGCTCGGCGACGACTGGATCCAGGGCGACGGCTCGGCGATCGACGACAGCGGCGCGATCACGATCGACGTCGTGGCGACGCGGCAGTCGTCCGAGGACTGGGCCGGGATCGACCGCGACGGGCGCGACTACGTCGAAGGCAACGGCGGCGCCGACACGATGTTCGGCGGGCTCGGCCAGGACGATCTGATCGGCGGCTCGAGCAGCCTCTACAGCCTCACGACGCCGAGCTTGCGGCCCGGCGGAGCCGACACGATCTTCGGCGGCGCCGGCACCCGGCTCGTGCGCAACGACTTCGGCGACCTCGGCGGCGACGGCCACGCCCACGACGCAGACGTGATCATGGGCGACAACGCGAACGTGTTCCGCCTCGTCGGCACCAACGGCACGTCGTCGCCGACGGGCGCGTTCCTGACCTTCACCTACGACACGTACTCGACCGCCGAGAAGATCATCCCGCGGGCCTACACGTTCCTCGACTACACGCAGGGCGGCGCGCCGACCGACATCGGGGCGGCCGACCTCGTCCACGGCGAGTCGGGCGACGACACGATCCACGGCATGGTGTCGAACGACGTCCTGTTCGGCGAGGGCCAGGACGACGACATCTACGGCGGCACCGGCTTCGACCGCATCTACGGCGGCACCGGCCAGGACGGCGTCCTCGGCGACGACGGCAAGATCTTCACCAGCCGCAACGGCTCGACCGAGCCGCTCAACCTGCTCACGACGGTGAACGAGGAAGAGTTCGTCGAGATCCACGGTCCGTTCACGGGCGGGCTGGTCGCGATCGCGGGCGAGCTCAAGAAGGAGGTCGTGCTCGCCATGTGGACCGTCGGCGCCGCCGACATCATCTACGGCGGCCTCGGCGACGACTTCCTGCACGGCGGCGCCGGCGACGACGCGATCTCCGGCGCCGAGGCGCTGCGCGAGTTCTACGACGAGGCGCCGCAGGTCGACCCCGACCCGCTCCGGTACGACCCGGGCACGACGAAGTTCGCGCTCTACGACGCCGACAATCCGTGGTCGAAGGTCGCCGGCTTCTTCCTGAACTTCGACGCCTACCGGGTCGACGAGGCGAGCGGCCAGCCGCTGGAGGTCGCCGGCGAGCTCGTCAAGTCCGAAGACGGGCGCGACCGCATCTTCGGCGACAACGGCCACGACTGGATCGTCGGCGGGACGAACTGCGACTGGATGTTCGGCGGCTTCGGCGACGACCTGATCAACCTCGACGACAACCTCGAGACCAACGGCGGCCTCAACGACCGGCCCGAGGACGACGTGCGCTATCGCGAGGGCGACTTCGCGTTCGGCGGCGCCGGCCGCGACGTCATGATCGCGAACACGGCGCAGGACCGGATGTTCGACTGGCATGGCGAGTTCAACACCTACGTCGTCCCGTTCGCACCGTTCGGTATCCCGACGGTCAACCGGCTCTTCTCGCCCGACGTGCGCGAGCTGATGCGGGAGCTGGCGTACGCCGCCGGGGCCGACGTGACGCTGAGCCCGAACGAGCCGTTCGACGAGATCGCGCTCGTCGAGCCGGAGGACCGGCCGCTCTACCAGGACCAGACGGGCGGCCCGCGCGATCCGCAGCCGGGGAACATCGGCGGCGTCCAGCGCGACGAGGTCGGCGGCAAGAACCTGCACTGCCCGTGCCCCGTCACCCCGCTCATCCACGTCTCGAAGTTCCTGTGGACGACCGACGGAGCGCTCCAGCACGTGAGCGCGGCGTCCGGCATCGGCCCCGTGCTCGCGCCCGGGACGAGCGTCTACTGGACCTACGAGGTGTCCAACCTGTCGCACGCCGGCGAGCAGGCGCCGAACGTTCCGCTCCAGATCACGCGGATCGGCGACGACCGCGGCTCGGCGGCCGACCCCACGGACGACTTCACGCCCGCGTTCGTCTCCGGCGACACGAACGGCAACGGGATGCTGGACATCGGCGAGACCTGGATCTACACCTCCCGCTCCCCCGACGTCGTCCCCTACGTCGTGGCGCCCGGCCTGTATACGAACACGGTCACCGTCGAGGCGCGCGCGGCGGACGGCACCCCGACCGCGGACACCGCCGAGAACCGGCACGCCGGCAGCGTGGCCGCGATCGCGATCAAGAAGGCGGTCAACGCGGTCGACGAGCTGGCGCCGACGCTCGCCGAGGAGGCCGACTTCGCGACCGGTCCGGTCCTCGCGGTGGGGACGACCGTGACGTGGACCTACCGCGTGACGAACCTGACCGCGTCGCCGCTGGCCGCGGTCGTCGTGGTCGACGACCGCGGGACGCCGAGCGTCAGCGCCGACGACTTCTCCCCCCTCTTCGTCGGTGGCGATACCAACAACGACGGCCTCCTGGACCCGCTCGAGATCTGGCTCTACCGCGCGTCCGGCACCGCCGCGCTCGGCCAGTACGTCAACATCGGCTCGGTCACCGCGACGCACGACGGGATCACGGTCGCGGCGACCGACGCCGCGCACTACCTCGGGACCACCGGGATCCGCATCGTCAAGCTCGCCAACGGCGACGACGCCAACGCCGCACCCGGGGCGCTGCTCCCGATCGGGGGCCCGGTCGTCTACACGTACCGCGTCGTCGGCGAGTCCGCCGTCCCGCTGGGCGGCGTCGTCGTCCACGACGACAACGGCACGCCGGGTCTCCTCGCCGACGACTTCGACGCGCGCTACGTGAGCGGCGACGCGAACGTGATCGGCATGCTCGACTTCGGCGAGGTCTGGCTGTTCACCTCGCAGGGCGTCACCGGCGCCCGCTCCACGGTGCCGGCCGGGACCACGCTGAACGTCGCGACCGTGACGGGGTCGAGGGGCGGCACGCCGGTGTCGGCCACCGACGTCGCCTACGTGACTGGCCGGCAGGCCACCCTCGCGGTCGTCAAGGCGATCAACGCGCTCGACCCCGCGCATCCGCAGCCCTTCGAGGACGCCAACACCGCGCCCGGCCGCTCCGTGGTGGTCGGCAGCACCGTGACCTTCACCTTCGCGGTTTCGACCGACGGCCTCGCTTCGGTGCGCGACGTGGTGGTCACCGACAGCGCGATTGCGGGCGTCGCCCCCATCACCGGCGGGGGCGGCTTCAACCTCGGCGACGCCGACAGCGACAACCTGCTCGACCCCGGCGAGGTCTGGATCTTCGGCGCGACCGCGACCGCGCTCGCCGGCCTCCACACCAACACCGGCACGGCGACCGGTGTCGACACGGCCTCGGGCGGCACGCTGACGGCTACCGACACGGCCAATTACACGGGCGACCCTGTGTTCCTGACCGTCGTCAAGGCCGTCAACGCCGCCAACCCGGCGAGCCCGACGGCTGCGGAGGACGCCAACGACTGGCGGACCCCGGTCATGGTCGCCGCGGGCGCCACCGCCGTGTTCACCTACAGGGTGCGGACGACGGCGGATGGGACCGGCGTCGTGGTGTTGGACGACAACGGCACGCCGGGGAACCCGGCCGACGACTTCCGGCCTACGCTCGTGGACGGCGACAACAACCGCAACGGGGTCCTCGATCGCAACGAGACCTGGGTGTACCGCGCGACGGTCACGGTCAGGGAGGGTCTCGTCACCAACGTCGCGCGCGTCACCGGGATCAACCAAGGCACCACCTACTCCGACGACGATCCCGCGAGCGTCTTCGGCTGGGTGGTCGCCGTCGGTGTCCAGAAGGCGACGAACGCGGCCGATCCGCGCCACCCGACCGAAGCCGAGGACGCCGACACTGGCCCCGGCGTGATCGTCGCCGTCGGCAGGCCGGTGGTGTGGACGTACCTGGCGACGAACACGGGTAACATCGCACTCGCCATCAGCCTGCGCGACGACGCCGGGACCGCCGCGACCTCGGACGACTTCACGCCTCGCCTCGTCGACGGCGACGCGAACGGCAACGGGCTGCTGGATCCGGGCGAGACGTGGCTGTACACGTCCGCCGACGTCTTCCCCTACACGGCCGTCGCGGGCGCGTACGCCAACAGCGTGACGCTCACCACCACGGCGCCCGATCGCACGACGCTCACCCGTCGCGAGCGCAGCTTCCACTTCGGCGCCGAGACGCCGCTCGAACTGGTGAAGGCCGTCAACGCGGCGAACCCGCTGGCGCCCACTCAATATGAGGACGCCGACTTCGCGCCCGGCGTCGTCCTGTCCGTCGGCGACGCCCTCACGTGGACCTACCTGCTGCGGAACACCGGCAACGCGGTGCTCGAGGTCCTCGGGATCCAGGACGACGGCGGCGTGCCGGGCGGGGTCGGATTCGCCCCCGAGCCGGTCGAGGACGCCGACGGCTTCAACGTCGGCGACGTCGACCGCGACCAGCTGCTCGACCCGGGCGAGGCATGGCTCTTCCGGCGGACGGGGCTGGACGCCGTCGCCCCCGGCCTGCACACCAACACCGCGACCGCGTTCGCGGCATTCCACGGCGCGAATCCCGTCGTCCAGGTGACGGCGACCGACGTCGCCAACGTCTATGGCACGTCGCCCGGGATCATGATCACGAAGGCCGCGAACGGCGAGGCGGCCGACACGCCGGCGGATGCGGTGTTCGTCGCGTCGACCGCCGTCGTGACGTGGACTTACATCGTCACCAGCACGGCGCCCGAGCCGATCTCGCACGTCGTGGTGACCGACGACGCCGGCACGCCGGGCCTGAGCGCCGACGACTTCGAGCCCACGTTCATCGGCGGTGACGAGAACGGCAACGGCATGCTCGACCCGGACGAGGCGTGGATGTACGAGGCCACCGGTGTGATCGGGCCCGGCCTGTACGCGAACTTCGCGCGCGCCGACGGTGACCAGGCCGGCGTCGCCGTGCGCGACGTCGACGGCGCGTACGCGTTCGGGGCCGACCCCAGGGTCACGCTGTCCAAGGCGCTCAACGCGGTGGACCCGCTCGCGCCGACGCCGCTCGAGGATGCCAACTCCGGGTTCACGAAGGAGCTGCTCGTGTCCGGGACGGCCGTCTTCACCTATCTCGTCCGCAACACCGGGAACATCCGGGTGCGAGTGGACAAGGCGGCCGGGATCGTCGACGACCACGGGTCGCCGGCCGCCGCCGGCGACGACTTCCCCGCTGTGTACGTGAGCGGCGACCTCAACGACGACGGCTGGCTCGACCTCGGCGAGACCTGGCTGTTCCGCGCGGCGACCCTCATCGTGCAGGCGGGCTCGTACACGAACAGCGCGACGGTGACGGCCACCGAGCCGCGGACCGGCCAGACGGCCACCGCCAGCGACACCGCCCGCTACTTCGGCCGCACAGGCGCCGAGGGCCACACGCCCGGGTTCTGGAAGACCAACGTGGACACCAAGAACGAGGTCGCGTGGCCGCGGACACCCGGCGGCGAGCTCGTGCTCGACCCGCTGCAGCCGGTCTCGAGCGTGTTCACCGGGTTCCCCACCGACATGGCGAATCTCAGCCTCGTCGACGGGCTCGGGCTCGGCGGCGGCGGCCTCGAAGCGCTGTTGCGGCATGCGATCTCCGGCTTGCTCAACGCGATCCACCCGTGGGTGACCTACCCGCTGTCGCCGCCCGAGGTCATCGCGCTCACGAACGCCGCCGTCGCCTCCGGCGACGCCGTCACGATCGACTCGCTCAAGAACCGCTTCCAGGGTTACAACGAGCTCGGCTCGGACCTCGACGCGAACGGCAGGGTGCCGCCGCCGACGTTGTCGGTCGCCGACGTGTCGGTCGCGGAGGGGCAGACCGGCAGCTCCAGCGTGCTGGTGACCGTCTCGCTCTCCAGCCCGGCGATCAACGCGGTCAGCGTCAACTGGGCCACGGCCAACGGCACCGCCACCGCGGGAAGCGACTACACAGCCGCGTCCGGGTCCCTCTCCTTCGCGCTCGGCGACAGCAGCAAGACCGTGTCGGTCACGATCGTGGGCGACGGCGTGGTGGAGCCGAACGAGACGTTCACCGTGCGGCTCAGCAACGCCGTCGGCGGCACGATCTCGACCGGCACCGCGACGGTGACGATCACCAACGACGACGCGCAGCCGGTCGTCACGGTGACGGCGTCCGATGACGCGGGCGCCGAGGCGGCGAACGATCCGATCACGTTCGTCATCAACCGGTCGGCGAACCTCACCGGCGCGATCACCGTCACGCTCCAGTGGAGCGGCGCGGCACTGCTCGGCAGCGACTTCACCGTCAGCGCGACGGGCGGCACGCTGACGAACGGCACCAGGCTCGCGCTCGCCGACGGAGTCGCGTCCGCCACGCTGACGGTACGCCCCATCAACGACACCGCGGTCGAGCCGACCGAAAGTGTCGTGCTGACGGTCGCATCCGGTACCGGCTACGTGCCCGGCGCGCCGGCATCAGCCACCGGATCGATCGCCGACAACGACGGCGCCCTGATGGCCTCGGCGCCGCCGCCGCCCGGCACGGATCCCGGCGCGCCGCTCACGCAGGAGCAGCTCGAAGCCGCGCTCACGGCAGCGCAGACCGAGTGGAAGGCCGCGCGTCCGGACGCCGATTTCAGCGGCGTGACGGCGACCGTCGCCGACCTGAGCGGCCTAATGCTGGGTCATGCCGAGCAACGGGCGATCACGGTCGACGCCACCGCAGCCGGCTGGGGCTGGCAGGCGATGGACCTCCACACCGTGCTGATGCACGAGCTCGGGCACGTGCTCGGGCTCGAGCACGCCGAGGACGGCCTGATGGCCGAGACGCTGCGGCCGGCGATCTCCTCGCGCTGCGACGGCCAGGCGATAGGTTCCCCCCGACGATGGCTGTCCAAGGTTTGGTTCGCACGGCAGCCGCAGCTGCGCTCTTCCTCGCACTGCTGACGGGTTGCGGTGAAAGCGAGCGCGACCGGGTGCGCGAGCGCGTCGACGCGTACATCAGCGGGGAGCAGGACGTCATGCGGCGCGCCGAGCCCGAGTTCCGCCGCGCGAACGAGACGTTTCTCGCGTACGCGCGCGCGGAGCTGTCGCACGAGAACGCCGCGGTCGGCGCCGCGCGGGGCGGTGCGCAGTATCGGCAATGCGCGGGACGGCGTCTCGGCGCTCGACCCGCCGGCCACGGCCCAGGACGTGCATGACCGGCTCGTCGACTACCTCGACCTGAACGTCGACGTCGCCCGCGACACCGAGCGGCTCGCCGAGTACGTGCCGGCGGCACAGCGCGCCTCGCGGCGGCTGACCGAGGCGAACCGTGCGCTCCAGGACCGCCTTGCCGGCGCGGAGCAGAGCGACGAGCAGGCGGACGCGCTCGACGGGTTCGGCGAGTCCGTCGCGACGACGCTCGAAGACCTCCGCGCGCTGGATCCGCCGACGGTGCTCGAGCCGGCGCACGAGCACCAGGTGCGCCAACTGGCGCAGACGCGCCGGCTGGCCGGCGGGCTACGCCGGGCATTGATCGAGGAGGACGCCGAGGGCGTGGCGCGGCTGCTCAAGCGCTTCCGCGCCAGTGCCGCCGAGCAGCGGCCGCCGCGGCTGGCGTCAAAGCAGGCGCTGGCGCAGTACACGCGACGCCTGCGCCAGCCCAACGCGGCCTATGCGGAGATCCGGCGCGAGCAGGTCGCACTCGCCCGCGAGCTGCAGTGACGCGGCGAACGTCACGAGCACGGGTAAACGCTCGGCGCGTGACCGATCAGCGCCTCCGTGGGAACAGCGGTGGGAACGAGGTGGGAACAAATCGCGTCCTCGCGTGGCCTCTCGTGTCCGCTCATGTCACCTCGAGAGATGTCTCTGTGCAGGCAATTCCCGATGGGAACAGGGCTTGCGCGCAGCTAGGGCCACCGCCTACGGAACCGAAGGTCAGAGGTTCGAATCCTCTCGGGCGCGCTTGTTCATTGGGATCTGGGCCGATTTGAGCGTCGGTCTGACACCGAAGATCAAAGGGCTCGACCTCTCCGGTTTCATTGGGACAAAGCAGCCGTATTTGATTTTCTGGCGCACTTTTTGGCGCGGCTTGACTCTCAAGTCGCGAGTGCGTCGGACCGTCCTCGATGACGCTTGTCAACGGGAACCGCAGGCTCGGCTCGCTGCTTGCCGTTGTCAGGCGCCGTGGCATGGTCAACTCGTATCCGAGCCGGACTCGCCGCTTAGCACGGTCGGTGTGCGCCGGCGGCATCTTGATGTGCGAGCCCGGCGAGCACTGCAAGCTGCACCGCCGCGTCACCGAGATAGACCGGCGAGATGCGGCGGCGCACGACGTAGACCACGTCGATCCCTGCCAGGCCGGCTGCGCATCCAGCCGCGATGGCGACCAGCTCCGGCGTCGCGCGGTCGCGGACGCTCGCGCCGAGCAGCCCTCCGCCGACTGCGGTCACGAGCGCAGCGACAGTCTGGACCAGCCACCACTCGCGCTTAGGCCCCGTCACTGCCTCGAACGCGTCTCTGGAGACGAATGGCACCACGCCGGTGACCGTGTAGTAGACGCCTTGGGCGAACAGCGTCCTGCGTCTGAAATGCATGCCCGTGCGCTACCCCCCAGCGCGTCGCGCAATGCCTTCGGGTCATGCGTGTTGATCGCCACACGCCTCGAGCGGATAGCGGCCCCGCACGGGATCGAGCTGCGAGGTGAACCGCTGTTGCATTTCGCCGCGCGCCAGGACGTCATGTCTGGCCGCTGGCGTCGGTTGATTGAGCGCGGCGCACCACGGTTGTCACATCGTCGTCCGCGTTGTTCGCGCCGCGGGCCGCCCGGGCAGGAGACTCCCCGTGCTCTACGCGAACGTAGTCGACGGCGTCCACCGCGTCGAGGACGCCTACACGAACTGGTACCTGCTCGAGGAGGACGGCCGGCTGACGATCGTCGACACCGGCGTGCCGTCATCGTGGAACTCGCTCGCTCACGTGCTGCCGCAGATCGGTCGAACGACGGGAGACGTCGAAGCGGTCGTCCTGACGCACGGGCACTTCGACCACCTAGGGTTCGCCGAGCGCGCGCGACGGCAGCTCGGCGTCCCGGTCTATGTGCACGCCGCCGACGCAGAGCTGACGCGTCGGCCGCTGTCCTATGAGCACGAACGGCCGCGCTTCTACTACTTCGCGACGCAACGGCGAGCGCTGCCGATCGTCGCCTCGCTGCTGCGCCATCGCGCGTTCTGGCCCGACCCCGTCCAGGACGTCGTGACCTACCGCGACGGCACGCTGCCGGTGCCGGGCGCCCCGCTGATCGTCCCGACGCCGGGGCACACGAACGGACACTGCGCGCTCCATCTGCCCGACCGCGACGCCGTGATCGCCGGTGACGCGATCGTGACGCTCGACCCTTACACGGGCCGGACGGGGCCGCGGGCGGTTGCGCGCGCCGCGACGGCCGACAGCCGCCGCGCCCTCGCCGGGCTCGACGGCTTGGCCCGGACAGGAGCGCGGACCGTGCTCGTCGGCCATGGCGATCCTTGGACCGGAGGCGCGGAGGACGCGGTGGCCCGCGCGCGCCAGGCCGGCGTCGCGTGAGACTCGCCGAGCTGCCGGCGGTCGCGGGCGTCGGGCACCGCTATGTCGAGGTCAACGGCGTCCAGCTGCACGTGGCCGAGGCGGGATCGGGCCCGCCCTTGCTGTTACTGCACGGCTGGCCGCAGCACTGGTGGTGCTGGCGCCACGTCATCCCCGCTCTCGCCGAGGATCATCGCGTGCTGGTCCCCGACCTGCGTGGCTGGGGGTGGTCCGAGGCGCCCGCCGGTGACTACTCCAAGGCGACGTTCGCTGACGACGTCCTCGCTCTGATCGACGCTGAGCGCTTCGATCGGGTCGACGTGATCGGGCACGATTGGGGCGGCTACGTCGGCTACCTGCTCGCCCTAAAGCACCCGGAGCGGATCCGCCGGATGACCGTGTTGGACATGCCGCCGCCATGGCTCGATAAACCGCGGCCGCGGCACCTCGCGCTGCCGTTGCTCGGCTCCTATCAAACGCTGATCGCGGCGCCTGTGATCGGGACGCGCGCGCTCACCGCCGGCGGCGGCCGCCTCGTCCGGCGGCTCATCGCCGGCGGCAGCGGTCCCACGATGCGCTGGTCGGAGGCCGAGCTTGACGCCTACGCCGAGGTCGTGAGCGAGCCTGCTCGTGCCCGCGCAAGCTCCGCGTGCTATCGCACGTTTCTGACGCGTGAGCTGCCGCGGTCCGTCCTGAACGGGCACAGACCCGGCGAGCTCCGCGTACCGACGCTGCTGGCGATGGGTGAGAAGAGTCCGCTGCGACGAGTGCTCGCGCCGCGCCCGAGCAGCAACCTGCGCGTCGAGCAGATCGCGGGCGCCGGCCACTTCCTACCCGAGGAAGCGCCCGGCGCGGTGCTCGAGCTCGCCGTCGCCCACCTGTCCGCGTGCTGCGCCCCGTGCGAGGGATAGGAGTCGGCGGTGGCTCGAGTGGGCGAAATCGGGCGCCGCGGGTTGACGCCGAAGGCGCGGGTGCTCGTCGACGGGTTCGGATACGCGATCGCTGCGTTTCTTGCAGGAGTTGCCGCGGCGCGCGGCGGCAAGGCGGTGCACCCGCACGGCGTGGTGCATGAAGCTCGGCTCCTCCTCGACGGGCCGCGGGGCGCACCACTGGGCTCGGAGTTGTTCGACACGCCGGCAGAGCACATGGCGATCATGCGCTTCTCGCGATCGCTGGGGCTCCCGCGTCCGGTTCCCGATCTCCTCGGGGTCTCGTTACGGGTCATCGACGCCTATGGGAGCGATCGACACCAGGACGTGCTGATGGTCTCGTCGATCGACCTGCCCGTGTTGCACCACGGTTTCGTTCCGTCGAGCGACGTGCAGCAGCGTCCCTACAGCTCGTCGCTTCCCTACCGGGCCAGAGGTCGCAAGTTCCTGATCGGCGTCGTACCGGATCCGGCGTCGCCGCGGCCGGAGGGCCGAGACGAGTTCGACCGGCTCGCTCGGGCGGCGACCGACGGGCGCCTGACCTTCGGCCTCGCGATCGCGCCGCTGAGCGGTCGTTTCAGGAGGATCGGAACGCTTCAAGTGGGCGAGCGGCTTCCCGACGCTCTCGACGCGCTTCGGTTCAGCCCGTTCACCTGCGGCGGCGGACTCGAGCCGGTCGGCTTGCTCAACCGACTGCGCGACTACGCCTACCCGCTGTCGCAGGCGGCATGGGCCCGGCGCGGTGACCGAGCAGCCCGGCAGGTCGACGCGGACCTCGCGCTGCGACGGATCGTGCGGCAACGATGCCCGGCCGTCGGCGAGTCGCTGCCAGCGCCGGCGCTAGAGCACGCCGAAAATCACCAGCAGCACGATCGTCACGAGCGCTGAGACGAGCAGCGAGCCGAGGCAGCCCAGGCGGTTGGAGAAGAACAGGAACACGATGCTCCAGCAGTCGAGAGAGGTAGCTCCGGGCGCTACCCGCCGCGCACGCTCGCTAACCGGCCGCGGATCGAACGCTCCGGGCGGACGGTCACATGGCTTGCCCACCCGCGATTGCGCACCACGCGCGCCGGGAAGAGAGCCACTCCCTCGACGCACACAAGGAGCTCTCATGGCCCACGCATCCAGTGGACGCGCAATCGCGCGCGACGACCGACGCACACCCGCACAGTGGTACTGCCTGCTCGCAGGCCTCGCGCTGCTGCTCGCGGGCATCTTCGGCTTCATCTCGGATTCGAGCTTCGAAACCGGTGACGGCATCCAGGGCGATCGGTTCCTCGGCTTCGAGGTCAACGCGATCCACAACCTCATCCACATCGGTTCCGGGCTCGTGCTGCTCGCCGCCTCGCCCAAGCGCGCGTCCGCTCGAGCGGTCGCGCTCGGCTTCGGGCTCGTCTACGGGCTCGTGGCGATCATCGGGCTGATCGACGGCGAGGACGTGCTCGGGCTGATCCCGATCAACTCGGCCGACAACCTGCTCCACATCGCCCTGGCAGCACTCGGCATCCTCACCGGCCTGATCTCGCGCAACGATGACCGCGATCATGAGCGTGCCGTCATCGGCCGCGACACGCACAGCCGCTTCCAGCCGGACGCCGCAACTACGCGACGTCAACGCGCCCCGCGCTGACATGCGTCTGCGCCCGCGAGCACCGCGCCGCGCGACGCCCACGACGGGCGGCGCGATGACGCGCGGGCTCGCGGCCGGTGCGCTGAGCGGTGCGGTCGGCGCGGCGGCGATGGCCGCGGGCTCGAAGCTCGAGCAGCGCGCCACGGGTCGGCCCGACTCGTTCGTGCCGGCGCGCACGCTCGCGCAACTGCTGCGCATGCCCGACCCCGACCGCGACGGCCGGGCGCGCAACATGGCGATGCACTACCTCGCCGGCGTGACGGCGGGCACTCTGCGCGGCGTGATGTCGGCCAGCAACCTACGTGGCCCGTTCGCCTCGCTGATGCACACCAACATCCGGCTCGCATTCGACCAGACGCTGGAAAACGCCAGCGGCGTCGGCGCGCCGCCATGGACCTGGCCGCGCGACGAACTGGTGATCGACGTCTCACACAAGGCGCTTTACGCGTTCGTCACCGGAGCGCTGTCGGATGCGCTCGTCGCACCGTCGCCGACCAGCTCGGCACGGCGGTGCGGGCTGGGCCGGCACGCGAAGGGCTTCGCGTAACCGAGTGAGCGATCGCGCTCCTGCACTGTTGCTGGGGATCGGCCTCGGCGGCTTCATCGACGGCATCGTCCTGCACCAGCTGCTCCAGTGGCACCACATGCTGACCTCGACCGGCGAGCATCCGATGAGCACCGTCGCCGGCCTAGAGGCCAACACGCTCGCCGACGGCGTCTTCCACCTCGCCACCTGGGCCTGCGTCGCAATCGGCTCCGCGCTGCTCTACGCGGCCTGGCGCACAGGCAGCATCGCGCCACCCTGGCGCCGGCACAGCGGCCTGCTGCTGGCCGGTTGGGGCGCCTTCAACCTCGTCGAGGGCCTCATCGACCATCAGCTTCTGGGTCTGCACCACGTCCGTGACGATCTCGGCGGCCCGATCGGCTGGGACTTGGCCTTCCTGGCCCTGGGCGCCGGCCTGGCAATCACGGGCTGGCGGCTCGTCTCGAGCACGCGCAAGACCGCCGGACCGTCGCTTCCCAGACAGCACCCTTGAGCGTGGACAGCTGCCGGTAACCTCGAACCGAGGACGCCCGGCGTTGCCGCGCGTTCTTTCTATCTGCTGGGAAACGACTCGCTCGCCGTATCGCGGAGTTCGGGAACGGTCCGGCCAATCACCCCCGAATTCCCCTTGGAGGGAACCATGAGCGCAGTTCGCACCCCCGCGCGGGCCGACGGGCTCGAGAACGGTCGCGTCGAGCCCAACCGCGTGCGCCGTCTGAGCACCGAGACGAAGGCCTCGTTCAAGACGACGGAGTTCTTCGCCTTCCTGGCCGTGCTGGCCGGGATCCTGATCTCGGCCGGCGTGGTCGACGAGGCCAACAACGGCGGCCTCGGCGCCAGGCAGGCGTGGCTGTATGCGACGATCCTGACCGTCGGCTACATGGTCAGCCGCGGCCTGGCCAAGGCCGGCAGCCGCCAGCCCTACGACGAGGACCGCTCCTAACCAGCCTCAGCGCAGCCGGCCCAGCCCGGCGGCGTACCCGCACGTGTCAGACAAGCAAACCAAGCCACCCCTTGAACTCTCCGAGCAAGCCGCCGAACCAGGCGACGATCACCGACCGCGTCGCCGAGCTGCTCGGCAAGCAGCCATGGCCCGGCTATGACGAGCAGACCGCCGACGCCATCACGACGAGGCTCAACGCGGCTGCTCTCGACACCGCCCGTCAGGCCAGAAGCTACGAGCGCGACCACAAAAACCGCCGCCACGTCCTCAAGGCCGCCACCAGGCGGATCGAACGCGGCTAGCACCGCGTCCCTGAGAGGTACCCCCAACTCGCGCTCTCGCTCATGTCGCGGAGGCTTAGCGTGTGACGTCGTTGGGGCGAGCACGACACAGCGTGCGCGCCATCGGCGCGCTCGGGCGACGTGCGCACCGAGCTCTCCGATGGCCTCGTCGCCCTGCTCAAGGACTACTACGGCCGCGGCCCAGACCGAACCAAGACCTACGTCAACGACGACCTCGTCGTCTGCCTGCTGCGCGGCAGCTTCACGCGCGTCGAGCAGACGCTGCTCGAAGAGCCACGGCGACGACGACATCCGTCAACGGATGGCTTCTAGCAGGTCATGCGCCACCGCTTCGACAGGTCGTCGAGCACGCACCGGCCGCAAGGTCGTCGGGCTTCATCTCCGGCAACCAGCAGGATCCCGACATGATCTGCGAGGTCTTCGTCCCCCCTCTGTACTCCCTCCAACCCCTGGTCTCCCACGCGCGCGTGAGCAGGGCCCGCTTCACGACGGACGGCGCCGGAGCCGGAAGCCCGCGTGGTAGGCGAGCACCGGCGGCGGCTGTCTCGCTCATGAAGCGGATCGGCCTTGCGATTCCGGCCCCGCCTCACCGCAGTGCGCGAGACGGCGCTGGATCGACGACCTCATGCCGCTCGTCACACGCGAGGACGACCCGCTCGGCACCGAACCTTCGCCAGAGGGTGTGACCCGTTGCGAGGGAGTCGGTGACGCGTTTCCCGAGGTCGGCCGCTGACGCGGTGTCAGATCGCCGCCCCCGGCGTGCTCGATTTCACTGTCTTTGGGGAGCCTGGGCGGATGCAGACTTACACCACACCAACCAGCAACGGGCCGAACATGGCCGAGAGTGGCTCCGCTTCAGATCAGGCCAAGGACAAGGCCACAGAGCAGGCGCAGCAGGTCAAGCGCCAGGCGAGCGGCATGCTGCGCTCGCAGGTCGCCCAGCGCTCGACTGACGCCGGGCAGCGCGTCGGCGGCCTCGTCTCGGACACGCGCAGCATCAGCGAGGAGCTGCGCAAGCAGGGCAAGGACCAGCCCGCGAAGCTTGCCGAGCAGGCGGCCGACCGTGCGGAGCGGCTCGGCGACTACCTCAAGCAGAGCGATGCTGACCGCATCCTCGGCGATGTCGAGGATTTCGGCCGGCGCCAGCCGTGGGCCGTCATCGTGGGCGGGCTTGCGCTCGGGATTGTCGCATCGCGCTTGCTCAAGGCGTCGTCGAGCAACCGCTATGAGCAGCGCCGCTCGCAGGCCCACGGGCAGCTCCCGGCCCGCACGACCTACGACACGCTGCCGGCGACGTCAGGCATTCACGCCGAGCCGGTGACGGCCGGGCCGGCCGTCCCTAGCACGCCCGTGACGCCGGCCGGCAGCTCGGACATCGAGGGGAGCCGCTAAGCCATGTCCGAGCATGCCGCGAATGGCGGCACCGGCGCCCGGGCGGCGGGCGACGTCGCAGACGACGGGCGCGATCCGCGCGAGCGCGGAATCGGTGACTTGGTCAAGGACCTCTCCCAGCAGACCTCGACGCTGGTCCGCCAGGAGATCACGCTCGCCCAGGCCGAGCTGCAGCAGAAGGGCAAGGTCGCGGGCAAGGGCGCCGGCATGCTCGCAGGGGCGGCCGCTGCCGGCCTGCTCGCACTCGGCGCGATGACCGCCGCGCTGATCACCCTGCTCGATGACGCGATGGCGACCTGGGTCGCCGCACTGATCGCGATGGCGCTGTGGGCGGTCGTCGCCCTGGTGCTCGCAAACGCCGGCCAGAGCGCGCTCAAGCGCGCGACCCCGCCGGCGCCTCAGACAGTTGAAACCGTGAAGGAGGACATCCAATGGGCGAAGAACCCGAGCGGATCCGTGCAGAGATAGAGCAGACCCGGGCCGAGATGTCGGAGACCGTGGACGCGATCGGCTACAAGGCCGACGTCAAGACCCGCGCGAAAGAGAACCTGCAAGAGAAGAAGCAATCAGCCAAGGAGAGCATCGTGGGCGTCAAGGACAGGATCGTCGGCGCGGGTGACTCGGTCACCGGCACGGTGAGCGACCGCACGCCCGACCCCGAGCAGGTCAAGCACAAGGCGCGCCAGGCCAAGAGCGTGGCGCAGCAGAACCCGCTCGGCCTCGCGATCGGATCGGTCGCCGTCGGCTTCCTCGCGGGCATGCTGATCCCGTCGACGAAGGTCGAGGACCAGAAGATCGGCCCGATCGCCGACGACGTCAAGGACAAGGTCCGCGAGACCGGCCAAGAGGCGCTCGAGCACGGCAAGCAGGTCGCGCAGGACGCAGCCGACACCGCCAAGGAGAGCGGCCAGCAGCACGCGCAGGAGGTCAAGGAGAGCGCCCAGCAGTCCGCACAGGAGTTACAGGACCAGCAGTCCTCCGGCAGCACGTCCGCCCCGACCTACCAGACGCGCTGATGGCCGCGGGCACGAAGACGCGTCGCACGACCGGCGCACGCCAGGGCCCCTTCGGGTGGACGGCTGGCACGCCTCAGGGCCGCTTTGCGCGGTCGGCGTCCACGCCGCGCCGGAGCAACCCGACCCAGGGGCTGCGCCGGCGGCGGCCGCCGGAGCCGAGCGGAGTCAAGAAGGTCATCGGCGCAATGATTCCGACGAGCGCGGCGAAGAAGGCGGCGCCGAGCTCGAAGAAAGGCAAGGCGGGCGCGCTCGCGCTCGTCGCAGGAGCGGCCGGGATGGCGTTCAAGAACCGCGACAAGCTCAGCGAGCTACGCCGCAAGGACGTCGACGCGGACGCCACCGCGACGAGCGCCGGCAATGGCTCGACCACGAACCTGAGCGGGCCGGTCGCACCGTGACGGCAGGTGGCGCGGACCGCCGGTCCGCGCCACCACGACGGTGTCGCTGATGACCAACGGTGCACTGCCGCCACATCGACACCGGTCAGGCGAGCAATGCGCACTCGATTGTGGCCGCGCAACGCCCATCGGGGCGAAGAGGTCATCGGCGCGAGTCGATCCCAAACTGGCCCCGTGGCGCCTCTTGTAGACGCGGCCTATTCGTCCGCGACGGGAGCCACCGCCGGAGCGGCGGCTCCCGCGGCCGCTACGTCAGCTTGTCCTTGACCTTGCCAACGATCCCGCTCGGATCGTTCGCCACCACGCCCGTCGGCTCCTTCGGCAACCCGGCGGCTTCGCGCAGTCGCTGCGCGACCTCGGCCACGTCCTCGGGCGCGTAGTCGGGCGCGAAGACCGCGGGCTGCGCCGGCATGTCCGTCGGCGGGAAGCCCTCCGGCATCTCGTCCTCGACGATCAGATCCTCGCCCGTCTCGGGGTGCGGTCCGTTGAAGACGGCCGCCAGCTCACGGTAGTCGCTGGGCGAGAAGCGGTACAGCTTGAGGTGCAGCTTCTTTGCGATGTGAGGCTGGCACTCGGGGATCTTCTCGGTCGGGATGTTGGGCGACGGGAAGAGCTTGGTCAGGTCGGCGCCGGTCAGGAGCTCCAGGGCGCGCGCATAGGCCACCTGGTGCACGCCCCCGCGCACGAGCAGATAGCCGGTGAGCGCTCGCGCCGCCGGGTGCTCGACCATCTCGTAGACGCGCAGCTTGCCGCTGCGGGCGCCCGTCTCGAGGAAGTAGTTGTGCGTGAGGTCCTCGATCAGGTCGCCGGACGAGAACACGTTATCGCCGGTCCAAGGCTTGGCCTGCGAGTCCGCCGGCAGCGCCCCCTGGCCGCCGAGGAGGTAGTGGTGGCTCAGCCGCGCGCCCTTGACGTCGGCGAGCGACGCCGACGGGGCCTTGCCGTCGTCCGTGGGCGAGGCGCCGGTGAGCATCGTGTTGATCGTGGCCGCCACGAGCTCGATGTGACCGAACTCCTCGGCGGCGATGTTGGCGATCAGGTCATAGAACGGCCGCGCCTGCTGCCGGCCGCGGAAGTTGAACGACTGGAACGTGTAGTTCAGGAAGGTGGACATCTCGCCGAAGCGCCCGCCCATCAGCTCCTGGACCGCGGCGGCGCCGTCGGGGTCGGGCTCGGACGGCGGTGGGAGCTCGACGGCGAGCCGGTCGATGCGCTGGATCATCGGGGGAAACCTCCTGGGGACCGTGGACCCCAATGCGCTACCCAAGGATCATCCCGCCGCAGCGGCGAGGTTCAGCGAACGGACCAGACGCTCGAGTGCCGGCCCTAGACGTCTTGCTCGACCCCTAAGCGCTCGCGCGCGGGGTGTGCGTGATTGATCGCTAGGTGCGGGCCTTGTGCCCGCTCGCCGCCAGGAGTGAGCGTCCCCACCCTCAAGGGCAGCTCGCTCCGGTCGAGCTGGCCGACGATTCTGATTTTCTGGCGCCTTTCTGGCGCACCGGAGTGATCGAAATGGCTTGCTAGAGCCAAATCTCGCGCTACCGCCTACGGAACCGAAGGTCAGAGGTTCGAATCCTCTCGGGCGCGCTTCGCCTCGATGTTGGATCGCCCGTTCTGGCGCGCGATCGCAGGGTCCGCTGTCGTCTCGTCGAAGCTTGCAGGGTGACAACCGGGGTGACAACGGCGGGCAGGGGCTAGATGGCGGCGCCGCTGGAGCGCACCTCGA
>Ga0126306_10000021_pt1 | contig 42381 bp, 50 predicted proteins | sample Plot27_FD_92592 | JGI IMG/M metagenome (GOLD analysis project Ga0126306, IMG submission 92592) | Serpentine soil microbial communities from UC McLaughlin Reserve, CA, USA - Plot27 | ecosystem: Environmental > Terrestrial > Soil > Grasslands | place: USA: UC McLaughlin Reserve, Lake County... | reverse complement strand
ACGCTACACCTCAACTGCCACTACGGCGAGAACGCCCACCACAAGGTGGAATCGGGTGTGAAAGCGCTGGCGATCGCGCTTCGGTTGGGCGTCTCACCGAGGAGCAGCGGCAGCGCCTCGACGAAAGGGGTCGTAGATTGAGCATATTGGCCAACATCGCCAGGCTTCTCCTGACGAGGAGGGAGATAACGTCTCTCCGCGCTCTGCGCTTATGCAGCCGACAACCGTCGATGGAAAGCTGACAGGCTGAAGTGCTGATATGTTGACCAGCCTGGGCGTAGCCGTAATCGACTACGACGCCGGGAACACGCTCTCGGTCACGCGGGCCCTCGAGAAGGTCGGCGCGAGGGTGGACCTCACGCCCGACCCGGAGCGCGTAGCGCGGGCGGACGCGGTGGTTCTGCCCGGCGTGGGCGCGTTCGGAGACTGCGTGCGGAAGCTTGAGGAGAGGGGGATGGAGGCGGTTTGCCGCGAGGTGTACGCGGCGGGCAAACCGTTCTTGGGCGTGTGCGTGGGGCTGCAGGTCCTCTTCGAGGGATCCGAGGAGTCGCCGGACGCCGAGGGGCTCGGCATCCTGCCAGGGAAGGTGGTGCGCTTCGGGGCCGGGGATCTCAAGGTCCCCCACATGGGCTGGAACCAGCTCGACGTAGCGCGAGATCACCCGGTGCTGGAGGGCCTGGACGGCGAGGCGTTCTACTTCGTGCACTCCTACTACGCCGACCCGAGCCGGGAGGACGATCTCCTGGGAACGGCCGAGTACGGCGCGACTTTCTGCGCGGCGGCCGGCCGGGAGAACCTCGCCGCCGTCCAGTTTCACCCGGAGAAGAGCAGCCGCGCCGGTCTCAGGCTCTACGAGAACTTCTTGAAGTGGGCGCGGGGATCCTGAGCGGCTTCACGGTCTTCCCGGCCATAGACCTGCGCGGCGGCAGGTGCGTGCGCCTCGTGCAGGGAGACTTCGAACGGCCCACGGAGTACGACGCTGATCCCGTCGAGCGCGCCAGGGAGTGGGAGCGTCGCGGGGCGCGGGCGCTGCACGTCGTGGACCTCGACGGTGCCAGCGAGGGCCGGCCGGTACAGCTGGATCTGGTAGGCGAGATAACGCGCTCCGTGGGCGTACCGGTGCAGGTAGGCGGTGGCATCCGCACCCTCGACGATCTGCTCACCGTGCGGGAAGCCGGGGTGAGCCGGGTCGTGCTCGGCACGACGGCGGTGGAGAGCAGGGAGCTCAGGTTGCGCGCGGTCCAGGAGCTCGGGGTCGGCCTCGTGGTCGCCGTCGACGCCCGCGACGGCGTGGTCGCCACGCGCGGCTGGCGCTCGTCGAGCGGGATCAAGGTACTGGACCTCGCCGAAGAGCTCGCTGCCGACGGCGTGGCGACTGTGCTCTACACCGACGTCTCCCGTGACGGAACCTCCAGCGGCGTGGCTTTGGAGGAGACTGCCGCCGTCGCCTGCCTCGTGCCGACCATCGCCAGCGGCGGGGTGCGCGACGCGGGGGACGTCGTCGCGCTGTCCAAGATCGACGGCGTGGTCGGGGTGGTGGTGGGAAGGGCGCTCTACGAGGGACTCGTCACGCTCGAAGAGCTGATCGAGGCCGCGGAAGGTTCATGATCTTCGGGCTGTGGACGTCTCTTAAGTCGCGAAAAATTCTCCTCCGGCCTCAGAGCTGCAGCCGCGAGGTTAGGGGATGACCTCCCTCGTACTTGGCCGACTGGATCGTACGCCAGGCGAACTGGGAGAGGGCTTCCTCGGCCGGGCTTTCTAGGCCGGGGCCCGCCTCGGAGATCACGGTCCTCGAGGTCTCGACAGCCGCGTCGAGGGCGGCGTTGATCTCGTAGGCCCTTGCCGCCTGGTACTTTACCCTGAGTCCCCGCGGCGTCGCGCCCTCGACGGCATAGGACATCTCGTACTCCTCGGTGCGGCTCTCAAGGTCTCCAATGCGGCGGACCGTGCAACTCAGCTCGGGCATGCGAGCATCCTACCATCGGCCGAGCCTCCCAGTCCGGACGCCTTTCATCAAGTGAGGGTGGAAGGCAGGACCCGTATACGTCTGCCCGTTGAGGTAGACTGGTAGGCGGGAGATCCGTGAACAGCTTCTTCGAGACAAGCAAGAGGGCCTCCAAAAAGCGTCGGCGTGGCCTCGTTCTCGGTATGCTCCGCATCCTCTTCAACCTCGCCCTGATCCTGACCGCCGCCTCTGCCATAGCGCTAGTCGGCTCTTACTTTTTCGTGATCGAGGAGCACGGGGAGCGCCTCGACCGCAAGTACCCCGAGCTGGTTCAAGACTCCTACGTCTACGACATCAACGGGAACAAGGTCGGCGAGTTCGCGGTGGAGGAGAGCCGCGAGACGGTAGGCTTCGACGCCTTCGGCGAGCACCTACCGCGGGCGGTCATCGCCGTGGAGGACAGGCGTTTCTACGACCACTTCGGGGTGGACCCCGAGGGGGTGGCGCGGGCCGCGTGGACGGACCTGCGGGCCCGGGAGGTGCACGAGGGCGGATCCACGATAACCGAGCAGCTAATGAAAAACCTCTTCGTCCCGGAGGACGAGCGCTTCGAGGTCTCGTTCTGGCGGCGCTTCGTCCAGTCGGCGCTCGCCTTCTTCTACGAGCGGCACCACACGAAGCAGGAGATCCTCACCGCCTACCTGAACACCGTGTACTTCGGTAACGGCGCCTACGGGGCGGAGGTGGCCGCGCAGCGGTATTTCGGCAAGAGCGCCAAAGACCTCACCCTTTCGGAGGCCGCGGCGCTCGCGGGCTTCTTGGACGCCCCCTCGACCTACTTCTCCACAGGCGAGACCGAAGGCTCAGAACAAGCTACGCAGAGCCGCGACACGGTGCTTCGGCTGATGGAGGGGCAGGGCTTGATCTCCGCCGAGCAGATGCGCGAGGCCCAGAGCCTCCCGCTGGAGTACGTCCCCGCCCCGTCGCCCGAAGAGCCGGTCTTCGAGCCCTTCCTGGAGCGGGTGCGCCGGGAGGTCGAGGAGAGGCTGGGGCCCGAAGCACTCGGGCGCGGGGGGCTGAGGATACACACGACTCTCAAGCCCGAGCTGCAGCGCGCGGCCGTGAAGGAATCCGCCGGGGTCCTCTCCGAGCCCGGCGACCCATCAGCGGCCGTGGTGACCGTCGAGCCCCAGAGCGGGGCGATCCGGGCGCTCGCGGGCCAGGCCGAGGGTTTCAACCTAGCGCTCGACGCCCGGCGGCAGCCCGGTAGCGCCTTCAAGCCGATCGTACTGGCGGCGGCCTTGAAGGAGAACATCTCCCCCGAGAGCGTCTACGTCTCCCGGGATTTGAACATCAGCTTTCAGGACGAGAACTACGTCATAAACAACTACGACTTCGTGGAGCGGGGAGAGATCTCGATCTACGAGGCGATGGCCGAGTCGGACAACACCGTCTTCGTGCAGCTCGCCGCGGACGTGGGCCTGGAGAGGGTGATCACGACCGCCAAAGGCCTCGGTATCACGACCCCTATCGAACCCTACCCGTCTACGGCGATAGGGGGCCTTGGCGCTGGCGTCAGCCCCTTGGAGATGGCCTCCGCCTACGCGACCTTCGCCGGAGGCGGCATCCACCGCGAGCCGTACGCGGTCGAGCGCGTGGAGCGAGTGAGCTACGGCGAGCGCGAGGACCTCTACGACCACCTCATCACCGGGCGGCGCGTTATGACGGGGAACCAGGCCGCGGTCGCGAACGAGGTATTGCGCGGCGTGGTGGAGGACGGGACCGCGAGCATGTTCCACGACCTCGACGAGGAGATAGGTCGTCCCTCGGCCGGCAAGACCGGCACCACGAACAGCTTCGCAGACGCCTGGTACGTGGGCTACACGCCACGCCTGTGCACGTCGGTGTGGGTTGGCTACCCCGAGGGTCGGCGGTCGATGGTCGGCGTCCACGGTATCGAGGAGCCCAACGGGGAGACCCTGCCCATGGATATCTGGTCTGTCTACATGGCCCGCGCGGCCGAGGGGGATCCGACCCTAGGCTTCCCGCAGGGCGACCTGAACGACTTCAAGGTCGTGTACGGAGGGTACTACGAGACCATCTTCTGAGACGACCGCCGACGGGCGGTGGCCTGGACCCCGCAACGGCCGCCCGAGCCGAGAACAGTGAAACAGCAAGGGCACAGCCAGTAAATCGCTCGGCTTGATGGCGGAGAGTATTACCGGCGGGGACGTGGCTCCATTGTCGAGTAGAATGACCGGGCATGAACGTGCACAGACTCTACGGTGGATCTTTTATCGACTGGGAGAGGGTAGCTAGCTCCTGGGTGAAGCGCACGGTTTCCTCGCGGCTACTGCTCTTCGCCGCCCGCCGATATCTGGGAGAGGCCGCCGCCAGGCCCGCCGAGCCGGGGCGGGCGGAGATGCTGGCATCTACGCACCTACCCGGCGAGGTACGGCGAGCCTTCGCCTCGCCCCCCGAGCCAACCGGGCCCGCGGCCCGCCGCTGGGGCGAGTTCGTGGACGCCGCCGTGGCCGCCGAGCTCGAGGTGGTCTCTTACGGCGAGAGGCCGCCGCTCCTGCACGAACTGAGGGCCGGCCTGGAGCGGGCAGCCTCTGAGGCGGGCCCCGAAACGGAGGTGGGGCGGTGGTTCCTCGCCCGCCGCGAAGCCCTACCAGGCACGGACCTGCCCGAAGACCCCGGGTACCTGCCCGTCTAGCTGGTCAGCGCTTCAGCAATTCAAGTTGCTGGCCTTCTTCTACCTTAGCCGCTACGTCACGGTTTCTCCTGCGGAACGGTTTTGCGCACGGCGTATCGGCATACGCGAGCCTTCGCTAAGAAGCTGACGAGCCGTCCGCTCAAGGTGGCGTGCTGACCGGCTGACAAGCTTTATTTTACCGGAGATGACGGCTGCAATACAATGCCTCTCACGGACGAAGAGGGAAGGGGACACAGCACATGGAATACATACCCAGCGCGAGCTACAGCTTCACCTTGCGGGTCGAGTTCCCGCACCGGGCGGGGTCGCTCGGCAGGATCCTGACGACCGTGGGCGACGCGGGCGCGATGGTCGGGGCGGTGGACATCGTTCGGATGGGGCAAGAGCGGACCATCCGCGACATCACCGTGAACGCCCGCGACTCGGAGCACGGCCAGCAGGTCGTACGGGCCGTGGAGGGGTTGCCGGAGGTCGCGGTCGTCAACGTCTCCGACAGGACCTTCCTCGTCCACCTCGGAGGCAAGATCGAGGTCCGCTCCAGGATGCAGATCCGCACCCGCGACGACCTGTCCATGGTGTACACGCCGGGGGTGGCCAGGGTGTGCCGGGCCATCGCCTACGAGCCCGAGAGGGCGTTCAATCTCACCATCAAGCGCAACACCGTGGCTGTCGTCTCCGACGGCACCGCTGTTTTGGGCCTCGGGGACATAGGGCCGAGGGCCGCGATGCCCGTTATGGAGGGCAAGGCTGCGCTCTTCAAGCAGTTTGCCGGGGTGGACGCTTTCCCCATCTGCTTGGACACCAAGGACCCGGACGAGATCGTGAAGACCGTCAAGAACCTGGCGCCCGGCTTCGGGGGCATAAACCTCGAGGACATCTCGGCCCCGCGGTGCTTCGAGATCGAGGAGCGCCTCAAGGCGGAGCTCGACATCCCGGTCTTCCACGACGACCAGCACGGCACGGCGGTCGTGGTGCTTGCGGCGCTCATAAACTCGCTCAAGATCGTGGAGAAGAAGATAGAAGACCTGCGGGTGGTCATCAGCGGGGTCGGCGCCTCCGGGGTGGCGTGTGCCAAGATAATGATGGCCGCCGGCGCAAAGAATATCGTCGGCTGCGACTCCAGGGGCATCGTGCACGAGGGGCGCGAGGGCCTTAACCCCTCGAAACGTTGGTTCGCCGAGCACACCAACCCCGAGGGCAGAACCGGCGACCTCTCCGACGCGGTGAGGGGCGCGGACCTCTTTCTCGGGCTCTCGGTTCCAGGTGTGCTGACGCCTCAGCATCTGCAGAGCATGAACGAAGACCCGGTGATCTTCGTGATGGCCAACCCCGACCCGGAGATCCGGCCCGAGGAGGCGGTCGGGCACGCCAGGATCATCGCCACGGGCCGCAGCGACTACCCGAACCAGATCAACAATGTCCTGTGCTTTCCGGGCATCTTCCGCGGGGCCCTCGACGTGCGCGCCCACGAGATAAACGAGGACATGAAGCTCGCCGCGGCCCGGGCGATGGCCGGGGTGATCCCTGATGAGGAGCTCTCCGAGGACTACATCATCCCAAGCGTCTTCGACGAGCGGGTCGCGCCCGCCGTCGCGGAGGCGGTCGCCGAGACCGCCAAGGCGAGCGGGATGGCCCGGCGCGTGCAGGAGCGCACGGAGACGGGTTTGTCGGCGACCGCCTTCTAGCGGACCTGGATTTATCCGCGGCGCGAAATAGAATTGACGGCGTGACAAAGCTCCGACAGATCTTCGTTTGCGCCACGCCGGGGGAGGGCCGCTGCGGCGCCAAGGGCGGCGACGAGCTCCTCGAGGCGTTCCGCGCGGAGGTCGAGCGGCACGGGTGGTCGCCGGCTACCGTGTTGCGCAACGCCTGCACCCGCCGCCATCACGAAGGGCCGGTAGTCTTCGTCTACCCGGACGACGTCTGGTACACGCGCGTGACGCCCGAAGACGCGCCGGTCATCGTCGAGCAGCACCTGGCGCCGGCCCGGGTGGAACTCTAGCGGCCTCAGCCGGTGGTCGAGGGCGTCAGCCACATCACGCTCGCCGTGCGCGATCTCGACCGGTCTTTCGCCTTCTACACCGAGGCCCTGGGTCTGCGCGTCGTCTCCAGGTGGGACGGGGGCGCGTACCTGGCGGCCGGTGAGGATTCGATCACCTTGATCGTCGACCCTGGCACCCGGGATTGGGCCTTGCGCGAAGGTACCTACCTGCCTTCTTCGTCTCCCCGAAATCGTTCGAGGCGGCGAGGAAGCGCTTGAGGGACGCCGGAGCCCCCGTGTGGCAGGACAACCCTACCGAGGGGCGTTCCTTTTACTTTGTCGGCTCGGATGGTCACACGCTCGAGATCTACACCTCGAGCCTCGCCGGTAGGCTCGAAGCCGACCGTCGCAACTCTCCGACCGGAACGCGCTTCTACTCATGAGCGCTACCGGGGGTCGGAGGGTGCGCTCGCCTCGCTCTGAACCTCGGCTGCGAGGTCGAACCCCACGCGCCCGATGGTTCGCTCCATGGCCCAATCCGAGGCGGCGAGGACGCGGTCGCGGCGGCTCTTGAGGTAGTAGAGTAAGACGCCGCGGTAGAGCGCCTGGGCGGCGAGTCCCCGCAACCTCACACCGAGGGCGTCTGCCACGGCGTTCTCCGGACCGAGGCTGACCACGTAGCCGCGGTTAAAGAAGCGGAACGGCGGGCGCTCCGCCGGAGCATCCCTGCCGCGTAGCCGGCGTGAGAGGTCTCGGGCGGTCCACGGTCCCTGCTGCACCGCGACGGAGGCGGTGGGAGGCAGCGGACCGTGACGAGGATCCTCGTAGAACCCCGCGTCACCGAGGACGTAGACCTCTGCCCGACCGGGCAGGGTAAGGTGCCCGTCTACCCGGATCCTGCCGGCGGGGCCATGTTCTCCCGGAAGCTCCTTGACCAGGTTAGAGATCTCTATCCCCGCAGTCCAGACCCGGATGCGCGCCGGGAGCCAATCGTCCCCCGCCCGTAGCCCTTCTTCGCTCGCCTCCTCGACGGGAGCATTCAGGCGCACCTCTACCCCGAGACGCGTCAGTTGCTCCAGCGCGGCCTCGTGGAAATACTCGGGGAGCCAGCCGATCAGGCGTTCCTCTGCCTCGAGCAGCACGACCCGAGGCTCGACCGCCGGGCTCCGGGTACTCCGCTTCTCAAGGTACCGGAACAGGACGGCGACCTCGGACGCCAGCTCGACCCCCGTCGCGCCCCCGCCCGCTATGGCGATCGTGAGGTCACCGGGCCTCGGTTCTCGTGCATGCGGTGGCCCGACCGCCGGGTACCACGCGTCCCTTAGAGAGGCGCGCAACCGGAGCGCATCCCCCAGCGTCCAGAAGAGCTGGAAATGTGAGGACAGGCCGCCGGGAGGGCGCGCCGCGTCGCTCCCCGCGGCGAGCACCAGGTACTCGTAGCCAACCCCGCCGGCGGAGGTAAGCAGAGCCTTTTCGGCGAGGTCTATGCCGGTCACTTCGGCTTTAAGGAAGCCGCAGCGGCCCTCGCAGAGTGGGGGGATGGGGGAGCGGACGCTGTCGGGGTGGATCCTCCCCACGGCTACCTCGTGGACCAGGGGTATGAATGGGTATTCCTCCGAGCGGTCGAGGAGCAATGTCTGGCCCGGCCGCCGCAGGACAGGGGGGAGATTACGGATCAAGGACGCCCCGGCGAACCCTGCTCCTACCACCACCACGCGGGCCCCCCGCCGCACGCCTTCGCCGCGGCCCACCCGCTACAGCGCTCCCCGGCACCCTTGCGTGCGACGGCGGCGAGGCGGGAGCGGCTGCAGGGTTTCGCTCATGGTGGGGCCTCCGTTCTTTGACCGAGATCGGCGACACAAGAGTATATCGGGGCGTGGCGCTCTTTTTCGGGCAACGCTTTACAAAGCCCGCAACTGAACGTAGACTTCACGGACCGCCGCCCTGAGGGGACGGCGGCCTGAGGGGTATTAGGAGTGGGGAACGACCCCGTTTTTGGGGCTAGAAAGGGGCCTTCGTGACGAAGGAGGCAGTGGGGATCGGGGACATCGCCCCCGGGATCATCGTCAGGCACACCAACCGCCGCCTGGGTAAGCTGGAGCTATGCGACGCTTGCGAGCGTTTGATCTCCGGTCGCATCTCTTTCTCGGAGTTCGTCGACCAGGTCGGGGAAGGTTGCCGGGAGCTTCTCGACTTCATGATGGAGCACGATCTCCACCCGTCCCGTCCCGAAGAGGTGCTCTTCTGCATAGACTGCCACGCGGGGCTCTACGACCGGGCCGTCCTCCGTTCCCAACTCGAGTACCTCTATAGTCAGGAGAGCTCTCAGAAGGTCGGCTAACCGCAGCAGGAAGGAGTCGAGGGTAGACGACGGGACGAAAAAGCGTGCGATCATGATCCTAGCGACCGTGGTCGCCTACCTGCTGGCGAGCCGCCTGGCCGACAGGTTCGTGGACCAGCCCGAGGTCCGCGGCATCCGCGACGATCTCAAAGAGGGTCTCCTCAGCGGAGCATCCTCCCTGCTCCTCATCGTGGTGGCCTCGCTCGTCATACGGCGGGCCCTGGGCGGCCGCTAGGGCGCACCGTTCACCCGGCTACTCCGGGCCGTCTCCTCTGGTGTGTTCGATCAACCCATGTGGGTTATCATTGCGTCCATGAGTACCATATTGATAGTCTTGCTACTGGTGGTCGGCGCGGTCCTCGCGACCTCCGTGGCCTTAGGTCGCGCCGCCTACGAGGTGGAGAGCGTCCGCGACACCGAGTACCTTGAGCTCGAAGGGACCTGGGTCCGCTACAACGTGATCGGCGGTGGGCCGCCGGTCCTGCTGGTCCACGGCTGGCTCTCCTCCTCCCGCGTCTGGGAGCAGCTCGCGCCGCGTCTTGCGCAGCGATTCACGGTGTACACCCTCGACCTTACCGGTTTCGGCGAGTCCGACAAGCCCCTCTCTGGGTACGGGGTACGCAACGGCAGCAGGTTGCTCTACGCCTTCTGCGCCCACTTCGGCCTGACCCGCACCGGCGTTATCGCTCACGACCTCGGCGGGGCCATGGCCGTGAAGCTTGCCGCTGACCACCCGGACGTGGTCGGGCGCCTCGTCCTCGTCGCTACCCCGGCCGACGACGACCAGATTGACCTTCCGACGCCCCTGTGGCTCGCCACGCTGCCGGTTTTGGGGCCCATCTTCTACACCTTAGGGCGCCTCGCGCAGCCGGTGCGCCAGCTCTGGATGCGGCCCTTCGTCGCCGACCCGCGGGACCTCCCAGAGGAGGTGGTGGAGGACGCGGGGCGGTCTACCCCCGCTGCGGCGAGCCAGACTTTAGGCATCTCGCGCCGCGAGATCTCGCGCGGGCGGCTCGCCCGCCAGGCCCGGATCATCAAGATCCCGCTTTTCCTCGTCGCTGGGGAGGAGGATCAGATCGTCGATCCCCAGGCCGTCGGCGCGTGGGCCAGCAACGTGGATCAGGCGGAGGTCTGCCTCCTCGACGAGTGCGGCCACCTGCCCATGATAGAACGCACGGCCGAGTTCAACGCCCAAGTGCTCGCCTTTCTCACGGGCGACGCCCGCTACCTCGACCACGCCGAGGCGCCCTCGGAGGCCGAAGCGGAAGTCGGATACGCCGAAGATTCCGAGGCGGACGCCTTGGCGCGCGACGGCGAAGCGACCCAGCCCCCTGATCTCACCGCGCCGCCGGAGGAGACGAGCGGCCTGTCCTCGCAACCCACGGACCCCGACGACTTCGAGCCCGAACCTCGCGAAGAGAGGCCCAACGTTATCCGTAAGTGGGGCGGGAGCTACTCATCCGGGGATGGGGAGGCGGCACCCGAACGGTCCGATGCAACCTCCGGTGACGGCACCGAAGACAAGCAGACCCCACGGAGCCGCCCCCGGCGCACGTCGCCAGATGAGGACGTCATACCCCAGCTGCCGGAGGATCTTTTCGACTGGCCGGAGCCGCGTGGTGAGTTCCGCCGCGAGCGGCCTCGGGCCACCTTTCCCGAAGAGCGCGGGGACGACACCGACGAGCCGGAAGACCCCTCCCGCCGCTAGCGCGGGGCCGGCCAGACGCGGGCTCTCCCGTGGGAGGCGTCCTGAGCAGAACCCTTATCCTGATGCTGCTGGTCCTGGTGGCGTTGGGCGCGTTGTTCGCCGTTCTGCGCCCCGACGAGGCCGGCGGACCCGCCGCCGACGCGCCGCGCGAGCGGACCATCCAGCTTGTAGTAGAGGACGGCGCCATGAGCCCTGACGAGGTCGAGGTCGGAGAGGGCGAGCGGATGAAATTCCTGCTGACCTCCGATGAACAGGTCGAGGTTCACCTGCACGGTTACGACCTCGAGCGAGAGATCGAGCCGCGAGATCGAGCCGCGAGAGACGACCACGCTCTCGTTCGAGGCTGACCTTACGGGGCGGTTCGAGATCGAGGACCACGAGTCAGAGGAAGTGTTGGGCGTGCTCCTCGTACAGCCTCGCTAGGTACGACTGCCCGCGGGCCAGGCGACTAGAGCCGTTTCTGCAGGTACAGCCAGTCCTTGATGTTCAGGAAGTACCCTGTAAGCAGCGATCGCTGCCGGGAGACCTCTTCGTACCCTTCACCTTCGTAGAGCCTGAGCGCGGCGAGGTTGTTGCCGCTGACGTGGAGGCCGACGGACGCCTTGCCGGAGTCCCGGGCGAGGTCCTCAGCAGCCAAGAGCAAGCGGCGAGCCATCCCCTGGCGCCTGAAATCCGGGGAGACGACGAGGCGCTCGATGTATGCCTCCGATGAGGTCGAGGAGTAGCGGGGGTACGAGAGCAGCGTCGTCGCCCAGAGAGCGCGCGGGAGGCCGAGGTTACGAGTCAGGGTCCGCCAGAGGCCGCGGGCGAGGACATCTTCGCGGGAGTCGGCGGTGCGGACGCCGACGCTGCCGGCGATCTCCCCTGGGGCGTAGCCTTCGATCACCAGGGAGGTGACGCCACCCGAGGCGTGCTCCAACCTTATCCACTTCTCCATGACCTTGACCGAGCGGTCCATCCGCCTGCCGAAGACCGGGCGGAACTTGTCCAGAAACCCCTCGACCACGAGCGAAGCTATCGCCAGGTCTTCCTCCACCCCTACGAGGCGCACGGTGAATTGCTCGGCCTCCATCTCCCGGTCCATCCTACCAGAACGCGGCCCTTCGGCCTCAGCCGATCATTCGCCGGCGCATGATCTGGACAGGGACGAGGGCCAGAGCAAGGGTGAAGGCGAGTATCCACGCGACGTCCACGAGCACCGCGGACGATGGGCCCGTGGCGAGCTCCCGACAGACGTTGACCGCGTGGTAGAGCGGCGTGAACCAGGCGATCTGGGGTACAGGCGCCGGGAACTCCTCGACCGGGAAGAAGATGCCCGAGAAGAGGAACAGCGGCGTGACGACGAGGGTGAAGTAGTAAGCGTAGAAGTCAATGCGCCGGATCAGGCTGGTAAATAGCGTCCCCATGACGCTGAACATGACCCCGATGACGAGCAGCATCGGCGGTATCAGTACCGCCCAGAGCGAGGTGATGAGCGGCTCGCCGAACGCGAAGCCGAGAATGGTGAGTACGACGAGGAAGGCCGTGCCGTACAGGGCGGCGCGCGTCCCCGCCCACAGATACTCCCCGGCGACTACGTCTTCGACGTTGATCGGCGTCGTGATGATGGCGTCGTAGATCTTGTTGATCTCGAACTTGACGAAGGTGTTGAAGGTGCTCTCGAACGACGCCGCGAACATGGCGTTGCTCGCCAGGAGCCCCGGCGCGATGTAATGGATGTAGCTCTGCCCGTTTATCCCGCCCTGCTGGATAAAGGCCCCGAGCCCCAGACCCAGCGCCGCCAGGTACAATAGAGGCTCGATGAAGTTGGGGAACATGATGCTCTTCCAGTACTTGCGGAAGATCGTCACGTTGCGCTGCCAGACGCGGAACGCTCCGCGTGGCGAGGGTACCCTTACCGCGCCCATATCTACTCGATCAACCTCCTCCCGGTGAGCCTCAAGAAGACGTCCTCGAGCCCCGCCTGCCTGTACACGGTGTTCTCGACCTCCACCCCCGAGGCACGCACCCTCTCCATGAGCGCATCCGCGTCTGCGGTGAAGGCGAGCAGCGCCTCGCCGGTGCGCTCGACGGCGTCCGAGACGGCATCGACGACTGGACGCAGCCTCTCGAGGTCTTCAGAACCGGCGCGGAACTCCAAGACTTGCGGGCTGACGTGCTCCTCAATCAGCACCGCCGGCGATCCTTGGGCGATGATGAGCCCGCCCTCCATAATGACCAGCCGGTCGCAGAGCCGGGCGGCCTCCTCCATGTAGTGGGTGGTGAGGACCAGGGTCTTGCCCTCCACGGTCAGCGCGCGCAGCCGGTCCCACACCAGGTGCCTGGCCTGTGGGTCAAGGCCGGTAGTCGGCTCGTCCAGGACCACGATCTCCGGGTCATTGATGAGGGCGCGCGCGATCAGGAGCCGCCGCTTCATCCCACCGGAGAGCTGGTCGACCTGCGCCTCGGCCTTCTCGGTGAGCTCCACGAACTCGAGCAGCTCCTCGGCCCGCTGCAGCGCCAATTTGCGCGGGAGGTCGTAGTAACGACCGTAGACGAGCAGGTTCTCCTTGACCTTGAGGTCATCGTCGAGGTTGTTCTCTTGCGGGACGACACCGATGCGGCGCTTTATCTCCCGCTCGCTTCTCCTGACGTCGAGTCCAGCTACCTCGAGCTCGCCGCCCGTCGGCATGACCGCACCGTAGATCATCTTCATCGTCGTGGTCTTCCCGGCCCCGTTGGGTCCCAGAAACCCGAAGCACTCGCCCCGGTGCACCTCGAAGTCCACGCCCTTGACCGCCTCAAATCCGTCGTAGCTCTTCTTTAGGTCATGGGCCACCAGCGTGGACGTTCGCGAGTTGGTTCCGATCAACCCTTTAGCCTCCGTACTCAAGCGCCAGACCTTTCGATTCTACCGGCGGCCACCAACCCTCCCAACACCGCGAGCGCGCGAAGGAGGCTACCTTTGTTCTCCGGTACGTTTAACCACGTCGAAGCCCCCGACGGATGCGGGAGCGGGAGATATACTACCCCATCTCGCCGGAAGAGGTCTCGCCGACCGCTTCCGTGAGCCTAACGATGCCGAGCAGCTCCCGTATGGCCAGCCCCCCGACCGCGACCACGACCTCCGGCCGCAAGATCTCGAACTCGCGCAGCAGGTGCGGCCGGCAGTTCGCGAGCATGGCTCGGGAAGGTACCTTGTCCCCGCCGCCCCTCGCCTTCCCCGGGAAGCACCGGGCAAGGGCGGAGAGGTAGATCTCTCCACGCGAGACGCCCGTCTTCGAGAGCCATCCCTCTAATCGCCTGCCCGCCGGGCCCGTGAACGGTAGCCGCGTCGAGACCTCCGTCAGGCCCGGCGCCTGCCCGACCAGCAGCACCCCCACGTCCTTCGGCACGTCAACCACCGGCACGTTCCCTCCAGCCGGAAAACACCGCGAACAACCTCGCACCAGCTCCCCGTGTTGCCCCAAAACCTCCACGCCACCCATCGTAACGCGCCCGCGGCGAACATCTGGTGTGCAGGTTCTCACGAACCACAATAGGCGGTGCCCTTCACAAATCTTAAGAAATGTGCCGCGTACCCCCTACCGCTTCACGAAGTGTATTGGTAGAATCCGCCGCATGGGTAATCGGTCGCAGATGCGCAAGTTCAAGAAGAGGCGCCAGCGGGCTGGCTTTGTCCTTTTGGCGTCGTTAGCCATCATCATCCTTGGGGTGACGCTTTTCTTCCGGCTTGACCCGTTCCAGAGGGCGAGCGAGTCGGTATCAGTGGAGCGGGTCGCGGTACCCATGATCGGCTCGGCACCCGAAGCTGTGGCCGAGGACGCCCGACAGCCCGAGGCGGCGGCCGAGAAGACGGGGTCGCGGGATGGTGTCCAGAAAGAGGGGGAAAAGAAGCAACAGGCCGAGGCCGAACAGCCCGGCATCCCAGCCCCCGCCACCAGCGACCTCTGGATGACAATCCCCAAGCTTGGCCTCTACGACAACTACGTAACCAACGCCAACGCCCACTCGGCGCTCGACTATGGCGCGGCCAAGCGGGAGGAGACGGGCTTCCCCTGGCAAGACGGCGCGAACACCTACATATCGGCACATAGGCTTGGTTGGCCGGGCACCGCGAGCGACCACCAGTTCTACAACCTGCCGAGCCTGGCCTTCGGGGACAAGGTCTACCTGTACGACGCCAACGGCACCACCTATACCTACGAGGTGACGGAGATCTTCGAGTTGGCGCCGAACGAGACTTGGGTCACAGACTCGGTCCCGGGCAGGGACATCATCTCGCTGCAGACCTGCATCGAGAACTACGGTGACTACTGGACCATGGGTCCCAACTGGTACGTCCGGTACGTGGTGCGTGCCGACAGGGTAGACGTAACTCCCGCTTAACGAGTTACCGGTTCACTGCTTTCGGGGCGCCTTCGCGGGCGTCCTTTCTCGTCGGTCTCTGGGGGCTCCATCGCCGACCTGAGGGCTAGGTCTCCGCCTTACCTATCCACTTAGGGGTCTGCGGCGGTTGGTACAGGTCGAAGGTGTCGAGCAACGGTTCCGGCTTACTCTCTACCAAGACCATTGCACGATGTTCCTCACTCAAGAAACCCTTTGCTCGCCGACGAAAATTCTCAGGTGGCTATTCACGCGAACTGCACCGGCAGGAGCGTCCGGGCCGCGAGCGCGAGCGGCAACAGGAAGGGGCCATCCTCGTCACGCTACCGCGGCTCGTAGACGTCGAAGAGGATAGGTTCCAGACCCTCTTCTCCGACCCCTGAGCGGTACTGGACGTAGCGGGCGCGCTGAAGGTAGGCTAGGGCCGTCTTGGCGCGGTTCCTCAGCTCGGGGATCTCCTCCTCCAAGTCCGCGAGCGTGGTCGAGTCGAGGACCACATCTTCCTCGTCGTTCTCCTGCCAGATCTCCCACAGCCTGCGCCAGAGTGTCTCGGTCTCGGGGGTGGGAGGTTCGCGTTCCATTTATCTGCCTTCCCGGTGCTTTCTTAGCTCAAAGACGACGTGGGCTATCTCGGGTACAAGGAGCTTCTCGACCGCGAGGCGGACGGCGTTGCGGGAGCCGGGCAAGCAGGCGACGAGCTTGTCGCCGACGGCGCCCGCCACTGCGCGGCTGAGAACGGCGGCGGCCCCGACCTCCTCGTAGGAGAGCATGCGGAAGATCTCGCCGAACCCATCCAACCTTTTCTCCAACATCTGGTCCACCACCTCGTACGTCGTGTCGCGGGCAGAGATGCCCGTACCGCCGGTGGTTATGACGGCGTCGACGTCGCAGCGGGCGAGCAGGTCCGAGAGCTTCGTCCGGATGCGCGTCGCGTCGTCCCCGACGATGTCCCTCTCCACGACCTCGTGGCCAGCGCCGCGCATAAGCTCGTCGATGGTGTCTCCCCCAGTGTCGGTCTCGGGGGTGCGGGTATCGCTTATGGTCAGAACGGCCACCCGGACACGGTCCGGCGCCGAATCCCGATGCCTGTGGACGCTCTCGCTCAAAGGATCCCTCCCCCCAGGAACGGATTATGCGCCCGCTCATCGCCGATAGTGGTTTGCGGGCCGTGGCCGGAGTACACCCTCGTCTCGTCCGGCAGCGTCATGAGCCTCTGGTTTATGCTCCGCATCAGGAGGTCCATATCGCCGCCGAAAAGATCCGCGCGCCCCACGCTCCCCGCGAAGAGGGCGTCGCCCGAGAGGACGAGACCCGCGCCTTCGACGTAGAACGCCAGGTGTCCCGGCGCGTGACCCGGGGTGTAGAGCGCCGTCAGCCTCAAGGCGCCTACCTCGAGGACCTCTTCGTCCTCTATGTGTCTATCGACGGCGGGTACCTTGCCGAACCGGAGGCCCATCATCATCGCCTGGGTGGGAAGTTGTTGGAGCATCGGCTCGGCCTCGGCGTGCATCAAGACCGGGCAGGCGTACTCGTCCACGAGGGCGGCGACGGCCCCGACGTGGTCGATGTGGGCGTGGGTGATCAGGATCCGGTCTATCTCGAGGCCCGTCTGCTCGACCGCGAGCGCGATGCGGGCGGCCTCGTCCCCGGGGTCCACGAGGGCGCCCGCGCCCATTCCTTCGTCCCCGACGATGTAGCAGTTCTCCTGCAAAGGCCCGACCGTCAGTGCCTCGAGTATCATGCCGCCCGTCCCAGAAGGAACTCGACCAAGAGCCGCGCCGGGGCGCCGCTAGCGCCCTTGGGGGTGTAGACGCTGCCCTTTTTGCCGTAGGCTGTGCCGGCGATGTCCAGGTGCGCCCAGGAGTAGTCGGCGAACTCCTTGAGAAAGGCGCCGGCCGTAAGCGCCCCGCCGTACCGGCCACCGGAGTTCTTTAGGTCGGCAACGTCGCCCTTTATCTGCTCGGTGTACTCGTCGAAGAGGGGGAGTGGCCAGGCTCGCTCGCCGGACGCTTCTCCCGCGGTCTGGACCTCGGCGATAAGGTCTTCGTCGTTGCCCATGAGGCCCGCGGCGTGGTCCCCGAGGGCGACGTGGCACGCGCCGGTTAGGGTGGCGCAGTCCACGACCGCCGCCGGTTCGTAGCGCCGGGCGTAGGAGAGGGCGTCGGCCAGGATCAGGCGCCCCTCGGCGTCGGTCGTGACGATCTCGACCGTCTTGCCGGAGTGCATCCTCAGGACGTCGCCGGGTTTGTAGGCGTCCCCGCCGGGCAGGTTCTCGGTGGCGGGTACGAGGGCGACGACGTTAAGCGCGAGGTCCAGGGCTCCGACCGCCTCCGTAGCTCCAAGCACCGCGGCGCCCCCGCTCATGTCGAACTTCATGTCCTCCATTCCACCAGACGGCTTTATCGAGATACCGCCGGAGTCGAAGGTCACGGCCTTGCCGATGAGGACGACGGGAGCCGCGTCCCCGCCCCTCCTATGCTCCAGCACGATAAACCGCGGCTCGTTGGTCGCCGAACGCCCGACCGTCGCGAGCCCCGTGAGACCCTCTTCCTCGATGCCGGCCCGGTCTAGCACCCGCACTTCCATGCCGTATCTCTCGGCGATCTCACGGGCCTTTTGAGCTAGATACTCGGGGGTGGCCGTGTTGGAAGGCTCGTTGGCGAGATCCCGGGCGAGGACGGTTCCCCAGGCCGCCTTCTGGCCGACCTCGGCGCCCTCGCTCGCCCCCCCGAGGACCTGCTCGTCGCCGACGAGCCAGAAGGTCTCGAGCTCGTGGTTCTCCGCGTCGCTCTTGTGCCGGTCGAAGCGGTACAGCCCGAGCCTCGCGCCCTCGGCGGCCGCCTTCGCCGCCGCCCGCGCGCCTCCTTCGGGCAGCGCGGGCAGGTCCAGGGCCGCCTCGCGCAGCTTCAGGGTACGAGCGCGCCTGGCGACGGTGGCGGAGGCGCGGCGCAGTCTCTCCGGGCCGAAGCGCTCCCTCTCACCGAGGCCGACGAGCAAGAGGCGAGGGGCACCCAGACCTTCCTGGCCGTACAGCAGGGACGTCTCGCCCAGCTTGCCGGTGAAATCCCCGCTTGAGACCGCCGCTGATGCGGCGTCGCCGAGCCCCTCAGGGGTTTGCCCCTTGAAGAGGCCCACCGCGAATAGTTCAGCGGATAGCTCCCCCGACGCGCCGCTTGTGGCGCCTATCAATACCAAGCCTGAACCACCTCTCTGCCGAAGGACAACGAAGCCGCGTAGATTATAGGGCAAAGAAGTCTACTGTCCGGTGCGGTGCTATGGTGTGACCTGTGGACCTGCGAGAGTACCTGGATTTCGCCGCGCAGACTGCCCATGAGGCAGGCCGGTTGACCCTCGGCTACTTCCGCACGGGGGAAATGAGAACCGACTTCAAGCCCGACGACACGCCCGTGACGGCCGCAGACCGGCAGGCTGAGAGGCTGATCCGGGCCAGGATCGGAGCGAAATACCCTGGCCACACCGTCGTAGGAGAAGAGTACGGGGCCGAGGAGGGAACAGACGCGAGCCACCGCTGGATCGTGGACCCTATAGACGGCACGAAGGCTTTCGTCCGGGGCGTCCCGTTGTACAGCGTACTGATTGGGCTGGAGATAGAGGGCACCTGCGAGATTGGAGCCGCCTACTTCCCCGCCCTCGACGAGATGATCTACGCCGCCACGGGGGAGGGCTGCTACTGCAACGGCCGCCGCACCAGGGTGTCGAGTGCGGAGACGCTCGAGGGAGGCATCCTCTCCTTTACCGACGCGGCGACCTTCGAGAAGCGCGGCCGCGAAGAGGCGTTCCGGCGCCTGCGCGGGGCCGCGGGCGGCAGCCGCGGCTGGTCGGACGCCTACGGTCACGCCCTCGTCGCCGCGGGAAGGGTCGAGCTCATGCTCGACCCCGTTATGAACCCCTGGGATTGCGCCCCCTTCCCGCCAATCCTGCGCGAAGCTGGCGGCTACTTCGGTGACTGGTCCGGCAACGAGACAATCCAAGCTGGCGAGGCCCTCAGCACCCCGAGCACGCTCTTGCCCGAAGTGCTCCGTCTCATAGAGGGCTGACAGACGAGGGGCGCGGGCAGAAACCCGCGCCCCTTATGTTAGCCGCCGAAAGCTGAAAGCTACAAGATTGGCAGGTACTTCTGGATCTCGTAGGGCGTAACCTGCACCCGGTAGTCCTCGAACTCGGCCCGCTTGAGCTCGAGGAGCCTAGTGAAGACGTGCTCGCCGAGGGCCTTGTAGAGGAGCTCGGAGTTCTCGGCCTCGAGGATGGCCTCGCCGAGATCGGCGGGCAGGCTCTGGATGCCGAGTTTCTCCCGCTCCTCGTGGGAGAGGTGGTAGAGGTTGCGCTCCATCGGCTCGGGGAGCTCGTAGCCCTTCTCGATCCCCTCGAGGCCCGCGTGCAGGAGCGCCGCGAAGCACAGGTAGATGTTCGCCGAAGGGTCCGGGCACCGGAGTTCCGCCCGGGTCGCCTTCTCCTGGCCGGGGTGGTAGAGCGGAACCCGCACTAGGGCCGAGCGGTTACGACGGCTCCAGGCGATGTAGACCGGGGCCTCGTAGCCCGGGACAAGGCGCTTGTAGGAGTTCACGAACTGGGCGAAGATAATGCTGATCTCCCGCGCGTGCCTGAGCTGGCCCGCGATGAACTGCTTCGCCGTGTCCGAGAGGAAGTACTGGTCGTCTCTGTCGAAGAAGGCGTTCTGCTCGCCCGAGAACAGGCTCTGGTGCGTGTGCATCCCCGAGCCGTTCTGGTCGCGCAGCGGCTTGGGCATGAAGGTCGCGTAGACGCCGTGCTTGGTGGCGATCTCCTTGACGACCGTCTTGTAGGTCTGGACTTTGTCTGCCATCGTGAGGGCGTCGTCGAATCGCAGGTCGATCTCGTGCTGGCTGATGCCGACCTCGTGGTGGGAGTACTCGACGTCGATGCCGAGCTCTTGCAGCGCCATGACCGTCTCGCGCCTGAGGGATGTGGCGGCGTCGAGCGTGGTGAGGTCGAAGTAGCCGCCGTAGTCGAGCGGCTCGGTGTCATTGGAGTTCCTGAAGTAGAAGAACTCGAGCTCGGGGCCGCAGAAGAAGTTGTCGAAGCCCATCTCCCTCGCGCGCTCCAGCGCCCTCCGAAGCACGTGGCGCGGATCGCCGACGTAGGGGTCGCCGTCGGGCGTCTGCACGTCGCAAATCATGCGCGCGGTGGGGGCCTCCTGCGGGCTCCAGGGGATCGCCTTGAAGGTCGAGGGGTCGGGCATTGCGATCATGTCCGACTCCTCGATGTCCTGGTAGCCCGTGATCGAGGAACCGTCGAAGCCCATCCCCCCGTCCAAGGCGTCCTCTAGCTCGTCGACCGTGATGGCGAAGCTCTTGAGCGTCCCGAGGATATCCGTGAACCACAGCCGGATGAACTTGACGTTGTTATCTTTCGCCTCCTGTAACACGTTCTGCTTGCTCGTCGCGTCCAAGCTACCTCCTCTTTACTCTCGCTTTGCGTGCCCCTTCGGCACGGGGTATCCTGACGGACACGAGCCATGATAGGAACGGGCACGCCGGTTGGATATGGCCCGCCGTACAAGTCAGGCGCCGGCGTTTTACCTTATCATGGGCCAGATGTATAAACGGCACACTTGGTGTTGCGAAGCGCCCGGGTGGGGCTACCAGTTCCGCACCGCCTAAGTATCGGGAAGCTGTGGATGCGCTTACCGGAAGCCGGCGGCAGGGCCCGAGATCGTCGCAGGAGAACGCATGGGTCGGCGATCACAGCAAAAGGGGGAGAGATGACCGACAGGCCGGAAGATCGTCCGGAGGAGCGTCGCAGGACGGGACCTCTCGGCGACGACACGGAGTCCGGTGCGACCCGGCGGGTCCCGCCGGGCGAAACCGACGCGAACCCCACGCGCCAGGTACCTACCGGGCAGCCCGAACAGGCCGATCGAGAGCAGACCTCCTCGCGCGAGACGGAGCGCATTCCCCAGCGTCCCGCCGGCGAGATCGAGGACAAGGAGACGCGCGTGATCCGGACGCCAGGTTCCGGGCCGACGCAGGGGGAGGCGGGCCCTTACCCGAGGGGCTACTTCGAGGCCGCCGAGGAGCGCGAGGACCGACTCCGGGACATGTACGGGGGGGTGGACTGGCTCGCCAGCTTCCTCGGGTTCGTCTTCGTTCTAGTGGCCGGCGCGCTCTTGTCGCTCGTCGTGGGTCTCGTGCTTGTCCCCCTGGGGATCTCGCCAGACCTCGTCGGCGCGGAACTCGGGGCCGCCGCCATAACCGGCCTCGTCCTGGTAGCCATACTCGTCTTCCTGACGTACTTCTTCGGCGGGTACGTGGCCGGCAGGCTGGCGCGCTTCGACGGCGGGCGCAACGGGGCCATGTTGCTCCTCTGGACCGGCGTGACGGTGCTTATCCTCACGCTGGTCAACGCGGTGCTGAGCGGATTCCTGCCCGCAAGGGTCTCCGAGGACATCGGCAACCTCGTCCAGAACAACGTGCTCTCGACCATCGGAGGCCTCTCCCAGCTGGGGGTCGCGGGCGTCTTGATCTTCGCGGGCGCGCTCTTGGTAGCGCTCGCCGGTGGCTTTCTCGGGGGGCGCCTCGGCAGCCGGTACCACACCGAGATAGACCGCACGACCTGAGGCCAGTGTACGCCAACGGGACGACGCAGGCGAGGTAGGTAGGATGGGCGAGCATATCCTCTTCGAAACGGGGATCCGGCGCCTCGGCTCCAAGGAGCGGGGCTTCTTGTACCGCTACCCCGGCACGGAAGAGGCTGTGCGTGAGGAGCGAGTCTTGACGCGAATCGAGAACCTCAAGGTGCCGCCGGCGTGGCAGGACGCACGTATCGCCAGGAGTCCGTCTGCGAAGGTGCAAGCGGTAGGTTACGACTCGGCGGACCGGCTACAGTACCACTACCACGCGAAATACCGCGAGCGCAAAGAACGTGAGAAGTTCGACCGCATCTTACGTTTCTCCGATGGGCTGCCAGAGATGCGCCGCATCACCAGTAATCACCTACGGCATAAGTACCTCGACCGTATGAAAGTCCTGGCGACAATGACTCGCTTGATGAACACGGCCTACTTCCGCGTTGGCGACGAGCGCTACGCCAAGAAGAACAAGACCTACGGCATAGCCACCCTACGGCGCAAGCACCTGACCATCGAAGGAGACACCCTCATTTTCGAGTTCACCGGTAAATGGGGACAACACCAGCGCAAATGCGTCACGGACGCCAAGCTGCGGGTGGTGGTCGAGGAGTGCGTCGCTTTGCCGGGGTACGAGATCTTCAAGTACTGCGATGAAGAGGACGACATCAGGGACGTCAAGGCCCGCGACCTAAACGCTTACGTCAAGGAGGTCATGGGCCCGGAGTTCACCCCGAAGGACTTCCGCACCTGGGCGGGTACCCTGTTCGCGGCGGTCAAGCTCGCCGAGATCGGCGCGACGGAGGACCTCGATCAGGCCGAGAAGAACGTGCTCGAGGCGGTCGACGACGTGGCGGAGAGGCTCGGCAACACGCGAGACATCGCCCGCGCCTCCTACATCAGCCCGCGAGTCATAGACCACTACATGGAAGGCTCCGTGGTAGCCTATTACGGCGAGCGGCTAGATGAGGTGATCGCCGCCGAGCAGGGAGGCCTGACCGAGGGGGAAGTGGCGCTCCTGGAGCTGTTGAACAAGAAACTCCGCCGCGAGTTGCGCAGGGCAGCCTAAAGGCGGAGCGAGGCCGGGGGTCAGACCGTGAACAAGACCAAGATCGCGTTGGCCATATTGAAGAACAAGAAGGCGCGTGAGATAGCCTTCAAGGCGCTCAAGAACGAAAAGGTCAGAAAGGTCGTGGCGAAGCAGGTCTCGCGTCGCCTCACCGGCAAGTAGCCAAGCGCCGGGCGGAGCTGCCGGCTCGCTCTAGGCGGGCTCTTCCAGAACCAAGGTCCTCTCGACCAGGTCCCTAGCGACCTCCACTACGGAGCCGGTCTCGCGCCACACCTCGAGCTGGAGGGCGGATTCGGTCGGTTCTTCAAGGAGCCGGGGCAGGGGTGAGAGGTCCCGGTTCGTCGCCCCGTCCAGGCTCTCAAAGAGCCCTTCGATGGCCCGGCGGGTCTCGACGGGCTCGTGGGTGTCGTGGTCCACGAACCCGCCGCCCAAGCCGTGACGTTGGGCACTCCACTTGTTCTCCTCTATCTCCCTGCCGGGCCGGATCTTCCGCAGGTCGCCGGACTCGTACTCCTCGGATAAGAGGTCGCAGACGGCGGCGGAGAGCGCGATAAGGGACTCGCTGCGCGCCGGGTTAGTCTGGGCATCGAAGGCCCGCAGCTCGATCGTTCCCAGCCCGGGATGGGGGCGTATGTCCCACCAGATCTCCGACAGCCGCTCTATGACGCCGGAGCGCTGGGCGAAGTCAACGTACTTCGCGTAGGCGTCCCACGAGCCCAAAGGTTCGGGCAGCCCGGCGCGGTGGATGGAGCGCGAGAAGATCAGGGTCCGGGTGGACTGCATGTCCGTGATCTCGCCCTGCCAGAACGGCGAATTGGCCGAGAGCGCCAGGAAGTGGGGGACGTACTCCCGGAGCCGGTCGAAGAAATAGACGGCTTTTTCGCGGCCCCGGACCGCGTAGTGGACGTGCAACGAGAAGGTGTTGTTGCGCCGGATCAGCCAGCCCAGCTGCGCCTTCAGGCGTTGGTAGTGTGGCTTGCCTATGATCTCCTGTTCGCGCCAGTCTCCGATGGAGTGCGTCCCGCTGGTGCCCAGGTAGCGTCCCAGACGCTCGGCGTGCCCCAGCAAGACCCGCCTGCGCGACACTAAGTCCCCCATCACGCCGCCCGGGCCCGGGTGCACGCCCGTGTTGGACTCTATCTCGCAATCTATGAGCTCGCCCGAGAAGCGGTCTTCGGGCTCGGCGGCGAGTATCTTCTGCGCCCCACCGGCGAGCTTGAGCGTCTCGGGATCGGCGAGCCAAAGTTCCTCCTCGGCGCCTAAAGTTCCCTCCGGTGCTCCGGTCTCGAAGGCGTCTTCGGGGATCAGGGACGGCTTCTGGGCGATGTTCAACGTGTCATCTCTCGGCGGTCGGGTGCACGTTCCAATTCATCGTATATATTAACCTCTTCGCGCGCCCTGCCGAAGGCGGGATGCCGCCAGCGTCGCCGGAGGCACAACGGGAAGCTTCCCGGGAGGCTTTTTCTAGGAAGAGATGGAGCAGCCGAGCAGAGATCCGATACCGGAGGCGCTCGTCGCGGCGTGCGCGGCTACAGCGCTCACGCTGGTCTACAGCGCCCCGACGCCGGGGACGGGGTCCCGGTACCTGGACGGCCGTGTCGCCCACGAATCCCGCGTGCTCTCGGTCGTGCCCGCCAGGGAGGCGCTCGCCGGTGCCGGGCGTTGGGGTGTGGGGGAGACCTTGCTCGAGGCGATCCTCTCCTCCCTGGCCCTCGCCGACTTCGCCGACCCGCGCGGCGTCGGGTACCTGATCCCTTTCGCGCGGGCCGCCCTTCTCGGCGAGCCGTCCGGACGTGTACTCGCGCGCCTCGGCCACGACGACCTCGCTCCGTTTTTGCGGGCCCTGGAAGCGGCGGAGAGCGGAGGACCGCTCGCGGGCGCTATAAGGGTCGCGCTCGGCGCCGGCGAGGACGCCACGCTTCGGGACGCCGTGCGCTTCGCGGCCCCCCACGACGCCATGGCGCGCGAGTACGCGCGGGGTTTCGAGATCAGCCGCGAGCTCGCCGGGCCCGCGCTGCTCGTGGCACTCTCCCGCGGCGACTCCGTGCGTGGGGCGCTGGTACAGGCCTACCTCGAGGTCCTCTCGGAGGTGCCGGACCTCGATGTCGCGGAAAGGGTCGGGAGCCGGGAGGCCGAGGATGTCTCCCGCATGGCCCACGGGGTTCTCAAGGCTGGCGGCGTACACTCGCGACGGGGACTCGAGGGGATCGCCAACCTCGACGGTCTCCTGCGCGCCGACCCGCGCCTCGCGCCCTCCGCCACCGAACCGCCCGTCATCGCCGCCGCCTTCCTCGTGGTGCTGGAGCACGGCCCCGGCTCGTTAAGCAGCCGTCTCAGGCCGGCTACGGGGTACGGTAGGGGACGGTGAGGAACGCGCTCTCAAGGTGAAGCTGGTCCCCGAAACTGGCGCTCTCTGGGATAGAATCATCCCGGCACTTATGGACCGAACACCGGGCGAGAAGGAGTACGGCGCATGAAGGCCCTCGTAATAGTGGGGCATGGCTCGCACCTGAACGAGGACTCGAGCCTGCCCGTCTACGAGCACGCGGAGCGCATCAGGAGTACCGGCGACTTCGACGAGGTAGTCGAGTGTTTCTGGAAAGAGGAGCCCTCGATGCGCCACGTGCTCGACACGGTGGAGTCCGATGAGGTCTACGTCGTTCCGGCCTTTATCTCCGAGGGGTACTTTACTCAGCAGGTCGTACCGAGGGAGATCAGCCTCAAAGGAGCCGTAACGAGAAGGGGGAACAAGACCATCCGCTACGCCGGGCCCCTGGGAACCTTCGAGGGGATGCCCGACGTGGTTCTCGAGCGCGCGAACGACCTGATGCGCGGCAAGGAAGTCTCTGGACGCACCGCGCTCGTGCTCCTGGGGCACGGCACCGACCTGAACAAGAATTCTGGGGACGTCATCTACCTGAACGCCGGGCGCATACGGGAGCGCGGTCTTTACGATCTGGTCGAGGTCGGGTTCCTGGATCAGGATCCGAAGATACGGGAGGTCGTGGAGGGTATCGAGGCGGAGAACGTCGTCCTGATCCCTGTCTTTATCGCCGAGGGCTGGCACACGCGCGAGACCATCCCCGAGGACCTCGGCCTGACCGGCGAGGTGACGGCGCGCGAGGGCAAGACGATCTTCTACGGCGCCCCGGTTGGGACCCACCCCGCGATGGCGAACCTCATCGCCGCCCGCGCCCGCGAGGCGATGCCGGAGGAGCCGCTTGCCAGAAGCACCTGAGGCGCAGGGCGCGACGAGCGTCGCGGCGGCCTCCCGCGAGGCTTTCGCCGCGTGGGTAGACGCGGCTCCAAAGGGACGCGCCTTTGGCCAGGTACTCGTACGCGGGATCTCCCCGGCGGGATACTCGCTGCGCCACGTGGCCGAGGAGGATGCCGTGGATCTGGCGGTCCACGAGGCCCCGCGGGCGGCGCGCGAGATAGCCAAGTTCACCGAAGAGGGGGAGTACCGGCCGCTCAAGAGCTCTCCCAACCTGCGGCGGGGGTGGGAGATCAGGGTTCCGGACGCCGGGGAACTCGCCGTCGCCATGAACTACCTCTACCCGGCAGGGATCGTGCACTGGTACCTCCATCGGGAGGACAGGCTCGAGATCACCAACTTCCGGGAGAACGCCGCGCGCCAGAGCGGTATTTACAAGAGGATCCAACGCCTCTCCGACGGAGGGGTACGGAAAGCCGCCTGGGCTTGCTGCGAGGACGCGGTCTGCCTGAAACGGACCCTCTGGGACGTGGACGGGAAGACGCCACTCGAGATGGAGCGAAGCGAAGGCGAGATCCCTTGCCCCGAGCCTTGTAGCGTCTTTATCTCTTTTGCCCGGCGGGTTAGGCTCTTCGAGCGGGAGGAGCGCGACCTCGACGCGGCCGGTCTCTCTCCCTCCGAGAAGGAAGACCTCGCCGCCCTGGTGCGGGCCGCCGCGACAGGCGAGGTCCGGTTTGCCCGCGAGGCCGAGTTCGAGGAGCCTCTCAACGAGCGCCGCATGCGCTACCGTCGCCTTACGCTCGTACCCAAGCTCCGGCCGAAAGACTAGCGTGGCCGCCGGGGCATCCCCGGGCGGGGCGCCGGCGAACGACGCGCTTCTCGTCCAGCTCGTGCGCGGCGCCCTCGGCAGAAGCTCGCGCGGACGGCGGCGGATCAACGTCAGCTCCTGCTCCTTCGTGGTGACTCTGCACGGGGTTGCGGACAGTGACGAGAAGAGAAGTGAGATCGAGGCAACCGTCCGAAGGGTGTCGGGGGTCCGGGACGTGGCCAACAGGCTCAGGGTGACCGGGAGTAGGCCTCGCGGTGCTGTTTCCTAACAGGCTTTTCGGGGTATCTGGATTGCGAAACCTACTCGCGAAGATGGAGGTAGCGAATGGCGAGCAAGAAGCGTAGTGGTGCCAAGGTCGGCGCGAAGTTGGGGGCGCGGGTGGCTCCGAAGGCCGGGAAGGTTGCCGGCAAGACCGCCTGGAGGACGGGCAAGGCTCAGGCCAAGCTCGCGCGCCAGGCCGCCAGCTCGCGGGAGCCGCGGGGACTACGTTTCCTCAAGTACGGCTTCTTCGCCCTGGCGGGCCTCGCCATAGGGGCTCTGATCTCGCGCTCCGGCAGGGACGGTGACACATCGTCCTCCTTCACGGGCGCGACCGGACAGCACTCGCCAGATGCCGGCAGCCCCGCTGGGCAGCGCGGCGAGACGTGGGGGAGCGGGACCCCGACCGGGACAGCCGGTGGCGACGCCGGGACCCACCAGCGCCCCGAGGAGCCCAACCGTACCGGCGCCGAGCGCGACTACTCCGACCCGTCCGCCGGACCTCTCATCGGAGAGCAACACCGGGGCAGCGTCGAGGGCGTCCCTGAGCAGCAGGAAGAGGTCGAGCAGCGCATACGGACCAGCCTCGGCGAGGACCCACGCACCATGGACATGCCGCGCGTGAACGTCGAGGTCAACGACGGCGTCGCCGAGCTACGGGGCACGGCGCCCTCAGAGGATGCCAAGACGGCGGCGGGCGAGATCGCCTCCGGCATCCAGGGCGTCCGCGAGGTCCGTAACCTCATTACCGTCAGCTAGTCAGCTTTAGTCGTAAGGTTCGCCGGAAAAGCAAAAGAGGCGCCCCCTCTGTAACGAAGGAGCGCCTCTTTCCGCTCGGGTTTGTCAGGCAAGCTGAGGTACTGATCAGCTGACCGGCTAGCTAGCTGCTTATGAGCGCGAGCAGCACGTCGCGCTCGCGCTCCAGCGTCCCGCGGTCCCTGGCCTCGACGTTGAGCCGTAGCAGCGGCTCGGTGTTCGAGGGACGGAGGTTGAACCACCAGTCCCCGTAGTCGACGGTGAGGCCGTCGAGGTGGTCTATCTTGGGGTCGCCGCGCTTGGCGTAGTGTTCCTCGACCTCTTGCAGGGTCACCTCCTGGTCCTCTACCTCGGAGTTGATCTCCCCAGACCGGACGTAGGGGTCTATGGGGGCGAGCAGCGCGGAGAGCGGACCGTCCTGGCGGGCGACGAGCTCGGCGACAGTGAGCATGGCGATTATCCCCGAGTCGGCGAAGTAGTTGTCCCGGAAGTAGAAGTGCCCGGAGTGCTCGCCGCCGAAGGCAGCGTCGTACTCGCGCATCTGGGGCTTTATGATGGAGTGGCCGGCCTTGGTCCGGATCGCCCGCCCGCCCTCGCCCTCTACGAGCTCGGGGAAGGCCTTGGAGCAGACGGCGCTGTAGAGGATCGTGGCTCCTGGCTCCTTTTCGAGGACGTTCTTGGCGACGAGCGCCGCGAGCAGGTCCCCGGAGATGGTCACGCCCTTCTCGTCTACGACGAAGCACCGGTCCGCGTCGCCGTCGAACGCGACGCCGAAGTCAGCTCCCTCTGACTTGACGCGCTCCTGTAGCTCCTCCATGTTCTCGGGCTCGATCGGGTTCGGGGGGTGGTTTGGGAAAGAGCCGTCGAGCTCGAAGTACATTGAGACGTAGTCGAAGGGTAGCTTCTCGAAGATGAGGGGTAGCATCTTGCCGGCCATGCCGTTGCCGGCGTCCACGACGATCTTGAGGGGGCGAACACCCTCGATATTTATGAAGGTGAGGCAATGATTGGCGTAGTCTTCGGTGATGTCGCTCTCTTCGACGGAGCCGGGGTACTCGGCTGGTTCAGGCAGCTTGCCGGAGGTGATGAGGTCCCGGATTTGGCCGATGCCCTGCTCGCCGGAGAGGGCGATGGCGTCCTCCCTGCACAGCTTGAAGCCGTTGTAGTCCTTGGGGTTGTGGGACGCCGTGATCATGGCCCCGCCCGGCTCCTCGAGGTGACCGACCGCGAAGTACAGCGCGTCGGTCGAGACCAGCCCCAGGTCCAGGACGTCCGCGCCGGCCTCCGTGACGCCCTCGATGAACGCCTTCTCGAGCGCCTCCCCGCTCAGGCGCATGTCGCGAGCGACGATGACCCTCGAGCCGGAGAGACCGAGGTGGTTGACGAAGGCCCGGCCGATGTCCCTGGCCACGTCCTCGTTCAGGCTGTCGGGGTACACGCCCCGGATGTCGTAGGCCTTGAATATCGACTCGTCGATCATCTTCCCCTTCTACCTCTCCAACCGACCCTCTCTGGCATCCGGTACAATAACTTTTCGTGGCCCCTCGTGCAGACCAGACCGGGTAGCGCCCCGGAGTCGTACGGTGGGACCCCGTTTAGTCCTTTTCGCGGGCCTCTTCTATGGTTTCCTCGCCGTCGCGGCCGCGCTGTGGAGTGCCCTCCGTGGGTTCGACCTCCGGCTCGCCGGGGATTCGGTCGTCGGGAGCATACTCCTCGGTTCCCTGAGCGCTGGGGTTACTGTGTCTCTGGGGCTCCTCGCTTACCGTCTCTTGCCCGCCTTGCGCGAGATAGCCGATGAACTCGCCCTGCGCCTCATAGACGGCGCCGACCGTGGCGGCCTCCTTCTGATCTCCATCTTCTCGGGGGTGGGCGAGGAGATCTTTTTCCGCGGCGCGGTGCAGCATGAGTACGGTCTCGTCGCCGCCTCGCTTCTTTTCGGGATCGTGCACGTCGGGCCGGACCGGCGCTACCTAGCGTGGACGGCCTGGGCGGTCCTGGCCGGCTTCCTGTTCGGCGCACTCTACGAGGTTTCCGGCGGGCTGCTCGCCCCTATCCTCGCCCACGCCGCGCACAACGCCGCGACGCTCCTGCTCTGGAAGCGCTGGCGAAAGGGCGTACGGGAGGATGATCCGCGTTAGCGTGTCAACCCGTATCAAGGGCTAAGGCGTTTGCCGGGCGCTTGTGTCCCGGCGACGAAAAACTACTTTCGCGACAAGGCCTAGTAGTCGTCCGCATTTTGTATACAATGGGTTGCGATCTAGTCGCATGGCCTCGGGTCACACAGGGAGGGACCAATAGCGCGCGCCAGGGACACGATCTTGAACGTTATGAGCCTGCTCCTGGTGGGGGTGGGTCTCGCCCTGACGGCGACCTTCTTCGTAGGCTCCCCGTTCACCAACCCGGCCCCCGCCGTCGAGAGAGCGGCCGCGGAGGGAAGTCAGCCCGGGGTGCCGGCGATTATCCCGGGCAACCGCGGAGGTTCTGCGCGGGGGGGGGGGGACGACCGAAGCCCTGAGGAGAGAAAGGCTCGGCGCGCGGCCGCCAACATTCCCGAGGACAAGACGCTCCGCGTCTCCGTCCCCGCGATGAAGCGGGTAGAGAACGCGACTTTTCCCTACGCCGGCGGGTTCAACGAGGAAGCCTTCAAGAACAACGCCGGCGTGCATCTGCGGGGGACGGGCTTCCCCTGGCAGAGGGTGGCCAACGTCTACATGGCGGGCCACCGCTTGGGTTACGTCGGGACGCCGAGCTGGCTCGCCTTCTGGGACTTGAACAAGCTCGAGACGGGGGACAAGGTGTACGTCACCGACTCCACGGGTAGGCGCTACGTCTACAGGGTCTTCAAGGAGTTCGTCGTTGACCCGGAAGACGTGTCCGTGACGCGGCCGCGCATAGGCAAGAACATCCTCACGCTCCAGACGTGCACCCTGCCGGACTACTCGCGGCGCCTCATCGTCCAGGCCGAGAGGGTGGAAGAGCCAGTGTCCTCGGTAGCGGAAGAGGATAGGTCGTGATCCGGCTTCCGGTACGCGAGGAGAAGAAGGCGCGGCCCGCGAAGAAGCGCCCCGATACGCCGCCCATGACCAAGGGCAACATGCAGATCCGGGTGGTCTCCTTCGCTGTCATAGTCGCGGTTGTCTTCGTGATCCTGGCGGCGCGGCTGTGGTACTTGCAGATCCTGACGGGTAACGATTACTCGATCTCCGCCCAGGCGACCCAGACCCGCGTGGTCAAGGACCCCGCCCAGCGAGGCGTGATCCGGGACCGCGACGGCGAGGTCCTTGCGAACAACGTTCCCGGGCTCAACGTGACCGTGACCCCCGCCAACATCTCGCGCGAGAAGGTCGGGGAGCTCGCTGAGATCCTCGGGGCCAATCCGGAGACCGCACTCGACAGCTACGACGCGGCCTTTGACTGGGGAACACAGTACAGCCCGATGCTGGTGAAGGAGAACGCCCCCCGCGACGGCGTCACCTACGTCATGGAGCGCACCGAGGAGTATCCCGGCGTCGTCGTGAACGACGACTACGTCCGCAACTACCCGACCGGGGAGACGGCCGCCCACATCCTCGGTTACACGGGCGCTATCACCCAGGAAGAGCTGAAGCTAGACACCTTCGAGGACCTCTCCAACGACTCGGTCGTCGGGAAGAGCGGGGTCGAGCTGTACTACGAGGAGATTCTACGCGGCAAGGCCGGCGAGCAGGTGTACAAGGTGGACGCCCTCGGGCGTATCGTGCCGGACGGCAGCCGGGTGGACTCTCTGGGCCGGTTCGTAGACGAGAACGGGGACCCTATCGCGGTCGATCCCAGCAAGGAGCTACCCGACCACGTCGAAGACCCCGTGCCAGGCCAAGACCTCAACCTCACCGTAGACCTCGACCTCCAGCGGGTCGCGGAGGATGAGCTAGACGCCGCCATCGAGCGGGCCCAAGGCGCAGGCTACGCCGGAAGCGGGGGCGCGGCCGTCGCGATGGACCCCCGCAACGGCGAGATCCTGGCCCTCGCCAGCCGCCCCTCCTTCGACCCCCAGCTCTTTATCGGCGGCATCTCCGGCTCGCGAGAGGTGGAGATCTACAAGTACCTGACGTCGGAGTACGCCAACTACCCGTTCACCAACCGTGCGATAACCGGCGGCCAGCCGGCGGCCTCAACCTTCAAGCCCTTCACCGGGCTGGCGGGCCTAACGCTGGGCGTCATGGACGCCTACACGACCTACACGGACACCGGAGAATGCTGGCAGCCGACGGGCGTGACGGCCAGCCCCTGCTACCAGAGCTGGCGCCAGAACAGCCCCAACTACGAATACCTGGGGGATCACGGCACCCAGAACTTCGCCGAGGCCCTCAAGGACTCCAACGACAAATTCTTCTACCAGGTGGCGGACTGGATCTGGCAGGCCACCGAAGACAAGGACTGGCTGCCCCACTTCTACGAGCGGTTCGGCTTCGGCGCCCCGACCGGCATAGACCTTGCCGGGGAGACGACCGGACGGGTGCCCACCCGCGCCGGTGAGAAGGAATTGGCCGCGGCCCTGGGTACGCCGGAGGAGGCTTACTGGAGCGTTGGGGATTGGGTGAACCTCGCCATCGGCCAGGGCGATCTGCTCGTCTCCCCGGTCCAACTCGCCCGCGCCTACGCCGCGATCTACAACGGCGGCACCCTCGTCACCCCGCACGTGGGAGGCGAGATCCGGCAAGATGGCAAGCTGGTCAGGAGGATATCGCCCGACCCTGCAGCCCAGCTCAACATCGAGGACTATTACTTCCAGAACGCCATTGAGGGTATGAGGGGCGTCACCTCGAACGGGGGCACCGCGGAGTCGGTCTTCAAGGGTTCCAAGCTGGCCGTGGCCGGCAAGAGCGGCACCGGCGAGACGCCGAAGGGCTACGTGAACTGGTTCGTCGGCTGGGCGGAGAACCAGGGGCAGCCCATGATCGTCGTCGTGATGATCGAGGGCGGCGGAGCGTTCCAGACGGGCTCGGAGATGACCGCGGGCCCGGCGGTGCGGCACATCCTCGAAGCGTTCTACGGCGTGAAGCAGTCGCCCGAGGATCCGCACCCGACCTACACCGAGCCGATCCCGGAGCCGCCGGCTCAGTAGATGGAGGCTCCCTCGTTGCCCAACGCGCTTCTCTCGCTGCCGAGCCCGCCCTCGCCGGTGATCTTCGAGGCCGGGCCGTTCGCCCTGCGCTACTACGGGATCTTTATCGCGCTGGGCATAGTAACCGCGACCTGGCTGACGGGGCGCGAGCTCACCCGTAAGGGCTACGACCCCACCCTGGCCCTCGACTCGCTCTTCTTGGTCGTCCCCCTCGGCTTTATCGGGGCGCGCGTCTACCACGTCATCACCGACTTCGACCTCTACGCGGATGACCCCATCCCGGGAGTCTTCGAGGTCTGGAACGGGGGCCTAGGGATCTACGGCGCCGTGGCCGGTGGGTTCCTGGGCCTGTGTCTCTTCGGCTGGTTCCGCGGCGTGAGCCCTGTGGTCCTCGCCGACGCCGCCGCGCCGGGGCTCATACTTGCCCAGGCGATAGGCCGCTGGGGTAACTACTTCAACCAGGAGCTATTCGGCCGTCCCTCCGATCTGCCGTGGGCCATCCGGATAGCGCCCAAGAACAGGCCCGCGCAGTTCGCGGACGTCGAAGCCTTCCACCCGACCTTCCTCTACGAGTCGATCTGGGACCTCCTCGTCTGCTTCGCCTTGCTCTGGATCGCCCGCCGCTTCGCGAACCGCCTCAGGGACGGGGACACGATCCTACTTTACGTGAGCCTCTATTCCGTCGGACGCTTCTTCGTCGAAACCCTGCGCGTCGACCCCGCCTTCCTGATCGGGGGCTCCATCCGCGGTAACCTCTTCGTCAGCAGCCTCCTCGCCCTTGGCTGCGCTATGATCCTGCTCCTCAGACACTCCCGGCCCCCACGCAAACACCCGGAACCCGGCTAACCCCGACCCCTTGACCACAAGCATTGCTCTTGATAATTTCTCGCCGGTAGATGAAAATTTTTTTCGATTAAGGGGTGAGCATTTGAGGATGGAGGCGATGGTAGGGAAGATCCGAGGCCGGGGATACAAGGCGACCCCGCAGCGGCTGGCGGTGCTCGGGGCGCTCGCGGCGGAGCAGCACCAGACGCTGGAGGAGATCCGGGCTCGCTGTCCCGAGGTGGGATTGGTGACCGTTTACCGGACCCTCGACCTTCTCTCCGAGATCGGAGCCGTGCGCAGGTTGGATCTGGGTGACGGTCCGCGCTACGAGCTGGCCGAGAACCATCACCACCACCTGGTGTGCGATTCTTGCGGGGCCGTCTCGGAGTTCGAGGAGTGTCCCCTGGATCTCCGCCGGCTGCAAGACGTTGACTTCGAGGTTGCCTCGCACAGCCTCGAGATCTACGGACGATGCGTGGTTTGCAGGTAAGGAAAGATGGACTTGATGTGCAGAGGATGATGTGCAGAGGAGACCGGTGAGCGGGCCGCGGAGATGAGCGCGATCCTTATAGCTTTGCTCGCCGCCGGCGGCTTCGCGGGAACGAGCCTTTTGGCGCTGTTCGGCGGCGAGTTCGGGACGAGAGGTCGGGTGTACTCGGCCGCCTTTGCGGCCGGGATCCTGCTGGCCATGGCCTTCGTGGATCTCTTTCCCGAGGGTATGGAACTCGCTAGCGAACCGGCGGTCTGGGGGTTCGTTGGCGGTTTCGCCCTCCTGTTCTCGACCGAGGCCTTTACTCACGCTCACACGCACCACTCTCCAGAGGAGCACGTCCGCAAGCACGCGCTCCGGCCGTTCGTTACGGGGCTTGCGGTCCACAACTTCGCCGACGGTTTCGTCCTCGGCGTCGGCGCGAAGACATCGGCGGTCACCTCCTGGCTCGTCGGGCTGGGCATCCTCGTCCACCAGATACCAGTCGGCATCTCGCTGGCCGCGATCCTGCTGGCGGCGCGCGCGGATCGGTCCCGGGTGATCCAGACGACCGTCTTGTTGGGCCTCGCCATCCCGCTCGCTGCGGCTCTGACCGCGGCCCTGCCCGTACCGGACGAAGGGGTTCTCGCGTTCCTTACCGGTGTCGCCGGGGGCGTTCTGGCTTACGTCGGAGCCGCTCACCTGCTCCCGGAGGCCCAGGCCGAACGCCCCAGCAGGACGACGGCGGTTCTCTTTGCGGCGACGCTCGTCCTGACTACCGTCGGCCTCATGACCGTTCTGGGTGATTGACTCCGTGCGGAGATAGCCTCCCGAGGAGTTCTACTTCTCGGGACCGCTCAGACGAAAAAGAGGAACCAGGCGACCAGGATCAGTACGTCGGCGCCAAGTACGACGGCGATAGGGGAGATAGCGCGTAGCCTCTTGCGAGAGTAAACCGTCGGGGCAACGAGCCATCCGAAGGCGAACCCGCCCGCGAGGCCGCCCAGGTGCGCGGTGTTGCTTATGTTCGGGATCGAGAACCCCAGGTAGAGGTTCAGGGCGAGCAGGATGAGGAGCTGCCGGATCAGGGGGTTCTGCCAGGAGAAGGTCCCGCGCCGCAACGCGTACCCCAGAACGCCGCCGAGCAACCCGAAGATCGCGCCGGAGGCGCCGACCGCCGGGGCGTTGAACCCGCCGAAGTACAGGTAGGCGAGCCCGCCGGAGACGCCGCTGAGGAGGTAGAGCGCGAGAAAACGACTGCGCCCGAAGGCCTCCTCCACGAAGGAGCCCAGGAAGTAGAGCGAGAGCATGTTGAAGCCGAGGTGGACGGCCCCCGAGTGGAGGAAGACGCTGGAGACGAGGCGCGATGCCTCGCCCTCTGCGACGAGCGCCGGGATTAGCGCGCCCTCGTTTAGCACCTGCCCCGGCTGGATCACGAGCCCGACGTTCCACGGTACGCCGTAGCGATCGCCGAGGGCGGCGACGGCAGCGTAGACCAAGACGCAGGCCGAGATAAGGCCGAACGTGACGGGTAGACGCAAAGAGTTGCTGCGCGGGATCAGCTGCGCTGTGTCTCTCGAATGGCGTCCCCGACCTGCACCTTGGAGAGATCCTCGAGCGGACCACCGAGCATGGACTCGAGGTCGGGATCCTCGCCAGGGCCGGTCCCGAAGCCCTGGACGCGCACATCTTCGCCGAACATCTGGCCGAAGATGCGCTGCAAATTTTCCTGCATCTCGCCGATGTTCACGGCCCCGAACGGCGTTCTGGTGTTCTGCAGGCGGGCGACGGCGAGCCTCTCCTTTACCTCGGTCACCTCGGCGTGCGCCTTGACGTCCTCGACGGTGCCCAGGGTCTCGCCGGTGTCGGGGTCCCAGACCTCCTCGCCCTCCGGAGCGAAGACCTCGAAGAGCATCCCCTGCCGCACGCCCTCCTTGCGCCCGCGGTTGATCACGATCTCGTTGTTGCCGAGTATCTTGGCAACCTTGCCTTCGACCGCCATGCGGTGAACTCCTTCCGTGCCTCCGAAATCCGAAAGATTATAACTCTCACGACACGGAGGGCAGGCACAGGCTAGAATCTCCGCCATGCCAGGGAGAACGAACAGGATTGGACGCCACCTCCGCACCTCTGGCGGCCTCGGGAAGACCCTCGAGACCGCTAGGAACCTCGGGTGCGAGACCGCTCAGATCTTCGTCTCCAACCCCCAGGGTTGGGCCGTGCCTGCGCCGCGCTCAGACGCCGGGGCGTTCATCGAAGGGGGTCGGGAACTCGGCCTTACCCCCATCGTCGCGCACGCGAAGTACCTGATCAACCTCGCCTCGCCGCACGCCGAGCTGCGCGAGCGGTCGGTGGAGGCCCTCGGGCGTGAACTGGCCGCGGCGGGGGAGCTTGGGGTGGATCTCGTCGTCGTCCACTCGGGCAGCCACGGCGGAGACGGGGAAGAGAAGGGTGTCGATCGGCTGGTGAATGGTCTGGAACGGGCAAGGGACCTCGCTACCGGCATCGCTGGAACCTCAGGGCGGGTCGCGGAGCCCATCGTAGAGAACTCGGTCGGCGCTGGGACGCAGCTCTGCTCTACCTTCGACGCTCTGGGCGACGTCGTGCGACGTGCCGGGGTGCGGGCGTGCGTTGACACGGCCCACACCTTCGTCGCGGGCTACGAACTCTCGACCCCCGGAGGAGCCCGAATGGTCGCCGAGGAGCTTGGGGCCATCCTGGGATCGGAGATCGCGTTGCTGCACCTCAACGACGCGAGGAACGAGCTCGGGAGCCACCGCGACGGGCACCGTAAGATAGGGGAAGGACAGGTGCCGGTGGAGTCCTGGCCCGAGTTGTTCGCCGGTTTGCCGGGGGTTCCTGTGGTGATGGAGACGCCCTACGACGGTCCCGAGGCCGACACCGAGGAAGTGCGGTTGGTCAAAGAGCTTGCGGGTGGGTTGCTTGTTCCGCCGAGAGGGGTATAGAATTTCCTCATGACGACGATCGAGATATCTCCGGCGAAGCAAAAGGGAGACCTCCTCTCGGCCATCGGCGACACCCTGAGGGCCGAGCGGACCGAAAAGGGGCTCACGCTAAAGCAGGTAGCGGAAGGGGCCCACGTCTCGGTCTCTTATTTGGCGGAGATCGAGCGCGGTGAGAAGGACCCCTCCTCTAGGGTCCTCGAGAGCATAGCCAAGGGGCTCGACGTAGAGTTGAACGAGCTCCTGATCCGTATCGCGACCGCTCTTGAGCCCGCGCCGGTCGTCCCGGTCTCGAACTCGCTGGCCGCCTAGGCCGCCCTAAGCACCCACCCTGCCCAGGAACCCGAGCACGGCTCGGTTGAACTCCTCTAGTTTCTCCATGTTGGGCACGTGGGCTGTCTCGCTTACCATGACCTTCTGTGCCCGCGCGATGGTTCTCGCCAGCAGATCGGCGCGCGCGTTGACCTCCGGCCGGTCCAGCTCGCCGGCGACGACGAGCGTGGGAACCCGGATCTCGGCAAGCTTCTCCACGGCGGGAGGATCCGCCGGGCGTTCTTCGCCTAGAGCGGTCTCGTTTTGTAGGGCGATCAAGTTCATCTCCCGGACGAGGTCCCGCACGGCGGGATCCACCTGCTCCTGTCCGCGGTAGGGTCCATCGACCCAGATCCTGACTTCGAGCTCGGACACCCGCTCTAGGTCTCCGGCCTCGTGGGCCTTGACTAGCTCCTCCCACTCATCCGGGGGCTCGTCGTCGGACTCGAACCCGCTCACGGAGGGGCAGACCAGCACGAGGGCGCGGGCTCGCCACGGCTGATCGAGGGCAAAATCTATGACGGTCTTCGCGCCTATCGAGCAACCCACAAAGTTAGCTCGCTCGATACCAAGGGAGTCGAGCACCCCCCGGAGGTCGTCATGGTGGGAGAAGGGCGCTCCCTCCGACGTCACGCTGCGGCCACTGCCTCTCATGTCATAGCGGATCACCCGGTGCTCTTCGGCGAACGCCCCGAGTTGCCCGTCCCACATCCTGCGATCGGCGATCCCGGCGTGGACTAAGACGAGCGGCTCGCCGTTTCCCAGGACTTCGTAGTAGAGCGAGGCGCCGTCTGCCTCCACGAACCCGCTCTCCGGCTCTCCGTGCATCTCCGCTCCTCTCACGCGAAGAAGTATGCCAGGAGTATCACCAGCGAGTTGTAGGTGGCGTGGGCCAGGAAGCTTGCGGTGGTGTTGATCCGGTCGCGCAGGAGCCCGAGACCGATCGAGAGCAGGAACACGTAGCCTAGCAGCAGCGAGGGGCCGTACTGGACGTGCATGGAAGTGAAGAGCACGGAGGTGGCCAGGATCCCGAACTTCGGCTGTACGGCGCCCCGGAAGAGCGTCTCCTCGCCGAGCCCCGCGCCCACCCCGACGAGCAGTGCGAAGAGTAGGGCCATGGCAGGACTCAGGCCGGCGGGGTTGAAGAGGTTGTTGGAGATCTCGCCCACCTGGCGGTAGAGGTCGGGCTGCAGCCGCGAGAAGAGGGCGTCGGCGGCGGCCGAGAGGGCGAGAGCCACTCCGACGAACGGGACGACGACACCCAGGTGTCTGGCCGACACGCTGCCGTAAGCGAGCCGGTCGAGGGTCTCGCGGGCGTTGCGCCTGACGCCGAGGCCGACGCCGAGGAGCGCGACGGCGACGAAGGGCAGTTGGCTGGTCAGGACGGCGCCCGGGGAGAGCCTCCCGGCGGGGAAAAGGCTCTCCACGTTGGGCAGCTGATTGAAGAGCAGGAAGCTCACCGCGTTGTTCGCCAGCACCATGACGAACAGCCAGAGCGCCAGAAAGGTCGGCGGGTCGGCCCAGAAGGCGCTACGGGGGTGCCTGCCCGTGACCCGGCGCAGCGGCGGCACGCACAGGCCGACGCCGACGACACCGACGAGCAGGGCCGCACCCCCCGCAGCCGCGAAGGTGAGCCGGTCTACGCCCCCAGGTCCGCCGTTCGCGGCCATCAGCAGTAGCCCGAGCCCCGTGAGGGTGCCGAGCGCCGCTATTACGCCGGAGAGCGCGAGGACGACCACGATCAGGGTCACCTCCGCGCCCCGGCTCTTGCGGGCCATCTGCGCCAGCAGCCCGAGCCCGCCGACGAAGGCGATGACCATGAGCGTCAGAATCGCGGCGGACATGCGAGGCCTTTCTGGATCGGGCCTTACCGGAAGTTTGCGGAGAGGTTAGCACACGCGAAAAAGACCGGACCGCGTACGATCCGCGGTCCGGGTACATCTCCTGGGCTCGAAGGGGGAGAGCCCATTGGCGCGCACTGTAGCAGCACGGGGTTACAGTGACGCTACTCGCGGGTAACGGTTTGGTAACCATTAAGTGAAAAGTTGCTCACGGGTCTCGGTTCTCGCCGTGTTCCAGCCCTTCGAGTATGGGGCCGAGCTCCCGTGCCCGCGCGGCCTCGTAGTCCTCAAGAGATCTGGCCTCCCGCGCGAGCTCAGCTATCCGCCCGGTGAGCCCAGTCCCGCCTTTTGCAGCGAGGATGCGCCACCCGAGAAGGCGATACGCGCGCTCGAGCCACGGGCACAGGTCTTCCCCTGCGCCCTCGAGCAGCCTCTCCAGCGCCGCGTGCAGCGCCTCGGCCTCCTCCAAGGGCAGGAGGATCTCCGCCGAAGAGCCGCCGGATGAGCTAACGGGTTTTCTCCAGGTAGATGCGGTCCTGCGTGATGACCACTTGCAGGTCTTCCGGGGAACCGCGCAGAAGGCCCCGCCACTCGCGGTCGAAGACGTCGGAGTCGTGGGCGTCCGTCCTGAGCACGATGCCGTCCTCGACGAGGTCCAAGATCGCCGGGTGCTCCGAGAGCTGACCGCGCCGGACGGGGTCCCGGCGGTAGATCGAGTTCCGAGACCGGAAGCTCTGCACGCTGGAGGGGGTGGTGTTGAGCTCCTGCGCGATCCAGTCGTCGTTGCGACCCTCCTCGACCCAACGCCGGATCTTCGTTGCGTGCGGCTTGAGCGCCACCCTTCTGTTTTCCACGACCCCTGCTCCTTGGACGAACTATGTTTTATAGTTCATATGTACCACTTTTTGTTACCCGACGCCAGATGAGTCTTGGGTTGAGTGTCGGAGAAGAGCGGAGTATCTCCCGACCATCACGAGCGTCGCCGCGACTTGGGCGAGGCGTAGAGATTCCACCCGCCTTACCCTGCGCGGTCGAGAAGGTAGTCGGCGGCGGAGAGGCCCGAGAGCGCCGCGCCTTCGACCTTCGATGGTCCGAACGCGTCCCCGGCGAAGAGGAGGGTGGGTTCTTCTCGGGCTACGAGACAAGGGGCCGGGTGAGGCCGCCTTACCCAGCTGTAGCGCCAGCGAGCGAGGGAGGTCTCGGCGACCCTGGACGAGAGGTCGGTCTCTAGTTGGTCCTCGGCAAACCTGAGTAGCGAGGCCGTAACCTGCGCCTCGTCGGCCTCGAAGTGTGCGCGGCTCCACTCGGGGCCAGCGTGGATGGTGATGCCGGGTGCATCCGAGATGCCCTTTTTTTGATTGTCCGCGATCCAGTCCAGCGGTTCGCCCTTGATCTGAACACTGCCGCGCTCGGGTACGCCGGTCGGCCCGTCGAGCACCGCCAGGAGCGCGATGCAGGGGGAGTAGGAGATCTCTCCGAGCCGGGGCCGAGCCTCGTCGGGCAGAGCGGCGGCGTCCCTGATGAGCGCGAGCGACTGTGGGACCGGTGCCGTGAGCAACAAGGCCGCCCCGGTGATTCGCGAGCCCGATTCGGTCGTCGCCTCCCAGCCTCCGTCGCGGAGGTTCACCTCCGCGACCCGCTCGCCGGTGCGTACGTCGAGGCCGCGGGCGAGGTGTTTGGGGATGGAGGTCATGCCATGAGATCCCCGGTAGCGGGGGTAGCCGTCCTCGTTGGGCTGCCTATCAGCGTCGGCGAAGCCGCGGGTCCACTCTTCGGCCACGCCTTCCCGCAACCACCCGGCGACGATCCCCTCGAAACGCTCGCCGCGAACGGTGAAGAACTGGGCGCCGTGGTCGAACACCCCGTTTCCTACGCGGCGCGTCGCCATCCGACCCCCGACCCCGCGCCCCTTGTCCAGCACGACGACCCGCCCCCCGGCCGTCGCCAGCTCGCGGGCTGCGAGCAGACCCGAGATGCCCGCCCCTACCACCACGCAGGAAGGCGTCGTCCTCGTCACAGCCGCGTCCTATCCACGGGCCACCTCCCTCTCAGTGCCCAGGAGTCTTGCGGCCCTTTCTATGGACTGGAAGTGGATGTCCACTGTGTCCTCGACGTCCCTGGCGTAGCCGCCGGCCATCGTGACCGCTACCGGGAGGCCGCGCTCGCGGCAGGACTCGAGCACCAGGCGGTCGCGCTCGGCCAAGCCCTCCTTGGTGACCGAGAGGCGGCCGAGTCGGTCGTCTTCGAAGGGGTCGGCGCCGGCGAGGTAGATCGCGAGTTCTGCTCGTGACTCCTCCAGCGCCCGCTCGAGCCAGCCTTCGAGGGCCTCGAGGAACTCCGAGTCGTCCGCGCTGTCGGGGAGCGCGACGTCGAGGTCGCTCTCCTCCTTGTGGAACGGGAAGTTCTTCACGCCGTGGATCGAGAACGTGAACACCGACGGGTCTCCATGCAGGATCGTCGCCGTCCCGTTGCCCTGGTGCACGTCGGTGTCCACGACGACGACTCGTTCGACGAGACCCTCTGCCTGCACCGCACGGGCGGCGATAGCGCTGTCGTTGAAGACGCAGTATCCCTCGCCCCGGTCGGCGAAGGCATGGTGGGTGCCGCCGGCAAGGTTCGCCGCGAAGCCGTCCTCTAGCGCGGCACGGCAGGCGCCCAGGGTCCCGCCCGAGGCCCTCCGCGAGCGCTCGACCATCTTCTCGGACCACGGGAAGCCGATGCGCCGTATCTCCTTCTCCGTGAGCGTCCCGGCCACGACGCGTCGCAGATAGCCTCTTTCGTGGGAGCGTAGTATCTCCTTGTTCGAGACGGCGCGGGGTGCGCGCAGCTCGCCGGGTGCGCAGATGCCCGTCGCCGCGACCCTCTCGCGCAGCATTGAGTACTTGACCATCGGGAAGCGGTGTCCCTCCGGCAGCGGGAGCACGAAGTGGTCGCTGTAGAATACCTTCAAGCTTTGCTCTCTTGCCTAGCTACCGAGAGAGCCTAGTACACGGGGCGGCCCCGCGTAAGGGCAGCTTTCGCAAAAGGGGGGCCGCCACTGTGGTAGCATCCTCCTTT
>Ga0126306_10000020_pt1 | contig 42483 bp, 41 predicted proteins | sample Plot27_FD_92592 | JGI IMG/M metagenome (GOLD analysis project Ga0126306, IMG submission 92592) | Serpentine soil microbial communities from UC McLaughlin Reserve, CA, USA - Plot27 | ecosystem: Environmental > Terrestrial > Soil > Grasslands | place: USA: UC McLaughlin Reserve, Lake County... | reverse complement strand
CGAGAAGAGCCTCAACGCCGTGAAGTCGGACTACGACTACGTGCTCATCGACACGCCGCCCTCGCTGGGGCTGCTGACGATCAACGCGCTCGTCGCCTCCGAGGGCGTGATCGTGCCCGTCCAATGCGAGTACCTCTCGCTCCGCGGGCTCGTCCAGCTCGAGAACACGCTCTCGATGATCCGCGAGAACCTGAATCCGCACGTGAAGATCATGGGGATCCTGCCGACCATGTTCGATGGGCGCACGCTCCACTCGAAGGAGGCGGTCGAGATCCTGACCGAGAACTTCGGGCCACTCGTGTTCAACACGCGGATTCGCAAGACCGTCCGCTACGCCGAGGCGCCGGTGAAGGGCAGCTCCGTGCTCAAGTACGACCCCAGGGGGCCGGCTGCCGACGCCTATCGCGACCTCGCGAAGGAGGTGCTCAATGGCGCGCAAGCGCGCAAGCATGCGTGAGGGCCCGCTCGCGGAGCTGTTCCGCGCGACCGAGGCCGCTCAGGAGCAGGCCGAGAAGCCGAAGCCCAAGGACGAGGCCGGGCGGCCGCGCCCTGTCGCCGTGCCGGATCCGCTCGAGGAGACGGTCGAGCATGCTCCACCGTTCATCGTCGAGCACGACCACGAGCCCGCCGAGGGCGCTCGACGCCTGCTCGAGCCCTTGCCCGAGCCTGCGCCGCGCCTCCATCGCGCTCGCCGCGGCGAGGCGCCGACGTACATGGCCGTCATCCGCGTCGTCGGGGTCGGCGGCGCCGGGCTGAACGCGCTCAACCGGATGATCGACTCGGGCATCACCGACGTCGACTTCATCGCCGTCAACACCGACATTCAGCAGCTGACGCTCAGCGACGCCGAGATCAAGGTGCACATCGGCCGGGAGCTCACCAAGGGCCTCGGCTCAGGCGCCGCAGCTGACATCGGCCGGCGCGCCGCCGAGGAGGCCCACGACCAGCTCAAGCGGATCCTCCGCGGCTCGGACATGGTCTTCGTGACCGCAGGCGAGGGCGGCGGCACGGGCTCCGGCGCCGCGCCGGTGGTCGCGCGCGTCGCGCGGGAGCTCGGTGCGCTCACGGTGGGGATCGTCACGCTGCCGTTCCGCTTCGAGGGGACGAAGCGCCGCGGCCAGGCCGAGGCGGGCGTCGACGAGCTCCGCGCCAACTGCGACACCGTGATCACGATCCCGAACGACAGGCTGCTCGAGGTGCTCGACCGGGACACGTCGATGCTGGAGGCGTTCAGGGTCGCCGACGACGTCCTCCGCCAGGGCGTCCAGGGCATCACCGACCTGATCACGATGCCGGGCCTGATCAACCTCGACTTCGCGGACGTGCGGACGATCATGAAGGACGCCGGTTCCGCGCTGATGGGCATCGGCTTCTCGGCGGACGGCGACGACCGCGCCCGCGAAGCGGCCGAGCGGGCGCTCCGCTCGCCCCTGATCGACACGGAGGTGACGGGAGCGAGGGGGATCCTGCTCTCGGTCGCCGGCGGCGACGACCTGACGCTGTTCGAGGTGAACGAGGCCGCCGAGGTCGTGCGTCAGGCGGCCACGGACGACACGAACATCATCTTCGGCGCCACAGTCGACGAGCGTCTGGCCGGGCAGGTTTGGGTCACCGTCGTCGCGACGGGTCTCGGAGGCGCGCAGCGGCGTCGCACAGTGCACGAGCCGAGCCGCCGCTTCGACGACACGCTCGACACGCCTTCGTTCCTTCGCGACACACCCGCGTAGCCGCGCTCAGCAGCTCGGCACGCGCCCCGCGACCGCCCAGAGGGCGCGGCCGGCGTCGACGTCGAAGCCCAGCGTCACCGTTGCCGGGCGCATGACCGTCAGGCGCAGCATCCCGTCTACGCCCCGCGTCAGGCAGCCCGCGGAGGAGCGCCAGTAGGGCGAATGCCGCAGCGCGACGCGGTACGTTCCGCGCCGCGCGAGTCGGACGACCAGCCGCCTGTGCGTCAGCTCGCGGACGTACACCGGCCCGGGGCCGGTGACGATCGGGCGCGGCGACGGCACCTCGAAGATCGTCAGCTGCGGCGTGCGCAGAACACGTTTCAGGCCGGCGCCGCCGCTCCGCAGCAGCTCGGCCTCCGCACGCGCGCTGTAGTCGTGCGGCGCCTCCGTCAGCACGACGTACCGGATCCCGAGCGCCCGTAGCCAGCCCAGATACGTCCGCGCTCCGAGCTGGTTGCCGTACAGCACCCGGTTCTGCGGGAAGTCGTCCTGCCTGAACCACCCGCGCGCGAGCGGGATCCCGGCACGCGGCAGGTAGACGGCCGCCCAGTGCCCGGCCGTGTCGACCGCCTCGACGCGGTACGCGGGCGTCAGATTTTCCCGGAAGAAGCCGATCGCCGGGCTCCAGTACGTCGCGGCCGATGTCGGATCGGCGCCCCCGCGCACGAAGTTCCGCGCGATCGGCGCGGCGTTCCACGCGACGACGAGGACCATCGCTCCAACGGCGAGCGACCTAGGGCGCCAGTCGCGCAGCGACAGCGCCAGCACGACGAGCGGGATCGCCGCGAAGCGCAGGCGCGAGACGTTCTCGCCCAACTCGGAGGGAACGAGGAACGCCGCCGCGCACGCGGCGAGATAGACCGCAAAGACGATCCGCAGCAGCCGCGCCTGCTCGACCTGCCAGGTCACGATCAGCCCGAGCAGGCAGAAGCCGATCGCCGCGGCGGCCTGGAGCGGCGGGAACGGATAGTGGCCCTCGCCCGGGAACGCGCGCCACAGAGCGACCTCGAGCAGGCCCGCGCCGCCCAGCGTGAGCGCGGGTGCGCGCCAGTCGCGCGCCTGCGCCCGCCGGGCGATCCCGACGCCGACGACGACGACCGCCAACAGCAGGAACGACAGCGGGCTGGCCGCGAGCGTGAGCAGGGCGAGCAGCACGAAGCGGGTCCGGGCTCCGGCCTGGAGCGCCCACAGCGCGAGCAGCGCGAAGGCCATCCCCAGGGCGAACGGGAACGCTGCTGAGAGCACGACGCCCGCCCAGACGACCGCGAACGTCCGGCTCGACCACCGTGCCGTCGCGCCGTACTCGCGACCGAGGACGACCGCGAACGCCAGCGCCGCCGTCGCGATCGTCGCGACGGCGAGGAGCTTGATCCCGAACAGCGCGGCGAGGGGGTAGTAGAGGACGCTGTAGGTGACGAAGCTGTAGCGCCCGGCGTACCAGAAGTTGTTCCAGAGCTCGAAGCCCTCGTGGACGTACAGGTTCCGCTGGTAGGCGTGGGCGGCAAGATCGCTCCCCGGCGGCCCCAGCCACGCGAGGAGAGCGGCCAGGGTCGCCGCCGCGGCGGCGGAGAGAAGCGCCTCGCGCGCCAGAGGGTGCGCGCGGATCATCCCGCGCGATAGTAAACGGTCGGCCCGCTGGTTACCCTCGAACCCATGAAAGGCGCCGTCGCCGCCGGGCACCCGCTCACCGCCGAGGCAGGCGCGCAGGTTCTGCGTGCCGGTGGCAACGCGGTCGACGCCTGCATCGCTGCCGCGTTCACCTCGTGGGTGACCGAGAGCCCGCTGACCGGCCCGGGCGGCGGCGGCTTCATGCTCGTTTACCGCGCTCCCGACCACGCGGCGAACCTCTTCGACTTCTTCGTCTCGCTCCCCGGCCGCGGGCTCGCCCCCGGCGAGCGCGCGCGCCTGGAGGACATCGACGTCGACTTCGACGGCAGCACGCACAGATCTTCCACGTCGGCGCCGCCTCGGCCGCGGTTCCCGGCGTGCCGCTCGGCCTGGAGAGCGTCTACCGCCGCTACGGCTCGGTGCCGTGGGCGTCGCTCATCGACCCTGCGATCGAGCTCGCGCGCTCCGGCGTCGAAATGACGCGGCAGCAGGCATACCTCCACGCCATCCTCGACCTCATCCTCCGCCACACCGACGGCGGACGCGCGATCTACGGCCGCAACGGCGAGCGCCTCGTCGCAGGAGACAGGCTCTTCCGCGGCGACCTGGTCCCGACGTTCGAGGCGATCCGCGACCAGGGAGCGCAGGAGCTCTACACCGGCGAGATCGGCCGCCTCATTGCCGCAGACCAGGCCGAGCGCGGCGGTGCGATAACGCGCGAGGACCTCGCCGCCTACCGCGTCATCCGCCGCCGGCCGATCGGCGCGGACTTCCGTGGCCACCGCTTCCTCTCCAACCCGCCGCCCTCGTCGGGCGGCCTGCTGATCGCCTACGGGCTGCTCCTGCTAGACCGGTTGCAGCTCGGCGGCCCCGCCGGCAGCGCGGACGCGATCGCGGCGCTCGCCGAGGCCATGCGCGAGCAGGCGTCCGCACGCGGCGGCAGTTTCGCAAGCGACCTGCACCGCGGCGGCCTCCCCGCTCGCCTGCTCTCGCTCCGTGCGGTCGACGCCGCCGTCCAGCGGATCGCCGCCGCCCGCCCCGCGGTCGCCGAGGCGCCCGTCGCGCACGGGACGACGCACATCTCGGTCGTCGACGGGCGCGGCAACGCCGCTTCGCTGACCGCCTCGACGGGCGCAGGCTCGGGCCTGATAGTGCCCGGCACCGGCATCCACCTGAACAACATGCTCGGCGAGTACGACCTCAATCCGCCCGGGCGCGAAGGCCGGCCCGGGGTGCGGATGACGAGCATGATGGCGCCGTCGCTCGTCCTCCACGGAGATCGGCCCCGGCTCGTCGTCGGCAGCGCCGGCTCGCTCAGACTCCGCGGGGCGATCATGCAGATCGTCGTCAACGCGGTCGGCCACCGTCACGGAGTCGAGGAGGCGATTCGCGCTCCGCGTATCCATCTGGACGACGATCACCTCCACTGCGAGGGGGGCACCGACCCGGCCGCGATCGACGAGCTCGAGCGGCTCGGCTACGACGTCGTGCGCTGGCGCCGGCCGAACCTCTACTTCGGCGGCGCGTCCGCGGTGGAGTTCCTCGACGACGGGACGCTGGCGGCCGCCGGCGACCCGCGCCGCGGCGGCCACGGCGTCGTCGTCGCGGCGTGACCTTCGAGATCCGCCGCGCCCGGCCGGGCGACGCGGCCGCCCTCGTGGAGCTGGCCGAGGCGGTCGGCGGCGAGCCCGAGGGCTGGCTCGTCACCGACGGCTCCTGGCGCAGCGTCGGCGACGAGCGGCGCTATCTGCGCACGATCGCGCGCTACCCGCACGCGGCCGTCTTCCTCGCGGCCGACGGGGACCTCGTCGTGGGCCGGCTCTCGCTGGCCCGGGACGCGCATCCCGCAAGCGCGCACGTCGCCGACCTCGGTCTCATGGTCGCGGCCACGCATCGCCGCCGCGGGATCGGCCGGGCACTGCTCGAGGCCGCCGCGGACTGGGCTCGAGTATCCGGAGTTCGGAAGCTCGAGCTCCACGTGCTCCCGCACAACGCCGCGGCGATCGGCCTCTACGAAGAGTTCGGCTTCCGGCGCGAGGGTGTCCGAAAGGGCCATTACCACCGAAAGGGCCACGACCTGGACGCCATTCTGATGGCCTACGGCGTCGAGTAAGCTCGCGGTTCGTGCCGCTCGCGGAGATCGCCGACAGCTTCTTCACGCCTGCGGTCGGCGGCATCGTCCCGTACGAGCCCGGCAAGCCGGTCGAGGAGGTTCAGCGCGAGCTGGGCCTCGAGCGCGTGGTCAAGCTCGCGTCGAACGAAGGCCCGTACGGGCCGGTTCCAGCGGCCCTCGAGGCGCTGGAGCGCGCGGCGCGCGAGCTCAACCGGTATCCCGACGGCGGTGCCTACCGGCTGCGGTCGGCCCTGGCCGAGAAGCACGGCGTCCGCTTCGAGGAGGTGGCGCTCGGCTCGGGCGCCGACGGCGTGATCGACTGCCTGTCCCAGGCCGTGCTCGCTCCCGGCGACGAGATCGTCTGCGGCTGGCCCTCGTTCCCCAGCTATGTCATCTACGCCGTCAAGCTCGGAGCGACGGCCCGGCGCGTCCCGCTCCGCGACCACCGCTATGACCTCGAAGCGATGCTCGAGGCGATCGGCCCGCGCACGAAGCTCGCCTACATCTGCCACCCGAACAACCCCACGGGAACCGCGAACTCGCGCGCCGAGCTGGACGCCTGGTTCGAGCGCGCGCCCGAGCACGTGCTGACCGTGCTCGACCAGGCGTACTTCGAGTACGTCGACGATCCCGACTACGCCGACGGCGTCGAGGAGTACCTGAAAACGGGCCGGCGCGTCGCCGTTCTGCGCACGTTCTCCAAGATCTACGGGCTCGCCGGCCTTCGCGTCGGGTACGCGCTGGCGCCGGAGGCCGTGGTGACCGCAATCGCGAAGGTCAAGCGTGCCTTCGACGTCACCACCGCCGCGCAGGAGGCCGCGCTCGCGAGCCTCGACGCCGCGGACGAGCTCCGGCACCGACGCCGCGAGAACGCTGCCGGTCGCGTGCAGCTCGAGCAGATCCTCCGCGGGCACGGTTTCGCACCGCCCGACCCGGCGGTCGCGAACTTCCTGTTCGCCGAGGTCGGCGAGGACGCACGCCCCTGCTTCGAAGCGCTGCTCCGCGAGGGCGTGATCGTGCGCCCGACCGGCGGCTTCGGCGCACCCGGCGCCATCCGGGTCACGGTGGGCACGACCGAGGAGAACAGCCTCTTCGACGAGGCACTGGGCCGCGTCCTGGCGACGGCGACCGCCGCTCAAACCTAACGCGTGTCCGACGCGGCCGTCGCGCGCAGGCTCGGCCTCGTCGCCCGCGTCCCCAGCTTCCGTCTCCTCTTCCTGGCCACGCTCGGGTCCGGCTTCGGGACCTGGCTGGCGTTCATCGGCCTCGCGATCGACGTCAAGGACCGCACCGACTCCGGCGCGTGGGTGAGCGCCCTCCTGATCGCCGACGTGCTCCCGGCCGTCGTCATCGGTCTCCTGGCGGGGCCGCTCGTCGATCGCCTGTCGAGAAAGGGCCTGATGGTCGGCGCCGACCTGCTGCGCGCCGCGATCTTCGCGCTGCTCCCGTTCGCGGGCAGCGCCGCGGTCATCGTCGCGCTGGCCGCGCTCGCCGGCATCGGGACGGGGCTGTTCCGGCCGGCCGTCTATGCCGGGCTGCCGAACCTCGTCGAAGACGAGGACCTCCCACGCGCGAACGGCCTGATCCAGGGCGTTGAGAACTTCGCATGGGCGATCGGGCCGCTCCTGGGCGGCGCGCTCGTCGCCGCTTCCGGGCCCGATCTCGCCTACTGGGTCAACGCGGGCACGTTCCTCGTCTCGGCGCTGCTGCTCTCCGGGATCCCGGCGCGGGTGCTCCAGGCCGGCACCGCGGAGACCCACGGCCACTGGCGCGACCTGCTCGAGGGCTTCACGTTCGTGCTTCGCACGCAGGCCCTCGTGACGGTGCTCGTGGTCTGGAGCGTCTTCATGCTCGCGAGCGCCGGGATCAACGTCGCCGAGGTCTTCCTCGCCAAGGACACGTTCCATTCCGGCGACTTCGGCTACGGGCTGCTCGTCGGCGCGACCGGGCTCGGCCTGGTGCTCGGAAGCCTCGCGGCAGGCCCGTTGCTCGACCGCCACCCGCTGGCGCGGGTCTATCCGGGGTCGATCTTCCTCGTCGCGCTCGCGGTCGCGGCCGGGGCCATCGCGCCGAACGTGTGGATCGCGGCCGGCTGCGTGCTGGTCGTGGGAGCGGCGAACGGCGCCGCTGTCGTCTGCAACGCGCTGCTCGTCCAGCGCGGCTCGCCGGACGCGCTCCGGGGCCGCGTCTTCACCGTGCTCATGAGCTCGTCCTTCGGCGTACTCGCCCTCGGGATGGTCGTGTCCGGCCCGCTGACGGACGCGGTCGGGCCGCGCTGGGTCTGGGGAACGGCGGCGGCGCTGGCGGGTCTCTCGGCGACTCTGGCGCTGCTCATGACGCGCAGGGCGCAGCCGTACGCAACCTAGACTCTGGGGGTGGCGGCACGGCGGGACTGGACGCGCGAGACGCTCGCAGAGGCCGTACGCGCCGGCGACCGCCGGGCGCTCGCCCGGGCGATCACGCTGGTCGAGAACTCCGACGCGCTCGCGTACGAGATCGTCCGCGACCTCTACCCGGAGACGGGCCGTGCCTACACGGTCGGCGTCACCGGGCCGCCGGGCGTCGGGAAGTCAACCCTGATCAGCGCGCTCGTCCGGCATCTGCGCGAGGCCGACCGCACGGTAGGCGTCGTCTCCGTGGACCCGTCGAGCCCGTTCACGAAGGGCGCGCTCCTCGGCGACCGGATCCGCCTGACCGACCACTTCCTCGATCCCGGTGTCTTCATCCGCTCGATGGGGACGCGCGGCCACCTCGGCGGGCTCGCGGAGGCGACGCTCCAGGCGGTGCTGCTGCTGGACGCGGCCGGGAAGGAGCTGATCTTCCTGGAGACGGTCGGCACGGGGCAGAGCGAGGTCGAGGTGATCGGCGTCGCCGACACGATCGTGCTCGTCCTCATGCCCGGCTCGGGCGACTCGATCCAGGCGCTGAAGGCCGGGATCATGGAGATACCCGACGTGATCGCCATCAACAAGGCCGACCACCCGGCCGCCAAGACGATGCTGAGCGAGGTGCGCGCGATCCTCTCGCTGGACAAGGAGCGCGCCTGGAAGCCGCCGATCGTCCTCACGGAGGCGACGCGCGGCGAGAAAGTGAGCGAGCTCTGGGAGAAGGTCGAGGAGCATCGCGCGCACCTCGAGGGTGAGGGCCTGCTGGCCGAGCGGAGGCGCAAGAACCTCGCGGGCGAGGTCTTCGCGGTGGCTTCCGCGCGTGCGAAGACGCACCTCGAGCAGGCCGTCGAGGACGATCCCGAGCTGCGGCGGCTGCTCGGCGAGGTCGAGTCGCGCCGCCTCGACCCGCTCTCGGCCGTTCGCGAGATCATGGAGAAGGTGTTCAAGGTTGGCGACGGAGACGGTTCCCACACTCGCTGAGATCCGGGAGGCGCGCGAGCGCCTCCACGGAATCGCCCGGGAGACGCCGGTCTTCGTGTCCGAGACCTTCTCGCGGATGGTCGGTCGAGACGTCCAGCTGAAGGCGGAGGCGCTGCAGCGCACCGGAGCTTTCAAGATCCGGGGCGCCTACAACAAGATTGCGACGCTCGGTGAGGCCGAGCGCGCGGCGGGGGTGGTCGCGGCGAGCGCCGGCAATCACGGGCAGGCGGTCGCGTGGGCCGCGCGCGAGGCCGAGATCAAGGCCACGGTCTACATGCCGCTGGACGCGCCGATGGCGAAGGTCGAGGCGACCGTCAACTACGGCGCGAACGTCGAGTTGACCGGGGAGGGCTTCGACGAGGCGCTCGCCACGGCGATCGAGCGGGCGGACGAGAAGGGGGCGACGTTCGTCCACGCCTTCGAGGACGAGCGCGTCATCGCCGGTCAGGGCACGATCGGGCTCGAGATCGCGGAGCAGCTTCCCGACCTCGAGACGCTCGTCGTGCCGATCGGCGGCGGCGGGCTGGCCTCGGGGATCGCACTCGCGGTGCGCGAGGTCAACCCGCGGGTGCGCATCGTCGGCGTCCAAGCGGCGGCGTGCGCGCCCTACACCGGCGCCACCGACCACGGGTTCACGATCGCCGACGGGATCGCGGTGAAGAAGCCGAGCGAGCTGACCGGCTCGATCCTGCGCGAGACGCTCGAGGACATCGTCACCGTGACCGACGAGGAGATCAGCGAGGCGATGGTGCTCCTGCTGGAGCGCGCAAAGCTCGTCGTGGAGGGTGCGGGGGCGGCGTCGCTGGCCGCCGTGCTGGCCGGGCGGGTCGGCGGCAAGCGCCAGGTTGCCGCGCTGCTCTCCGGCGGCAACATCGACCCGACGCTCCTGATCTCGGTCATGCGCCACGGGCTGACGTCGTCCGGGCGGTACCTGGTCGTGCGGACGAAGATCTCCGACCGCCCGGGCGAGCTGCTGAAGCTGCTCTCGCTCGTCGCCGAGGAGCGCGTCAACGTCATCTCGGTGGAACACCACCGCGAGGGGCTCGACCTGCCGGTGGTCGAGACGGAGGTCGAGCTCACGCTCGCCACCCGCGACCGCGACCATCGCGACGCCCTCCTGGCCGAGATGCGCAGGTGGGGATACGCGGTCGAGCGAGTCCGCTAGCGCCTCGTACACTCGACCGCATGGAGACCGGTCCCCGTCGGGAACGCAAGGTCGTCAGCATCCTCTTCGCCGACCTCGTCGGCTTCACTGTGCGCTCGGAGACGCTCGACCCCGAGGACGTGGAGGCGATCCTGAGGCCTTTCCACGACCGCCTTCGCTCCGAGCTCGAGCAACGCGGCGGGACGGTCGAGAAGTTCATCGGCGACGCCGTCATGGCCGTCTTCGGCGCGCCGCTCGCCCACGAGGACGATCCCGAGCGGGCGGTGCGGGCGGCGCTCGCGATCCGGGACTGGATCCGGGAAGAGGAGGAGCTCGAGCTCCGGATCGCGGTGAACACCGGCGAGGCGCTCGTCTCGCTCGAGCCGAGCCCCGGAGCCGAGCGCGGGCTCGTCGCGGGTGACGTCGTGAACACCGCCTCACGGCTGCAGAGCGCGGCGCCGGTGAACGGGATCCTCGTCGGGGAGACGACCCACAACGCGACCTCCCGGGTGATCGAGTACCGCGAGGCGCCTCCCGTCGAGGCGAAGGGCAAGGCCCAGCCGGTGCCCGTCTGGGAGGTGATCGAGGCGCGCTCGCGCTACGGCTCGGACCTCCCGCAGAGGCCGAGGACGCCGCTCGTCGGGCGCGAGCGCGAGCTAGGCCTGCTGGTCAACGCGCTCGCGCGGGTGCAGCACGAGCGCTCGCCGCAACTCGTCACGCTCGTCGGGGTCCCCGGCATCGGCAAGAGCCGGCTCGTCCACGAGCTCTTCACCGAGATCGATACGAGGCCGGAGCTGGTCTACTGGCGCCAGGGCCGGTGTCTTCCGTACGGCGAGGGCGTGGCGTTCTGGGCGCTCAGCGAGATCGTCAAGGCGCACGCGGGGATCCTCGAGGACGAGGGGCAAGAACGCGCCGCCGAGAAGCTGCGCGCCGTTGTCGAGGAGGCAGTGTCCGAGCGCGACGACGCTGCCTGGGTCCTGCGGCAGCTCAAGCCGCTGGTCGGCCTGTCGGAGGGCGACGCGGGCGACCGCCGCGCGGAGAGCTTCGCCGCCTGGCGGCGATTCTTCGAGGGCCTGGCCGAGCTCGACCCGCTCGTTCTCGTCCTCGAGGACCTCCACTGGGCGAACGAGGGCTTGCTCGACTTCGTCGACCACCTGATCGACTGGGCCACGGACGTTCCGATCCTCGTCGTCGCCACCGCGCGGCCGGAGCTGCTGACCCGCCGGCCGGGCTGGGGCGGCGGGAAGCCGAACGCCACGACGATCTCGCTTTCGCCGCTGACCTTGGACGAGACCGCGACGCTCCTGCACGGCCTGCTCGACCGGGCGGTGCTTCCCGCGGAGGTGCAGGCCGAGCTCCTGGAACGCGCGGGCGGCAACCCGCTGTATGCGGAGGAGTTCGCGCGAATCGCAGTCGAGCGCGACGCGCTCGGCGACGCCGGGAGCTTGCCGCTGCCCGAATCCGTCCACGGATTGATCGCGGCGCGTCTCGACGCCCTGACCGATGCGGAGAAATCCCTCGTCCAGGACGCCTCGGTGCTGGGCAAGGTGTTCTGGCTCGGTGCTGTGGCGCAGCTGGGCGCCGTCGCCCGCGACCGAACGGAGGAGCTGCTACACGCCCTGGCCCGCAAGCAGTTCGTCCAGCGCGAACGGCGCTCCTCGATGGAAGGCGACACGCAGTACGCGTTTGCGCACACGCTCGTCCGCGACGTCGCGTACGGCCAGATCGCGAGGGCGGATCGTACGGAGAAGCACCGGCGGGCGGCGGTCTGGCTGGAGTCGCTGGGTCGGGCGGAGGAGTACGCGGATTTGCGTGCGCACCACTACGTCAGCGCGCTGGAGGCGCTTCCTCGGGGAGCCGAGGCCGCCGATCTCCTCCGGTCCGCGCGGCTCGCGCTGCGCGAAGCGGGCGACCGCGCCGCGTCGCTCAACGCTTTCGAAGCCGCGGTCCGCGACTACGAGCGCGCGCTCGAGCTCTGGCCCGAAGACGACCGCGAGAGGCCACGACTGCTGCTGTCGCTCGCGGAGCAACGTTCGCGCGCCGAGATCTGGGACGAACGTGACGCGGCGACCGCACGGGATGCGCTGCTCGCCGCGGGCGACGAGGCGGGCGCGGCGGTGGCCGAGATCCTCCGCGCCGAGGTCCTGTGGAACCTCGGTCGCGGCGAGGACGTCCTTGCGGGCCAGGAGCGAGCCGCGCGGCTGGCGGCGAAGTTGCCCGTCTCGCCGTCGAAAGCTCGGGTGTACGCGGGCCTCTTCCGTCTTCACTGGCTGGCGAACCGGGACGATCTGGTGGCGGTGAATTTCGGCGACGAGGCGCTTGCGATGACGGAAGAGCTCGGCCTCCTCGAGGTTCGCGCGCAGGTACTGAGTACGCGTGGCGGGTGGCGGGCGATGAAGGGCGACCGAGGCGGGCTCGCAATGCTCGAGGAGAGCATCGCCCTCTTCGAGCGGCTGAACTCCTCGGATGCGCAGCGGCCTTACAACAACCTCGCCGACAACCACTACAACTACGGCGAGCTCGACGCCGCCGCCGCGGCGGTCGAGCGTATGAAGACGGCGTGGAAGCGGTTCGCGGTTCTCGACTGGCTCCGGTGGGCCGAAAGCCAGGAAATCCGGTTGGATTACGCAGCCGGCCGCTGGGACGAGGCGGTCGAGCTCGCAGAGCGCTGGATCGCAGACGCTCACTCGCGAGGTGGGCACTACCTGGAGTCGTTGTTCAGGTGGTACCGCGGTCGCATCCGGCTCGCGCGCGGTGACCGGACGGCCGCGGTCGACGATGGCGAGGCGGCCCTCGAGCTGGCGCGCGTGGCGCGTGACCCACAGCTCGTGATCCCGTCGCTTGCCTTCCTCAGCCACGTCCGCTGGGAGCTCGACGAGGAGGACGCCGACAAGCTGGCGCTGGAACTGGTCGACCGGTGTCGCGGCCTCGAGTTGAACATGGCGCAGGACTGGTTCCCGGAGGTCGCGGTCGTCCTCGCCGCACTCGATCACACTGAGGCGATCGAGGATGCCGCCGCCGAGGCGCCGACGCCGACGCTCTGGCGCGATGCGGGCCTCGCAATCGGACGCGGCGAGCTGCAATCGGCCGGCGAGATCTTTTCGCAGATGGGCGCGCGCCCGTTCGAGGCCGAGACAATCGTGCTTGCCGCCAGGGCGGGTCTCAGGGCGGACCTGCCGAAGGCGATCAAGTTCTTCAGTGAGGTGGGCGCCTCGACCTATGTGGCGGAAGCCGAGTCTTTGCTCGTCAGGAGCCGCAGCGCCTGAAGGCCACGGTGTCGCCGCCGCGCTCGGCCCAATCCTGGACGCCGCCGTGGAGCACGGGCCGGGCCTCGATGCCCTCGGCGAGGAGCACGCTGGCCGCGATCCCTGCGCGCGACCCGCTCGAACAGATGGTGACCACCGGCTGTGCCTCCCGCAGCTCGTCGATCCACGAGGGCACGAGCCGGTACGGGATGTGCCGGCTGCCCGCGATGTAGCCCTCGTCGCGCTCGTCCTTCTCGCGGACGTCGAGGACGGTCACGTCGCCGTCGGCCAGGAGCCCTTCCAGCTCCTCCAGCTCGACCGTCTGGGAGCGCTCGCCGCTGTCCGGGTCGATGAGCCGGCCGGCCAGCTCGAGAACGCCGACGGCCCGGAGCCCGCGTGCGGCCCGTTCGGCGTCGTCATCGGAGTCGGCCTGGATGGCGACGCGGCTGCCGGGCGGAATCACGAACGCCGCCTTCGTGGGGAACGTCGAGTCCGTGACCGGCACGTTCAGCGCGCCCCGGACGTGGCCGGCGGCGAAGGGCTCCGGCCGGCGCACGTCGAGGACGACCGCGTCCCCGGGGTCGGCGGTCGTGCCCAGCGGTCCCGGCGCGCCCACGAATGGGCCCCGGTTGAGCTCCACGATCCGCTCCATGTTCGGCGGCCGGGGGGCCGACCCGGCGCTCATCTCGGCGACGAACGCGTGCTCGTCCTTCGAGACTGCCGCGTTGAACCGGCGCTCGAACCCGATCGTCGTCGACGCCTTCGAGCTCATCTGCGCGCCGCAGAGCGAGCCGGCCACGTGGCCGGGGTAGACCTCGACGCCGTCCGGGAGGTCGAGCAGCGCCCGCAACGATCGGTGGAGGTCGCGTGCGCCGTCCGCCGCTTCGACGGCGAGGTCGGGGCGGGCCGCCGACCCGACGAGCAGCGAGTCGCCGGTGATCACGAGCCAGGGCTCGTCGCCGCGCGAGCGGTCGATCACCGCGAAGCAGCAGTGCTCGGGACGGTGGCCAGGCGTGTGAATGACACGGATGGCAATGTCGCCGACCGGCACCTCGTCGCCGTCGCCGAGCGGCTCGAACGCGTACTCCGGCTCGCCCGCCGGGTGAATCGAGACAGAAGCTCCATGCTCGAGCGCGAGCCGGCCGTGCCCGGAGAGGTGGTCGGCGTGCGTGTGCGTCTCGAGGACGCGCACGATGCGGGCGTCGCGCCGCTCGGCCTCCCCGAGATACGGCTCGATCGCGTAAGCGGGGTCGATCACCACCGCCTCGCCGGTCTTCTCGTCACCGATCAGGTAGGACGCGCAGCCGAGATCGTCGTCGACGAACTGGCGAAACAGCACGAGGCGAGATCCTAACGCGCCGCTCGGAGGGCTAGGCCGCCTCGGCGAAGGCGCGCAGCTGGGCGAGCACGCCGAGCGAATCCGAGACGACCCGCACCTCGACGCATGGCCGCCGTGAGACCCAGACCTGGAGCGCGACTTGAAGGCGACGAAGCGACCGCTTGTCGTTGGCGACCGACGAGGGAACGCCGACGACGCCTTGGCCCGCCGCGGTGACGGCCAGCCCGCCGCGCTGAAGGAACGCGATCAGCCGCTCCGCGAGGAAGGGGTCGTCGAGCTCGAGTCTCATGCCTTCAGTGTTCGCATCCCGCCACGCCGGACACAAGGGCCGAACGGCCTATTTCGTGCGCCGGCTCTAGAGGCCGAGGTGGCGGGCGATCACCATGCGCTGCACCTCGTTGGTGCCCTCCCCGATCTCCAGGATCTTCTGGTCGCGGTAGAGGCGAGAGATCGCCGACTCGTCCATGAACCCGTACCCGCCGTGGATCTGGAGCGCGGCGTTGGCGACGCGGTGCGACAGCTCACCGGTGTAGAGCTTCGCCATGGCCGCCTCCTTCGCGAACGGCCGCCCCTGGTCCTTGAGCCAGGCGGCCTTGTAGACCAGGTTGCGCCCGGCCTCGAGCTCGACGGCCATGTCCGCGAGCTGGAACTGCACCGCCTGGAAGCGCGCGATCGGCTTGCCGAACTGCTCGCGCTCCTGCGCGTAGCGGAAGGCGAGGTCGTACGCGCCCTGAGCGAGCCCGACGCCCATCGCGGCCACCGAGATCCGGCCGCCGTCGAGGATCTCGAGGAACTGCCTGAAGCCCTCGCCGCGCGGGCCGAGAAGGTTTCCTTCTGGAACGGTCGCGTCCTTGAACGACAGCTCGCGCGTGTCCGATGCGCGCCAGCCGAGCTTGCGCATCTGCGGGGAGATCTCGTAGCCCGGAGTGCCGTTCGGGACGATGATGTTCGAGACCTCGCTGTCGCCGGTCAGCGCGGTGATCGTCACGAAGCCGCTGATGTCCGTGCCGGCGTTGGTGATGAAGACCTTCGAGCCGTTGACCACCCACTGCCCGTCACGCAGCTCCGCGCGGGTGCGCGTCGCGCCCGCGTCCGAGCCGGCTCCGGGCTCGGTCAGCCCGAACGCGCCGAGCTTCTGGCCCGAAGCGAGCTGCGGTAGCCATTCGCGCTTCTGCTCCTCAGTTCCGAACAGGAAGATCGGCATCGTGCCGAGCGACGTATGCGCGGCGACCGTGATCGCGACCGACGAGTCGATCCTCGTCAGCTCCTCGATCGCGATCGCGTAGGCGAGCGTGTCGGTGCCGCCGCCGCCGTACTCCTCGGGTACCGGCATGCCCATCAGCCCGAGCTCGGCCAGCTCGGATACGAGCTCGTACGGGAAGCGATGCTCGCGGTCGAGCTCCTCGGCGACCGGGGCGACGCGCTCCTCCGCGAACTCGCGCACTGTCGTCCGCACGAGCTCGTGCTCGGGCGAGAGGTCGAAGTTCATGCCGACAGGCGGCCCGCGAGCTCCGTGATCAGGCGCACGCCATAGCCGGTGCCGCCCTTCTGCCAGAGGTAATCCGGCCGCGGCCAGGTGAAGAACCCCGTTCCGGCCATGTCGACGTGCGCCCAGGGGCCTTCTCCGGCGAACTCCTGCAGGAACTCGGCGGCGAGGACGGGGACGCCCTGGCGCAGGATCGACGAGTTCTTCATGTCGGCGAAGGCCGAGTCGATGTAGCGGCGGAACCGCTGGTGCAGCGGCCACGGCCAGGCGTGGTCTCCGCTCGCCTCGCCGGCCTCCACGACCCGGTCGCGCCACTCCGCGTCGTTGCCGAAGACGCCGGCGTACAGGTCGCCCATCGCGGCCTCCATCACGCCGGTGAGGGTCGCGAAGTCGACGATGTGCGTCGCGCCCTGCTCGCGCGCGTACGTGAGCGCGTCGGCGAGGACGAGCCGGCCTTCGGCGTCGGTGTTGATCACCTCGATCGTCTTGCCGTTCCGGGCCCGGAGGATGTCGCCGGGCCGGTAGGCATGGCCGCCGACCATGTTCTCGGTCGCTGCGACGACGGCGATCGCGCGGAGCGGCAGCCCGAGCTCGGCGATCGCGCCGATGCCCTCGATCACCGCGGCCCCGCCGGCCATGTCGCCTTTCATGTCCTCCATGTACGCGGCCGGCTTGATCGAGATGCCGCCGGTGTCGAAGGTGATCGCCTTGCCCACGAGCCCGAGCACGACCTCCCCGGCGGGGTCGGGCGGGTCGTAGCGCATGACGATCAGGCGGGGTGGGTTGTGCGAGCCCTGCGCGACGCCGGCGAAGGCGCCCATCTCGAGCTCGCGGATCTCGTCAGGCCCGAGCCCCTCTGCCCGCATGTGCTCGTGGGCATCTCCGATCTCGAGCGCGCGGTAGGCGAGGCGTTCCGGGGTCAGCTCGTTCGCGGGTGCGTTTGCGAGGTCGCGGGCCCGATTCGCCGCCAGAGCCACGCGGGCGGCGCGCTCGGCGGCGGCCAGGGCGCTCTCGTCGGCGCCGACGAGCAGCATCCGCTCGAACGGGCGCGGGCGGTCGCCGTCGGCCTTCCAGCGCCCCGGGTCGTAGCCGCCGAGAACGAAGCCGTCCACCGCAGCGCGAGCCTGCTCGGTCACAGGGACGTCGAGGTCGCCGTCGACCACCCAGGCCACCGTTCCGCCGACGCGCGAGGTCGCGCGCGCCACTCCCGACGCGGCTGTCCGCACGGCGTCGGAGTCCACCGACGAGCCGGGGCCCAAACCCGACGCGACGACCCGGCCGTCGGCGGTGTGCAGGACGGCGGTCTGGCCTCGCGTCTTCGCGACCGCCTCTTCGGCGACGACCCGGTCGAGCCGCCCCTCGAGGCGTTCGTCGAGCGCCGAGACGGAGGCTGGCAACGGCGATGCGGGTTCGGCGAGGGGGACGCCGAGGACGTCTGCCTCGACCGACTCCGCGTCCTCAGAGCTGAGCTCGACCCGCATCTGGCCGCGCGATGCTATCCGAGGGGGTTTCTAGCGTGCGGTGTCGAAAAAGTTTCACGAGGTCTTAACTATTTTTCGTCAAGTCCGATACACACTGTGCGCGTGACCCTGCGGCCCCACACTTCTCTCGATGCCCCGGCCCGGTCCGTCGAGGACCTGCAGGCCGAGATCGGCGTCCTCACCGCCGAGCGCCAGCGCCTGCGGACGACCGGCTCGAACGAGACCGACCTCGAGCGCAACCGCCTCGAGATCGCGCGGCTCCAGTGGGAGCTCTCGCACGCGCTGATCGGTCGCTACCTGCGTACCGCGGCTGCCTAGCTGCCTGCGCCGGCCCGGCTAGATTGGCCGGGCGGTGCGAGAGGAGATCGACAAGCGTGCGATGGCGGCGCTCGCCTCGGGTCACCTCGCGACCGACTTCGCGAACGGCGCGCTGCCCGCGCTGCTGCCGTTCCTCGCCGACGAGTTCGATCTGTCCTACGTCCTCGTCGGCCTCGCGATGCTGGCCTGGGCGTTCTCGTCGTCGATCCTGCAGCCGCTCTTCGGCCTCTGGTCCGACCGGCGCGGCGCCATCTGGCTGCTGCCCGCCGGGCTCGCCCTCGGCGGGCTCGGGATCGCCCTCGCCGCGGTCGCTCCCAGCTATCCCGTCTGCCTCGTGTTGATCGCGCTGTCTGGCATCGGGACGGCCGCGTATCACCCCGAAGCGAGCAAATTCGCGTCGTTCGTGAGCGGCCGGCGCCGCGCGAGCGGGATGTCGCTCTTCTCGCTCGGCGGGAACATCGGCTATGCCCTCGGGCCGATCGCCGCGACGGCGCTCGTCGTGCAGTTCGGGCTGGAGGCGGGTCTCCTGCTCGCGCTTCCCTGCCTCGCGGTCTCGGCCCTCCTCGTTGCGGCGATGCCGTACCTGCGCGGGTTCGAGCCCGTACCCGACACCGAGCGCAGCCTCTCCGGGGAGGATCGGCCCGGCGCGATCGTGACCCTCCTCGGCGTCATCGCGCTCCGCAGCGTCGCCTGGTTCGGCCTGATCACGTTCGTGCCGCTCTACGAGGTCGCCCGCGGCAACTCGGAGGCCTACGGAAACCGGCTGCTGGCGGCCATGCTGCTGCTCGGCGGCGTGGGGACGCTCGCCGCCGGTCCGCTGGCCGACCGGTTCGGCCCACGGCCGGTGCTCGTTGCGAGCGTCCTCGCAACCGGACCGCTGATCATCGTGTACCTGACAGTCGGCGGATTCCTCGGGGCGCTCGCACTCGCCCTGGTCGGTGCGTGCGTGGTCGGGACGTTCGGCGTGACGATGGTGATGAGCCAGGAATACTTGCCCCGCCACATCGGCCTGGCGTCCGGGCTCGGCATCGGTCTCTCGGTCGGTCTCGGCGGGGTCGCGGCGGTCGCGCTGGGCGGCCTGGCCGACGCTGTCGATCTCGAGAGCGCGCTGTACGTCTGCGCGGTGGCGCCGTTCGCGGCCGTGCTGCTTTGCGGACTGCTTCCGCCGACCGGCGCGAGGGGTTCGCTGGCTCCGGAGCCGGTGGTGTAGGCTCGCCCGCATGCCAGACACAGCGCGCGAATTCTTCGAAACCCTGGAGTCCCGCGTCGACCCGTCGAAGACGGCCGGGATGACGAACTCGTACGTCTTCGACATCGACGGCGCCGGCATGTGGAAGGTCGACGTCGACGACGGCAAGGTCACCGTCACCGAGGGCGGAGGCGACGCCGACGCCACCATCTCCGCGTCGGAGGAGACCTTCCAGAAGATTGCCGCGGGCGAGCAGAACGCGACCAGCGCCTACATGACCGGGAAGCTCAAGGTCAAGGGCGACATGGGCGCGGCGATGAAGCTGCAGAAGCTCTTCTGACCCGGGGCGTCCGCGCCCAGCTATTCCTCGAGCTCGACGAGCAGCTGATTCCCGGCGACACGGTCGCCCTCGGCGACGTGGACCGCCTTCACGACCGCCTCGTAGGGCGACACGACCGGCGTCTCCATCTTCATCGCCTCGAGGAGGAGCAGCGTCTGGCGGGGCTCCACGCGGTCGCCCGGGGCGGCGAGGACCTTGATCACAGTGCCCGGCATCGGCGCCGTCAGCGAGCTCTGCTCGGCTCTCGGGCCGTGGGGGTGGGCGGCGCTCTCGAGGTCGGGCGGCGGCCGATGCGGCGGTGGTGGGAGGTTGAGCCGCCAGGGGTGACGCCAAACGCGGTCGGGAAAGCGCGGCGGCGCCGAGAGCGGCGGATGGTCCTCGAGGAAGGCGGTCGTCGTTTCGCCGGCGAGGACGGCCGGGTGCGCCACGAGCCAGCGCAGGAACGGAAGGTTCGTCGTCAGCCCACCCACCTCGGTCTCGGCGAGCGCGGCACCCAGGTGCGCGAAGGCCTCATCACGCGTCTCGCCGTGGGCGACCAGCTTGGCGATCATCGGGTCGTAGCCGACCGCGACCTCATCGCCTTCCTCGACGCCTGCGTCGACGCGAATCGTCTCGGGGAGCCGTAGCCGCTCGACTCGCCCCGCCTGAGGAAGAAACGTGCGCGGATCCTCCGCGTAGAGCCGCACCTCGACCGCGTGGCCAAGTAAGAGACTGTTACGTGCTACCGAACCACCGCCCGCTGCGGGGCCTGGGGCTAGTAACAGACTGTTACTAGCGAGCGGTTCGCCTTGCGCGATCCGGATCTGCTCCCGCACGATGTCGATTCCGGTCACGGCTTCTGTGACCGGGTGCTCGACCTGGATGCGGCCGTTCAGCTCCAGGAACCAGAAGTCGCGGCCGTCGAGCATGAACTCGGCCGTCCCCGCACTGCGGTATCCGATGGCCCGCGCGAAGGCGACTGCGGCATCGCACATCTCACTGCGGAGCGGCGCGTCGAGGGCGGGGGAGGGCGCCTCCTCGAGCACCTTCTGGTGGCGCCGCTGGATCGAGCACTCCCGCTCGCCGAGCGCGAGGACGGAGCCGTGCGCGTCGGCGAGCAGCTGGATCTCGACGTGTCGCGGCCGCTCGACGTAGCGCTCGCAGAAGACGCGGTCGTCGCCGAAGGCCGTCAGGGCCTCCCGGCGCGCCGCTTCGAGGGCGGCGTCGAGCTCCTCGGGCGAGCGAACGACGCGCATCCCCCGGCCGCCGCCGCCCGCGGCCGCCTTGATCACGAGCGGGTAGCCGATCTCGTTGGGCTCGCCCTGCGGGACGACCGGCACCCCGGCCTCGCGTGCGATCCGCTTCGCCTCGAGCTTGTCCCCACCTGCGCGCAAAGCGTCGGGCGACGGGCCGACGAAGACGAGCTCCGCGGCCTCGACGGCCTCCGCGAAGTCCGCGTTCTCTGCGAGGAAGCCGTAGCCGGGGTGGATCGCGTCCGCGCCGGTCTGCTTCGCCGCGCGAATGTGCTCCTCCGACGCCAGGTACCCGGCGATCTCGACCACCTCGTCGGCGACGCGCGCGTGCAGCGAGCCGCCGTCGTCGGGAGCGACCACGGCCACGGTCCCGATCCCGAGCTGGCGGCACGTGCGGAAGACCCGCGCTGCGATCTCGCCGCGGTTCGCTACGAGGAGCTTATGGATCTCCATGGAGTCACCGCGGCAAGGCTAAGCAGACACAGGCCGGAGAGGACGAGGTACGGGACGGCGTCGGAAGTCGCGCGGGCGAGCGCGCCGCCGCCCGACGCGCCGAGCGCCTGGCCGGGTGCCCAGGCGAGGTTAACGAGCGCGAACCCGTACGCGTAGTCGAGCCCGCGCCGCTCGGCGAGGTCGGTCAGGTGTGACATCGCGGGTGTCCAGAAGACTCCGAACGACATCCCCGCGAGGATGACGAACGCGGCGAGCACCCAGCGCGAGTCGGGCCAGGGCAGGACGGCCGTCATCACCGCCGAGGCGGCCAGGCCGAACCGAATCGGCAGCAGCCGTCCGCGGACGTCGGAGATACGGCCGGCGAGCGGGTTCAGCACAGCCTCGATACCCGCCGACACGAGGAAGACGATCCCGATGCCGACCGCGCTCATGCCGAGGTCGTCGAGGTGAAGCGAGACGAGCACGCCCATGGTCGAGAAGAGCAGGGCGGGCAGGGCGACGAACCAGACGGTTCCGAGGATCGTTCGCTCCTTGACGGCCTGCCAGAGCATCGAGAGCGGCTGGGGCTCCTCCGGCCTGGCGGCCGGCGTCAATGCCGCCCAGACCGCCAGGCCGAGGCCGGCGGCGCCCACGGCGGCGAAGGCGATTTCGGTACCCGTTAGGGACGCGACGGCGCCGAGGATCGGGCCGCAGAGAGCGCCGACGATCGCGGCGCTCATGGCCGTTCCGATCAGGAGCCCGCGCCGGCTCGCGGGTGCCCGGGAGACCAACCACGCGAGCGCGGCCGTCCAGGTCAGCGCGCTCGCGAAGCCCTGGACGAAGCGGGCCAGGTCGAGAAGCACGATCCCGTTCGCGAACCCGAAGATCGTCGTCGTCACCACCATCAGGAGCAGGCCGGCGATCACGGTCGGCTTGACGCCGAAGCGCGCCGCCGAGAGCCCGCCGGGGATCCCGCCCACGAGCGCGCCCGCCGGATACGCCGCCGCCAGCACCCCGACCCCGGCCTTCGAGAGGTCGAGCTCCTCCGCGTACTGGGGCAGGAGCGGCGTCAGCGCCGTGAAGAAGATCGTGTCGACGAAGACCATCGCGCCGACGAGGAGCAGCAGCCGCCGCATGGGGCCGCTAATGGGAGAGGTCGTCACGGGGAGGCCGTATCTTCGCGGTCGCCGCACCCGCGTGAGACGATCGTCGCCATGGCGTGGACCGAGTTCAGCACGCAGGACGACGGGCCGCTGATCGCGGGTCGCCGCGCCGGCAGCGGGCCGCCGGTTCTCCTGCTGCACGGTGGGCCGGGGCTCGGCTTCGACTACCTGCGGGATGTCGCCGACGAGCTCGCGCAGGAGAACGACGTCGCGTGGTACCAGCAGCGAGGGCAGGAGCCGTCCGCGGCGGAGAGGCCCTACACCGTGGCGGCGGACGTCGGGGATGCCCGCCGCGTCCTCGACGCGCTCGGCTGGGAGAGGGCATACGTCGTCGGACATTCGTGGGGCGGGCAGCTCGCGCTCCACGTCGCTGAGGCGATGCCGGAGCAGCTGCTCGGCGTGCTCGCCGTCGACCCGCTCGGCTCCGTCGGCGACGGACGCTGGCCGGAGTTCGACGAGGAGATCTTCCGCCGGACGCCCGAGACCGTGCGTGCGCGGGCGCGCGAGCTCGACGAGCTTTCGACGGCCGGCGAGGCCGACGACGAGCTGGTGCTCGAAGGGATGCGCCTCGTCTGGTCCGCGTACTTCGCCGATCCCGAACGCGCACCGCCGATGCCCGAGCTGCGAATTGCGAGCGAGCGCTCGGCCGAGATGGTGCGGTCGATCCTGGCCGACTTGCCGGCGCTCGAGGCGGGACTGCCGCAGATTCGCGTTCCCGTCGGCTTCGTCCACGGGTCACGGAGCCCGATGCCGGTCGCCGCCTCGACGGACGCGGCTGAGCGCATTCCGGGCGCCTGGGTCGAGCTGGTCGAGGGCGCCGGGCACTTCGTGTGGGTCGAGGCGCCCGGCGCCGTTCGCGCGGCGCTTCGACGCCTCACCGCCAACTAGCGGCGCGCCGCTCGAGGAAGGCGCGGAGCCCGTCCTGGCCCTCGGGGCTCGTGCGCAGGCGCGCCGCGATGTGGGCGGTCTCGAGGGCGGCGGGCGCCGTGCGGACGAGCTGCTTCGCCTCGCGCACCGCGAGCGGGCCGGAGGTTAGGAGCTCGCCGACGACCCGGTCGACGGCGTCGTCGAGGTCGTCGGCGATCTCGTGGACGAGCCCGATCCGGAGCGCCGCGTGCGCGTCGAAGCGCTCGCCGGTGAGGAAGTACCGCCGCGCCGCGCCCGGACCGATCCTCGGCAGGACGAAGGGCGAGATGACTGCGGGGACGACCCCGAGCTTGACCTCGGAGAAGCCGAAGACCGCGTCCTCGCCGGCCAGGGCGATGTCGACGCAGGCAACAAGCCCGGAGCCGCCGCCGAGCGCGTAGCCCTGGACGCGTGCGACGACCGGCGCGGGACACGCGTCGATCGCCTCGAGCATCGAGTAGAGGCGCATGGCGTCCTCGACGTTCTCGTCGTAGGTGAGGTCGATCGCGGACCGCTGCCAGTCGACGTCGGCGCCCGCGCAGAAGGTCGGCCCGTCGCCGGCGAGCACGACCGCGCGGGCGTCGCCGACGTCCGAGAACGCCTCGGTGAGCTCGGCGATCAGCGCGGCGTCGAAGGCGTTGCGCCGCTCCGGACGGGCGAGCGTCACGCGCAGGACGGGGCCGTCCCGCTCGATGCGGAGCGCGGTCATGGCCGCGGAGCTTAGAGTCGAGGGCGTGCTCCGTGGGGCCATAGCCGCCGCCGTGACACCTCTGCGGGACGAGGGTCGCGCGCTCGACGAGGACGCCGTGGCGCCGTACGTCGACTTCCTCGCGGCCGGCGGCGTGGACGGGATTCTCCCGCTCGGTACGACCGGCGAGGGCATCCTGCTCACGGTCGACGAGCGGCGGCGCGTGGCGGAGCTCTTCGTCGCCGCGGCGGACGGCCGCCTCCAGGTGGCCGTGCACGCGGGCGCCCAGACGACCGCCGACACGGCCGCGCTGGCCGCGCACGCGGCCGAGACCGGCGCCGACGCCGTCGCCGTCATCGGCCCGCCGTACTACCCGCTCGACGACGCCGCGCTGCTCGCGCACTTCACCGCGGCCGCCCGCGCCTGCGAGCCGCTGCCGTTCTACCTCTACGAGTTCAAGGGCCGCGCCGGCTATTCGATCCCGCCCGCGGTGATCGCACACCTGCGCGAGACGGCGTCGAACGTGCGCGGCCTGAAGGTCTCCAATCAGCCGTTCGAGGCCGTGGAGCCGTACCTGATCGAAGGGCTCGACGTCTTCGTCGGCGCCGAAGGTCTCGTCCCGCAAGGCCTGGAGCGCGGTGCGGCGGGCGCGGTCTCGGGCCTCGCGGCCGCTTTCCCCGAGCTGATCGCCCGGCTGGTCCACGACGGCGCGGGCGAGCTCGGACCGGTCCGCGCCGCCGTCGAGCAGTTCCCGTTCCATGCGGCTCTCAAGCGGATCGTCGCCTCGAAGGGCGTGCCGGTCCGCGAGGACGTGCGCGCGCCGCTCCGAGGCCTCACCGACGACGAGTGCGAGGAGCTCGACCTCTGGCTCGAGTCGTCGTAGCGGGCGCCGGCGCGACCGGCGCGAGCATCGCGTACAACCTCGCGCTGCTCGGCGCCCAGGACGTGGTGCTCGCCGACCCGCGCGGCGTCGCCGGTGGTTCCACGAGCCGGGCTATGGGCGGCATCCGCCAGCAGTTCTCCACCGCCGCCGAGGTGCGCCTCGCGCAGGCGAGCATCCGCTTCTTCGCCGAGCTGGGTGCGCCGCTCTTCAGGCAGGTCGGCTACCTGTTCGTCGCGACGACCGAGCCGGGCCTCGCCGCGCTCGAGGAGCGACGCGAGCTCCAGAAGTCGCTCGGCGTCGCGGTGGAGCGCGTCGATCCGCGCGAGGTAACCGGCCTCTTCGCCGACGACGTGCTCGGCGCTGTCACGTGCCGCGAAGACGGGGTGGCCGATCCGCCCGGCGTCTGCCGCGAGGTCGTGCAGCGTGCCGCGGAGCTCGGCGTCGACGTGCGAGAGGGGGTCGACGCCGTCGAGCTCGGCGGCGACGTGCTGGTGATCGCGGCCGGCCCGTGGTCGCGCGAGGTCGCGGGCCGCGTCGGCGTCGAACTGCCGATCCGGCCGCTCTGCCGCCAGCTCGTCGACACGGAGCCGGTGGACGGGCTGCCGGAGTCGCTGCCGATGGTGATCGAGGCGGAGACGGGCTTCCACTTCCGCCGAACGCCCACCGGCGGGCTGCGCCTGGCGATGGGCGAGGAGGTCTCGCGCTGGGGGTTCGAGACGGAGGTCGACGAGCGGCTCGTCGACGACTGGCTCGCGCGGCTCGCGCGGCGGTACCCCCCGGCCGCCGGGACCGCGGTCGCGCGCGCGTGGGCCGGGCTCTACGACATGACCCCGGACGCGCACCCGATCCTGGGCTGGGTCGGCGAGGGCGTGTACGCGGCCTGCGGCTTCTCCGGCCACGGGTTCATGCAGTCGCCGGCGGTCGGCCGCGCGTCTGCCGCGGAGATCCTCCACGGCGAGTCGGAGCTCAACCTGTCGCCGTTCCGTCTCGACCGTTTCGCCGGCGACGAGGTGTTCCCCGAAACGCTCGTCCTGTGATCGAGGTCTCGTGGAAGCAGGTGCGGGCCTTCCGGCTCGCGCGGAGCCTCGAGCGCTCGGACGGGATCGTCGAGACCGCCCGACGGCTGGGCGGCGTGCACGCGCAGGTGATGTCGTGCGCGGAGGTTGCGCTGGCGGCGCGCGTGGACGGCGTGGGGGTCGCCGACGTGAGGGAGGCGCTCTGGGAGCGGCGCAAGCTGGTCAAGACCTGGGCGATGCGCGGCACGCTGCACCTCCTCCCGGCCGACGAGCTCGCTCTCTGGGCTGGCGCCCTTCGCACGCGGTCGTACCTCTGGCGGACGGCCGCATGGACGCGCTACTTCGGCATCACCGTCGAGGAGGTCGAGGCGCTCGTCGCGGCGATCGGCGACTCGCTCGACGGCAAAGGCCTGACGCGCGAGGAGCTCGGCATCGAGGTGGGCAAGCAGGCCGGGCCGCGCGCGCAGGAGCTCATGTCGTCGGGCTGGGGGACGCTGCTGAAGCCGGTCGCGATGGAGGGTGGACTGGTCTTCGGGCCGAACCGCGGCCGCAACGTGGCCTTCGTGAATCCCCGTGAGTGGATCGGTCCGTTCGAGCCGCTGCCCAGCGACGAGGCGATGGCCGAGGTCGTTCGGCGCTGGCTGCGCGTCTACGGCCCCGGCTCGCACGAGGACCTGGGCCGCTGGTGGGGCGTCACGCCCGGCCGCGTCCGCAAGCTGCTCGAGGGGCTGGGCGACGAGCTCATTGAGGTGAGCATCGAGGGGCGGCCCGGCTATGCGCTCGCCGCGGACGCGAAGGCGCTGGAGGGTGCAAACGCAGGGCGTGAGGCGCGCCTCCTCGCCGGCTTCGACCCCTACGTCGTCGGCTTCTTCCCCCGCGAGGGCCTGGTTCAGCCCGAGCACTTAGCCCGCGTCTCGCGGGCGGCGGGCTGGATCTCGCCGGTCGTCGTCGTGGGCGGCGAGATCGTCGGGGTCTGGAAGCACGCCGTCCGGAAGGCCGTGATGGAGATTACCGTCGAGCCGTTCGGCAAGCTCGCGGCGGCGCGGCTCCGCGAGGTCCGCGGCGACGCGGAGCGTCTCGCGACCGCTCTCGGCGCGACGCCCTCCGTCACCGTTGCTTAGCGCTCAGGCTCGTCGAACGCGAGGCCGCGGCGCGAAAGCTCCTCGACCTCGAAGCGGCCCTCGATCGTCGCCTCGACGTCGAACTCCTCCGCGATGTCGGGTTCCTTGCCGATCAGCTCGCGCGCCCTGCTGACGAACGGCGCCTCGGAGGCCTCGTGCGACTCCCACACGTAGACGGCGCCCCAACGCTCGGTCGCCTCGTCGGACACCCACACCTTGAACCGCAGGCCCGGCGCCTGCTCGAATGCGTCCACCGACTCGTCGCGGAGGTAGCGCCGCAGCTCGTGGATCGTCGTCTTGGAGTCGGCCAGGTTCGAGAGGACGAGCCGGACCAGCACCTACTCGTCGGCTTCGATGGGCAGCTTGGCGATCAGTTGCTTGAGTTCGCGCAGGACGTCGGCCTCGTTGTGGCCGAAGTCATCCAGGTACGCGTGGAGCGCCTCGTGCAGGAGTCGCAGCTCCCTCTCGGTGAGCTCGATCGTGTGCATGCGACCGGTATCTAACCCCATGACGGTGGCTCGTACTTCGTATCGATCGGCGCGCCGAACGTGACGAACTGCAGGCCTTCGTCGCCGGCGGTCGGAACGCGGGTCGTGTCGGCGTCCACGCGGACGAAGCGCCCGGGTCGCAGCTCGACCTCCTCGCCGCCGACGCGCATCACGCCGGAGCCGCGGACGACGAAGTAGACCTCCTCCTGGCCGGAGTCGGCGTGGTCGTGCTCCCGGCCGGTCACGCCCGGCGGAATCGTGAAGTAGTTGAAGCCGAACGCCTTCGCGCCCAGTGCGCGCCGGACCTTCCGCACCACGCCGCCCGGCCCTTCGCCCTCCAGCGTGTCGACGTCGACGAACGAGTAGCCCATTACATCCTGAAGACGCCGAACTTGGTGTCGGGGATAGGTGCGTTCAACCCGGCCGAGAGCCCGAGCGCGAGCACGCGGCGCGTGTCGAGCGGATCGATGACGCCGTCGTCCCACAGTCGGGCGGTCGAGTAGTACGGGTTGCCCTCCGCCTCGTACTTCGCGCGGATCTCGTCGGGATTCGCGTCGCCGACCATGGTCAGCACGGTCGCCGCCTGCTCGCCGCCCATCACCGAGATCCGCGCGTTCGGCCACATCCACAGCTGCCGCGGGCCGTACGCGCGCCCGCACATCCCGTAGTTGCCTGCACCGAACGAGCCCCCGATCACCACCGTGAACTTCGGCACCTCCGCGCACGCGACCGCCATCACGAGCTTCGCGCCGTCTCGCGCGATCCCGCCTGCCTCGTACTCGACCCCGACCATGAAGCCGGTGATGTTCTGGAGGAAGACGAGCGGGAGCTTGCGTTCGCAGGCCAGCTCGATGAAGTGCGCGCCTTTCTGAGCCGACTCGGCGAACAGCACGCCGTTGTTGGCCAGGATCCCGACCGGATACCCCTCGATCCGCGCGAACCCGCACACGAGCGTTTCGCCGTAGAGCTGCTTGAACTCGTCGAAGCGGCTGCCGTCGACGATGCGGGCGATCGCCTCGCGCGGGTCGAACGGCTGTCTGTGGTCCTCCGGGATCAGCCCGTACAGCTCGCCCGGGTCCGCAACCGGCTCCTCGGGCGCCGCGAGCTCCCACGGGACGTCCTTGCGCCGGTGCAGGTGCCGGACGACCGAGCGCGCGATCGCCAGCGCGTGCTCGTCGCTCGTCGCGTAGTGGTCGGCCACCCCGGACCGCCGCGTGTGGACGTCGGCGCCGCCCAGCTCCTCGGCGCTCACGTCCTGTCCGGTCGCAGCCTTCACGAGCGGCGGGCCGCCGATGAAGATCGTGCCGGTGCCGCGCACGATCACCGTCTCGTCGCTCATCGCGGGGACGTAGGCGCCGCCGGCGGTGCACGAGCCCATCACGACAGCGATCTGCGGGATTCCCTTCGCCGACATGCGCGCCTGGTTGTAGAAAATCCGCCCGAAGTGCTCGCGGTCGGGGAAGACCTCGGCCTGCAACGGCAGGAACGCTCCGCCGGAGTCGACCAGGTAGATGCACGGCAGGTGGTTCTGCTCGGCGATCTCCTGCGCGCGGAGGTGCTTCTTGACGGTCAGGGGGAAATACGATCCGCCCTTCACGGTCGCGTCGTTGGCGACGATCACGCACTCCTGGCCCTCGACGGCGCCGATCCCGGTCGCGATCCCGGCCGACGGCGCCTGTCCGTCGTAGATGTCCCACGCGGCCAGCGCGCTCAGCTCGAGGAACGCCGTCCCGGGGTCGACGAGCCGGTCGATGCGCTCGCGGGCGGTCAGCTTTCCGCGCGAGCGGTGCCGCTCGACGGCGCGCTCGCCGCCGCCGAGGGCGACCTGAGCCGTCCGCTCACGGAGCTCCGCGACGAGCTCCTCCATCACGGCCTGCCGGCGCTCGAACGGCTCCGAGGCCCGATCGACCTGCGACGTGAGCATGGACACGCGGATCAGCCTAACGAGGGGCTAGGACCGAAGGTCCTATTGAGGCCGGCGTAGTTGTCACGCAAAGTGGGAACGGTGGGGTCGACGCGGCCTCACCTGCGGCACATGAAGATCCGGGTAGACGACCCCAACCTCGTGGACGACCTCGTCCACCACCTCCGGCGTTCCGGCTGCGTTGCGACGGCGTCCGAGGTCGAGGCGCACGGGGACGGCGTGATGCTCGACGTCGAGCTGCCCGCCGCGCTGGACGAGGACGAGGCGCGGATGGAGGTCGAGCTCTATCTCAAGGTGTTCGAGGCCACGCACGGCGTGCGCGCCACGGCTCTACCCGCCTAAGGGATCCACCTCACTACGCGAATCGCCGATCTACCGGCCATGCGCCGCCTTGCCGCCATCGCGTCGGCGGCCGTGCTGGCCGGATCGGCCGCCGCCGACGCCTTCGCCACGATCGTGCCGCAGAAGGGCATGTCCGGCGTGGCGCTCGGGATGACGAAGGCTCAGGTGCGCGCGCGCCTGGGCGGCCCGATCGGCACCGGCGGCGGGCGCTGGTACTACGCCCGCGTGTGGGTCGGCTTCCGCGGCAGCCACGCCGTCGAGATCACGACGACGCGCAGCACCGAGCGGACCGGCGGCGGCCTCGGCGTCGACTCGAGCGAGTCGTCGCTCCGCGCGTCCTATCCGGGGCTGAAGTGCGCGACGGCGATCCCGTTCAGGCGCTGTCGGCTGGGCAGCGGGGCGCCCGGAACCCGCGTGACCGACTTCATGGTCGGCCACGGCCGCGTCCTGCAGATCACGATCGCGGTCCTGCCCGGCTAGGCGGCGCTAACGTCGGGCCGCGGCGGGCACAACGACGCCGTGGAGATCAGGCACCCCGACCAGCTCTGGTGGCCGGAGCACGGGATCCACAAGCGCGACGTCGTCGCCTACTACGACGCGGTCGCACCGGTCCTGCTGCCACACCTGCGCGACCGTCCGCTGACGATCAAGCAGCACTACAACGGGCCGCGGAGCCCGTTCCGCTGGATCAAGGACGCGCCGCCGGAGACGCCGCCGTGGGTGCCCGTCTCGCCGCAGCCCGCTAAGTCCCGCGGCGGGGAGCTCGTGCGCTACGTGGTCGTCCGAAACCGGCGTGCGCTGCTCTGGGCCGTCGACTACGGCGCGATCGACCTCCACGTCTGGCCGTCGCGGATCGACCGGCCGGATCGGCCCGATTACGTCCTCTTCGACCTCGATCCCGTCGACGTGCCGTTCGCGGAGGTGGCCGCGGTGGCGCTCCAGCTCCGCGACGCGCTGGCCGCACTCGGCCTCGAGTCGTACGCGAAGACGACAGGTGGGGAGGGCTTGCACGTCCAGGTCCCGATCGCGCGGCGCCATACGCACGCGGAGGCGCGCCGGTTCGCGGAGGTGGTCGGCGACGCGATCGTCCGCCGGAACCGACTCGTCACGACCAAGCGCTCGCTCGAGCGGCGGGGCGGGATTCTGATCGACACGGCCATGAACGGCCACGGCCAGCAGATCGTCGCCCCGTACTCGCTGCGGCCGCGGCCCGAGGCGGCGGTCGCGACGCCGCTCCGCTGGGAGGAGGTCGACAGGCGCCTCGACCCCGGCGTGCTGACACTGGCGCGCGTCCTGGAGCGAGTCGCGCGCCACGGCGACCTCTTCGAGCCCGTCCTGCACGGCCGGCAGCTGCTGAAGGCGGCGCTCACCAGCCTCAGCGGCGCCTAGCCGCGGCGAGCGCCTCCTCGGCCTCCTCGACCGCGGCGGCGGCGGCGTCGGCCGCCCTCCTGGCCTTCTCGGCGGCGCGCTCCGCCTCACGCGCCTCCCGCTCGCGCTCGCGCGCGTCGGTCTTCGCCTGCTGGAGCGCGTTCGTCGCCTCCTTGATCCGGTCCAGGTCGCGTTTGGGCGTCGCCGCCGGTTTGCGCGTGCCGCCCGGCGCGAACGACAGCCCTGCCAGCGCGTCGAAGCCGCTCGACTCGGGTTCCTCGGTCAGCCGCCCAGCGAGCAGGGCGTCGCGGAGGTCGTCGTCGACCGAGGCGGTGCGGAAGGTCGACACGACGCGCTCGAGGACCGGGTCTGTGGCCTTGCCGAGCAGGCTCCGGGCCGCGTCGCGCAGCTTCTTCAGTGCGTCGGCTTGCTCCTTCTGGGCGGCCGCGAACGCATCGTGGTCGCCCTTCCCGAGCGCCTTACGAAGCGCGTCGCTCGCCTCGACGACCTTCTTCACGGCCGGCTTGTTCCGCCGGGCGAGCTGGTTGACCGTCCAGAGCGGAACGGACGGCTTGCGGGCGCCGCCCACCTCGGCCGCCTCCTCGGTACGGCCCTCGGCCTTCAGCTGCTTCGCGAGCGCGGTTCTCCCCGCGATGAACTCGTCGAGCGGCGCTGAGTAGAGCTCGTCGAGGACGTCGTCGTCCACGACGGGAAACCTACGCGGCCTCGAGCGCCTCGATCAGCTCCTCTTTCGACATGTCCGCGCGGCCGGGAATGTCGGCCTTCTTGGCGCGCTCGTACAGCTCGTCCTTCGAAAGCTTCGCCAGGCCGTTGCGACCGCCGCCGCGGCGCTTGCCGTTCGTGCGCCCCTCAGAGGCGCGCAGGCTTGCGCGCAGAGCCTCCATCAGATCCGGCACGCGCTCCTCCTCCTCGGCGCCGGTGTCAACGTGGACCTCCTCGCCCTTGCGCTTGCGCCCGATGATCTCGCAGAGCGCGTCGCGGTAGGTGTCCTCGTACTTGCCGGGGTCGCGGGAGCCGGAGAGCGACTCGATCAGCTGCCGGGCCATCTCGAGCTCCTGCTTCGACACCTTCGCGGCCTTCGGCTTGATCTCGTCGATCGGCCGGATCTCGTCGGCGAAGTACATCTTCTCGAGCGTGATCACGCCGTCGCGCACGCGCAGGCAGCCGAGGTTCTGCTTGTCGCGCATCACGTACTTGGCGATCGCCGCGAGGCCGGACTCCTCCATCGCCCGGACGAGCAGGCGGTAGACCTTGTCCGCGCCGTCGGCCGGGCCGAGGTAGTAGGTGCGTTCGAAGTAGATCGGGTCGATCTCCTCGTAGGGCACGAAGTCGCGGATGTCGATTGTCTTGAAGCCCTCAGCGTGGGCGCCGGCCGTCTCGAAGTCCTCGTCGGTCATGTAGACGTACTCGCCCTTGCTGTACTCGAACGCCTTCACGATCTCGGAGTCCGGGACCGGCTTCTCCTCCTTCTTGCAGACCTTCTCGTAGCCGATCCGGCTGTCGTCCTTCTGGTGCAGGTAGTGGAACTGCAGCCTGTGCTCGGAAATCGCGCCGTACATCCGGATCGGCACGTTCACGAGCCCGAAGGAGATCGCTCCTGACCAGATCGCGCGAGGCGGCATGCGCCGGATCTTCCCCTTGCCGCGTCAACGGAAACGGCTTAAGTTCGTTCCGTGAGCGCCTTCGAGAGCGCGCAGTTGGGCGACCGTGAGGCGACTGCGACCCGCGGCGAGCCGCTTACAGCTGAGCCGGCCGCCGGAGTCGAGCTCGTCCGAAACCTGTCGCGGACCGCCGGGAACCAGGCTGTCAGCGCACTGCTGCAGCGTCACGGCGCTGCCGGAAGCACGACCGCGGCGCCCGCGTCCGGGGCGAAGACGACCTGGGCGCAGGTCGAGTCCGACCTGAGCTTCTCGAAGTACGGCTGGGAAGCGATGGGGATTCTGAAGGACAACAAGATCTCCCTCAGCTTCAAGACCGATCCGAAGGACGCGGTCGCCGGTTACATCCCTGCGACCAACTCCGCGTTCGTCAACCTCGCGATGCCGGCGTACGAGGTCGCGGCCTACTTCGTGCACGAGATGTACCACGCCTCTCAATCCCACGGGAAGCGATCTCCCAAGGCCACGTCCATGAAAGAGGGCGCCTGGGTCAAGACCATGGTCGACGAGGAGATCGACGGCACCGTCAAGGGCTTCATGCACAAGCTCGCGCTCGAACGGTGGGGCAGGCCCCAGAACGACAAGCCGGCCGGCATGGCCAGGTTCCGGAGCGCCTACACCTACGGCTACAAGCTGGCGATCCAGGCCGGCAAGGACCCGATCACGGCTCGCGGTGAGGGGATCGAGCGTGGCCGTCGGATGGTGGAGTGGATGATGAAGCGGCCGAGCAGGGGGACGACTCCCGACCTGGGCCCCAACAAGTTCGACACCTACGACGAGTACTACCGCCGCGAATGGCAGGACACGAACCGGAAGCCCTGAGAGAGCCGGCTCCGAGAGCGGAGCGCGTAGCCGCTTGCGCCCTCCCGAGTGACTGTGGGCTCCGTTGACGCTCCCGGCCCGATGCCTGAAATCCTGAAATCCGCACTTTGCAGGGCAGTCGGCATCACGGAAGCCGGTGCGCTACGGCCGCAGTTGGCGGTCCGAACCAGGTGCTAAGCGCGTCGGCGAGCCCCGCGTGGGTTAGATCGCCTCCGACCCAGGCGACATGTCCGTCGGGCCGAACCAACACGGCGGTGGGAGCAGTGACCGCCCCGAGGGCCGGAAGCTCCCACGTACCGACGTATTCGGCGTCGATCAACTGAACCCGATCTGCCCATGGAGTGATGTCGAAGCCACCGGGCTCACCGAGGTTGAGGAGCACCGGGCGGGCATCGTGCAGCAGGGTGAAGACCCGCAGCGGGCCGTTGGCGGTGATTAGGTCGAGATCGGGCATGCGGCGCCCGAGCAGTGGGTGCCCCTCGCCGAGGTCGTAATGAATGTCAAGGCCAGACATCATCGCGGCGAATCGTTTGCGAGGCTCGTCCATGCTGAGCAGCTCGGAAATAGTGTCGCGCAAGGCCTCGATACGCTCGTCGGAGCGGAGGAGCGCGGTCTGCGCCATGGTGTTGCGCAGCACGCGGGCAGCGACCGGGTGCCGCTCGGCATGGTAGGTATCCAGAAGGCTTTCTGGCGATGTCTCGTTGACCACCTGGGCCAGCTTCCAGCCCAGATTCACCGCATCCTGCACACCTGTGCCCAGGCCCTGTCCACCCACCGGGTAATGCACGTGCGCCGCGTCGCCGGCCAACAACACCCGTCTGTCCCGGTAGGACGCCGCCTGGCGAGTCATATCGGTGAACCTGGAGATCGAGGTGGGACTGTGGACCCCGTAATCGGTCCCGTACACGGCGATGAGCGCCTGGCTGAGATCACGGAGGGTCGGCTCACCGGTTTGCCCGACGTGCTGTTCGCTCACCATGACCCGCACCGGGCCCCGATCCTTGTAGACCACCTCGCCGTCGCGGATCTCGTACTCCAACCTGTTGAGGCCATGGACGCCGAGGGAGTCGCGGCGGATGCCCCACTCCGGCTCCTCGGCAATCTCCACCTCGGCGATCAGGCTGCTCGTCGTCGGATCCCACCCGGGGAACTCAATACCGGCTGCCTTACGGACCAGACTGCGTCCTCCGTCGCACCCGACGAGATATGCCGCCTGCAACGACCGGCCGTCGGACAGCTCGACGTCGACGCCGGTGTCGTCCTGCGCGAAACCCGTCACCTCCCGTGCGCGATAGATCGGCACCGCCAGCTCGCCGACCCAGCCCGCCAGGATGCGCTCGATGTGGTTCTGCCACAGCCCGAGCCCGTAGTTGTGCCGGGTGGGAAAGTCGCTGATGTCCAAAGGGATCCAGGAGAACCCCCCGACCTGAGCCACCTGTCCCAGCGCGAGGAACCGATCGGCGATTCCACGCTGATCGAGAACCTCGATGGTGCGCGAGTGCAGACCGCCTGCGCGCGAGCCGTCGACGTCCTGGCTGGCGCGCCGCTCGACAATGGCAACGTCGACCCTCGCCAACGCCAACTCGCCCGCCAACATCAGGCCAGTCGGGCCTCCTCCGGCGATCACCACCGCATGCGCGGTCATAGCCACGCTCCGGCCGTAAATGTCGACATCCACACACGCACTTCGGTCCTCCCATTTCCGTCGGTTCGGGCTTGCGGTCGGCGATTATGCGCCACGACCCGGGGCTTCATGAAGGCCCCGCGTGTCGCATAAAATGGAAGTGAGAAGGCGGTAACGGAGCTGCGCGACCCTGTCCGGCGCTGTAGCGCGATCCGCTGATCGCCTGCTCTCAAGCCTGCTGCGCCGCCTGCCGATCACTCGTTCGAGTGACTCAGACCCTCTCGAGCGTCGGTTTCCGTGCCTGGTGGGTCCCCGTCTTCGCGATGGCCGTCGGGACCGCGGCACTGACCGTCGGAGCCGACACCGGGGACCTGCCGTTCTTCGTGCACGCGGCCGACGACCCCTTCTCGGCCGGTTGGGCCGACGCCTACGCGAACGCCGACCTGCAGATCGGGCCGGTGCAGCTCCTGCTGCTCGCGCTGGCCGACGCCCTCGCCGGCGCGCTCTCGCTCTCGACCTTCACGTTGCTCGCGTTCACCGTCCCGCTGGGCGTGACGGCGCTCTTCCTCCTTGTACTCCGGCGCATGCTCGGCGATCCTGGGCCGCTCGTGCTGATGGCCGCTGGCCTTGTGTTCGCGGGGCTCGGCCTCCCGGCCGCCGCGTACGTGGACGGCCACATGGCCCAGGTCGTGGTGCCGCTCGTGTGGCTGCTCGCCGGGCTCAAGGCGCGGGAGGGACACGTCGTCGCGGCCGGCGGCCTCATCGGCATCTCGGCCGGCTGCGAGCTGTGGGGGATGCTGGGCGTGGTCGTGCTGCTGCTTGCGCCCCGGCTTCGTGACGCCGTCACCGGGTAGCCGTCCAGATCGCCGTCGCCGCCTTGCTTTTCGCCCCGTTCGCGATCGCGGGCGAGGTGCGGATCTTCGACTACCGCTGGGTCGTCAACGGGGATACCCCGCTCAGCCTCTTCGTCGAGCCCGGCACGATTTCACGTGGTGGATGCGCTTCGCACAGGCCGCGGCGGCGCTGACCCTGGGGACCTCGCTCGTGTGGCCGCTACGCCGCACGCTCCACGCCGTCTGGCTGGGGCCGCTGCTCGTCGTCGCCGTGCGGCTCGCGCTCGACCCCGTGCGCTACCCGTGGTACTGGCTCGCCCTGGAGACCGTCGCGCTCGTCGGCGCGATCGAGCTCCTGGCGGGCGAGCGTAAGACGCCTGCGTCAGGCTGAACGGCTCAGCGCGAGCTCCGCGCGGGCGCCTGCGTTGCATGCACGGCGCCCGTAGTCTCCGGCGACCCGCGCGCACACGTGGCGAGCGCGCGCGAGCCGGTGGCGGAAGACGAACATCGCCACCTCGCCGATCTCCTCGTAGCACGTCTCGCGAAGGCGTCCGTGCAGCTGGAGCCCGTCGCAGGCGTGCGGGGCGTGGAGGGTGTAAGGGAAGCGCCGAGGCGCATGAACTGCATCGAGTTCTCCATCATCACCCCGTCCGCGCACCGCTCGGCGGGCTGCCCGCGGAGGCGCGCCCGGCAGCGGACGAGTGCGGCGGGGACGTCGTAGCTCGCCTCGATCAGGTAGCGATGGCCGAGCGCGTGGTGGCAGGCGTCCCGCAGGTCCTCCGAGCGCCGGCGCGCGCAGAGGGCAGGGTCCGCGCGCACGCCGGCCGCCTCGACGACGCCGTGCTGGTAGCCGTCGCTGCACTGGCTGCCGCCGACGGCGAGCGCGCGATCGACGCGGCGCACGCGGGCGACGACGACGTGCGCCAGCTCGTGCGCCAGCGCGTGACAGTCGTCCAGGCGTCCGCTGCGAACGGCCTGCTCGAGCGCATCGAGCGTCGCCCCGACGCGGCGCGCCGCGGCCGCCTGCCGGAACGTCGGACGCAAGCATTTGGCAATCTCGGGCTCGGTCGCCCGGCGCAGGCATTGCGTCGGCAGGCGCACCGGCCTCGCCGCGCGGCTCGTCCCCGGCACGACGAGAACGGCGAGAGCGCATACGCCGACCCCGACTGTGCGGATGCTCATCCACTCACTGTGGCAGGCGATTCGGAACGTGCAAAGCTCTCCGGCGTGGAAGGCCGTTCGGAACTGGTTGAAGCGCTGTCGCGTCTCAGCCTGTTCGCGGACCTGAGCGAGCCGCAGCTCCAGGACGTCGCCCATTCCGCGGACGAGGAGGTCTTCGAGGAAGGCCGCCGGATCCTGCGCGAGAACCTGTCGGGGTCCGGCCTCTTCTTCGTCCTGGACGGCGAGGTTTCCGTTCGGCTCGCCGGGCGCGAGCTCGCCAGGCTCGGCCGCGGCGAGTTCTTCGGCGAGATCTCCGTCGTGCTCCAGACGGCGCCGATGGCCGACGTCGTGGCGGCCTCGCTCGTCCGCTGCCTCGTCGTGCCGGGGCCTGAGGTGGAGCGGTTCCTCGTTGAGCGGCCGCGGGTGCTCTACCGCATTTTCCAGGCGGAGGCGCGCCGACTCATGGCCGCAGAGCGGCGGGCCGCGGGGCTTTGAGCGCCCCGGACGGCCGCCCACATCCACCGGGGCGGTACGAGGTCGTCGTCGTCGGCAGCGGCCCCGGCGGGCTCCAGACCTCCTACTACCTCGGCCGTTACGGCATCCCGCACGCGCTGGTGTCGGCCGACGACGCGCCGGGCGGGATGTTCCGCCGCTTTCCGGTCTTCGACCGCCTGATTAGTTGGACGAAGCCGGACGCACCGTTCGAGCCGGGCACGCGCGAGTACGAGGCCTACGATCACAACAGCCTGCTCGCCGAGGACCCGGCGCACCGCGCGCTCGTCCCCCGCTATATGGACCGCGCGTTCGACGTTCCCGCGCGGCCCGAGATGGAGGCCGGGCTGGAGGCCTTCGCCGAGCGCGCCGGCGTGCTCGTCCGCTACGGCTGCCGCTGGGAGGGCACACGACGAGACGACGACGGCCTCGTGCTCACGACCAGCGACGGCGAGTACCGGTGCGCGGCCGCGGTGTTCGCCGTCGGGGTCACGGAGCCGTGGAAGGGCGGGATCCCGGGCGAGGAGCACGCGCCGCACTACGTCGAGACGAAGAAGCCCTCCGCGTACCGCGGCAAGCGCCTGGTCATCGTCGGCAAGCGGAACTCGGGTTTCGAGCTCGCGAACGGCCTGCTGCCGTGGGCGCGGGAGATCGTCCTCGTGTCGCCGAGGCCGGTGCGCTTCGGCGTGCTGGCCCGCTCGCCGCTTCGAGTCCGCTACCTGCAACCGTACGAGGAGTACGTCCGGGGCGGGTCGGGCGCGCTCGTCGTCGACGCGGCGATCGAGCGCATCGAGCGGAACGAGGCCGGCTACGTCGTCCGGACCAAGGGCACGACGTGGCCCGGCGACCTCGATTTCGAGGCAGAGGAGGTGATCGTCGCGACCGGCTTCGGCACCGCACTGGGCGACCTGCCCGAGCTCGGCGTCGCGACCACCCGCGACGGCCGCATCCCGGCGCAGACGCCGTTCTGGGAGAGCGTCTCCGCGCCAGGCGTCTTCTTCGCAGGGAACGCGACCCAGGGAGCGGCGGGCTTGCAGAAACAGGGTCTCGCCGCGAACTCCACCGCGGTGAACGGCTTCCGCTACAACGCGCGCGTCCTCGCCCGGCACATCGCCGAGCGCCTCGGGTACGCGCGGCCGCGTCCGATCCTGCGGCCGGAGGCGCTCGTTCCCTACCTGCTCGCGGAGCTGGCGCGCGCGCCCGAGCTCTGGATCCAGAAGGGCTACCTCGCGCGCGTCGTCGCCTTCACGGACGCGGGGATCCGCGACGACGGCATCCTCCCGCTCGAGCACTTCGTGGACAGCGTCGGGGAGGACTCGGTTGCGGTCGCGGTCGAGATGGACGGCGACGGCACGATCTACCCCGCGGTCTACGTGCGGCGGGGCGGCCGCCTCAGCGAGCACCACCTCGATCCCCACCCGACGTACGCGTTCGACGGCGAGCCGCACCGGGCCGGGCTCGAGGCGCTTCTCCGGCCGCTCGGCTGATCTTCCGGCGTTTACGGGGCCCGTGAGCTGGTACGCCGGCATCCTCCGGACCATCGGGCTGATCCTGATCGTGGTCCGGATCACCCTGGCGCTTCTCGGGATGATGGGTCGAGCCGTCGGCCCAGACGCTACTGATGGTAGGGAGCAGCTAAAGGCTGGGACCTGGGTGCCGATGGCTGCTCTGTGGCTCCTCCCCAAGGAGCCCTCTCCCACGAGCCCCGGCGTCAGGCCGCAAGCCGCCGGGGCTCTTTTCGTCTCGAAGTCCGGCGCCGGCTTCGCCGTCGCCATCACGACCTCGAGCCGTTCGGCTCCTAACAGCGTGCCTCTGTTAAGCCGGCACCGCCGAGAAGCAGTAGCTTCCGGCGCCGGTTTACCGTCGAAGCCCTACGACGTCGCTGCAGCCGCCGTCGCGGCGACGGCGTTGGCCGAGCTCGCCTCGGTCTCTCTCAGGTACTGATGCACGAACGCGATCGCCAGGCTGCCCTCGCCGACGGCGGACGCGACGCGCTTGACCGGACCGGAGCGGACGTCGCCGCACGCGAAGATGCCCGCCACGCTCGTCTCGAGGAGGTAACGATCCCGGTCGAGGTGCCAGGCGCTGTCGGCGCCGACGTCGGGACCGGTGAGCACGTAGCCGCGCGGGTCGAGTGCGATCTCGAACGGCAGCCAGCCCGTCTCGGCGTCTGCGCCGATGAACAGGAACAGCCCTCCGGACTCGAGCCGCGTCGTCTCGCCGGTGTCAGAGTTACGGACGTCGATCGCCTCGAGCGACTTCGTGCCATGCGCTGCAACCACCTCGGTCCGGTAGAGGGCGTGGAAATTGGATCGTGAAGCGAGCTGGTCGATCAGGTAGCGCGACATGCCGCTTCCTTCGGTTTTGGCGAGCGTGGCGCCCCGGCAGACCATCGTCACGCTCCGCGCGTGGTTCGCGAAGAACATCGCGGCCTGGCCCGCCGAGTTCCCGGCCCCGACGATGTGGATGTCGAGGCCGTGGACGTTCGCGGCCTCGCTCCGAGCCGCGCCGTAGAAGACCCCCTTGCCACCCAGGCGGTCGAATCCCTCGACCGACAGACGCCGCCATGAGACACCGCAGGCGAGGATGATCGTCTTCGCGCGGAGAAGGTCGCCACCGTCGAGATGGACGTGACGGTTCTGCGCATCGATCCGCGTGATCGAGCGGGTGACGAGGATCTCCGCGCCGAGCCGACGCGCCTGCTGCAGCGCCCGACTCGCGAGCTCCTCACCCGACACGCCGGAAGGAAATCCGAGGTAGTTCTCGATTCGCGACGACGTGCCGGCCTGGCCGCCCGGAGCCTCCCGCTCGACCACGATCGTCCGGAGTCCCTCCGATGCGCCGTAGACGGCTGCTGCGAGACCCGCCGGCCCGGCGCCGACGATGACCGTGTCGTACTCCGCTGCGGACGCCTCCGTCTCTAGCCCGAGCAGCTCCGCGATCCGTCGGTGCTGCGGCTTCACCACCGTCTTCCCGCCGATGACGCGGATCGCCGGCAGGTCCTCGGCGACCGGGAGCGGGCCATCCCACTGCTCGGCGACATCCGGGTCGTCCGGCTTGAGCCACTCGAACGAGATCTGGTTGCGGTCGAGGAAGCGCCGCAGCTCCGTGCACGAAGGATCCCACTGGTGTCCGAGCACCACGGCGCGAGGCGGCGGCGGCTCGGCCGCGATCCCCTGTAGCCCGCGCTGCCCGCCGATCCGGTTACTCGCCAGACTCCCGACCTCCTTGGCCACGTCCGGCGCGACCGCTGCGACCGCGTGGTAGTCGTGCGGCTCGATTCGCATGACGCGCGAAGCCTCGCCGGCGCGGAACCCGACCGGGAACAGCGTCCCAAGCGTGATCGGAACCTCGCCGAAGATGTCGCCGGGACGTCGCTCGCCGACGACACGGTCGATTCCGTCGACGACCTTTACCGCCTCGATTCGGCCGTCGAGGAGGCCGAACAAGGCGCGCTCGTCGCCCTCGTGCGCGGCGTATTCGCCGGCCGAGAGGCTGACGTCGGCGGCCGCGCGCGAAAGCCGCTCGCACGCGGGGTGATCGAGGTCGGCGAAAATGCGAACCCGACGAACGTCGTCTGCCGTCACCATGAGCGGACCCCGAGAGCTCGCACGAAAAACGAGCGTACCCGTTCCCCCGAGACGGTCTACCGCGCGTCACGCACCGTGGCCGTCCCTCTTTACGCGCCGGCCATGTTCAAGAAGGGCCGAACCTCGATCGGCATTCCGATGCACGCCGAGGTTTTCTGCGCCCATGAGAGCGCCTCGTCGTTGCCTTCTGCCTTGATGATGTAGAAGCCACCGATTTGCTCCTTCGTCTCGGCGAACGGGCCGTCGGTCATCAGCGTCTCTCCATCGGTGACCGAAACGACGCTGGCGGTCTCCGGGCCCTGGAGGCGACCGGAGTAAACGAGTGCATCAGCGGACTTCATCTCCCGTTCGAGCTCACCGATGTTCTGCATCAATTCCTGCATTTGCTCATCGGTCCTCGGCTCTCTCGCCTCGCCCTCGACGGTGTGGACAGACAGTAGGTACTGAGCCATGGGCTGCCTCCTTCCTAGATGCGGGCATTTCCCGCTTCACATCCACGACGAACGGCGAGGGTCGAATTCGACCCGTCGAGTTCGATCGGCAAGCTCACGCCGGCCATCGACAGGACGGTTTCGGCTGAGCGGGGTCCGAGGCCATCCGTTACCTCAGAGAGGGGCGTGCGCACGGCAAGATCGTTATCACCGTTTGAGTGCGACCGGATCGGCGCGGCCTACTCGTCGGCGGCATCGCGCGGGCGAAGCCGGTGCATGCGTGGCACTCTGCGCCGGTGGATTCCGGGGATTTGGAGTGGGTTCGCCGTTGGGCTGGGGAGGACAGTGACGCGCTGACCGCGGACGCGCGCGCTGCGGTGGCGAGCGCGCTTGCGGCGGCTGATAACGGTGGAGCGAGCGCGGAGGATCGTTTGGCGGCTTTGCGGTGGGCGCGAACGACGGCGCGTCGTGGCGGTACGGCGGCCGAGCGATCCGCGGCTCGATCGATCATTGCCTTGCTCGACGACGCGCGCGGGTCTCGGGTTCTGGAGCGTCGGGTCGGGGCCGCTCACCCGCCGACTCCCTCGCCGGAGCAGGCCGATTTCCCTGCGCAGCGGCCGTTAGCGCGGTCAAGCCGTCCGCGTGCTTCGGCTCGGACGCTTCGTCGCCGTCGTGCCGTCGCGTTGGGGGTCGTCGGATCGGTCGCGCTCGCCGTTTCGGCTGTCGCGGGTGCACGCAGCGTGTTCGCGCCCTCGCTCGATGCGACGGGGCCCCCATCCGGGGCGCGCATCGGCGCCGGCGCGCTCGCGAACCTCGCCTTCAGCGTCGGCGGCGAAGGAGACGCGACGTGGACGCTCGACGGCCGCAATGTTTCCGCGCGCGTGCTGCGACAGGGAAGCACGCAGACTTTTCGCCCAGGAAAGTTGGGGG
>Ga0126306_10000019_pt1 | contig 42512 bp, 48 predicted proteins | sample Plot27_FD_92592 | JGI IMG/M metagenome (GOLD analysis project Ga0126306, IMG submission 92592) | Serpentine soil microbial communities from UC McLaughlin Reserve, CA, USA - Plot27 | ecosystem: Environmental > Terrestrial > Soil > Grasslands | place: USA: UC McLaughlin Reserve, Lake County... | reverse complement strand
TTATCTCCCTGTTCGTCCACATCCCCTGGCCCGAGCCAGACCTCTGGCGGGTCCTTCCGCACTACGTGAGGGAGGGTGTGCTCGAGAGCCTCCTCTCGGCCGACGTTGTCGCCTTCCACACAGAGCGCTACGCCCGCGCCTTCGCCGAGACCGCCGCCGACGTACTCGGCGCCGAGGCCGAGGGCGATACGATCCGCTACCGGGGACGCGAGGTGTGGGTGCGTGCTTATCCCATCTCCATAGATCCCGGGGAGTTCGAGGAGCTGGCGCAGAGCGAGGCCGTGCTCGAACAGGAGCGCTACGTCAAGGGCCTTCCTGGAAAGCTTCTTCTGCGCGTCGACCGCACTGACCTCTCCAAGAACGTCGTCCGCGGGTTTCTGGCCTACGGCAGGATGCTCGAGCGCCACCCCGAGTTGGTGGGCGAGGTCACCTTCCTCGCCCAGCTTCAGCCCTCCCGCACCGACGTCCGCGAGTACGCCGCCTATATGGAGGCCGTGGGAAGGACGGCGGAGCAGGTCAACGAGGAGCACGGCACGGGCTCGTGGAGGCCCATCGAGCTCTTTATGGAAGACAATTTCCCCCGCTCCGTCGCCGCCTACAAGAACTTCGACGTTCTTCTCGTCAACGCCGTCCGTGACGGTATGAACCTCGTAGCCAAGGAGTCGGCCGTCATCAACGAGAAGAACGGCGTGCTCGTTCTCTCCGAGAACGCGGGCGCCCACGAAGAGCTGGGCGAGCACGCCCTGAGTGTCAACCCCTTCGATATAGACGAGCAGGCCGACGCCATCTACACCGCGCTCACCATGGGGGACGAAGAGCGTGGGCGTAGGGCGAAAGCTCTGCGCGAAACGGTCAACTCCAACACCATAGAAGACTGGGTGGAGGCGCAGATAGAGGACATACAAGCGTACAGGGAGCGGTGGGGATAAGCGCGGCGGTTCGCATCTTCTTGATGGTGGCGGCCATGCTGATCGCACTGGCCAACGCTATGCTGTACAGTTTGATCGGCAACAATACCTTTACGAACCTCTTCGATTTCCATTTCGACCCGTTGACCCTCTCCCTGCTGTACGTTCTCTGCGCGGTCTTCGCGGGGCTTCTGGTCGCGGGTGGCGTCATAAGTTTCGCGGAGAAAGTACTGAGGGAGAGCTTCTTCGCGCGTTACGGCCTGATGGTGCTGGCTGTCTGCCTCGGGGGAGCGGCGCTGGCCATCCTCCTGACTACCGTCACCTTCCTCTTCGACGACGCGGCCTACGTGCCCAGGGGGACCACCGAAGCCGTTTACACGCTCGTTCTGGTCACCATACCAGGGGCGACGTTGGGGGCCATAGAAGGAGTAATCCTCGCCTTTCCCCTGGCCTGGCTCCTCGGAGTGCTCGGGGACCGGGACTAACCCCCGCCAAGAAGAGCCTTTAGCACCAGGCCGACGCCATCGACGCCGTCGACTACGATGTCCGCTTCGGTCTCGATCTCCTCGGGTCCCTCTTCGCTCGCCACGCCTACGCGCAGAATCTCCCGAACTCTCCCCTCTTCGCGTGACTCCACCAGCTCGCGAAAGGCGTCGAGATCGGTGGTGTCATCGCCCATGAACATGGCCTTCTCGGGACGGTACTCCTCGAGGAGGGTACGGACAGCGGTTCCTTTGTCGGCCCTGATGGGGGGACGCGCCTCGACGACGCCGCGGCCCACCGTGATCCTGAGTCCCAGGCGCTCTCCTTCACTCCTTACGAACTCAACACAGCGCTCGCCGACCTCCCTTGGCGCGTTGCGGTAGTGCACCGAGGCCGTTATGCCCTTCTGTTCGACGAAGGCGCCCCGAGGGGCGAGTTCCTCCCTCGCCAGCCGCTCCAGTTCCCCGACCTTCTCCAGATAGGGCAGTGCTTCGGGGATGACCTCCACCTCGCCGTCGCGCAGGATCTCGAAGCCGTGGTTGCCGAAGTACACGACGTCTTCGAGCCCTACGAGTCCGCGGGCGTCCTGCGTCTTGCGCCCGCTGATGGCCGCGACCAGAAGGCACTCCCCCGCCAGCCGCTCCAGCGACACCCTGATCCCAGCAGGGACCTCCGACATGTCCGGTGTCGGTACGATGGGGGCGAGCGTCCCGTCGATATCCGTGAGTACGGCCACCGAACCAGGCTCCTCGCCCCAGGCTCTCAGGCGCGCGTAGTCTTCTCTACCTTCCACCATACCGCCGGCAGGATACATCCTGACACCGCCGCAAACCAGCGGAGATCCTGGTACAGGAAAGACGATGTTGCTGTGATGAGCCCGGGGTGGCCACCCGGAGGGGTCTTACATTTCGTTCCGGCGACCCTGGGCGCGGGCGCGAATGTCCTCGATGTCGATCTCCCCGTCGAGGTACTTGCCGATGAAGTAGCCGATTATGCCGAAGAGTACTACCACGAGGGTCTGTTCGAAGCCGATCAAGAACATCGAGAACAGAACCAGCGCCCCGATCACGGCGCCCCACTGTTTGTTGGTCCAGGTGGCCATTACCTTCCTTTCTCTAAAGAGCGGTTCCTCTTACCGTGACTTCGACGTCCTTTACGGGCACCCCCTGATCCCCGAGCACCCTCCTGATGTTCTCCCTGGTGCGCGCCGCGAGCTCGGTGTAGTTGTCGGAAGGAGGGACCTCTATCCCCGTGAACACGATGTAGGCGTCTTTGTCGGAGGCGAGCGCCGTGGAGGGGGACTCGGCGCCAACCTCCCTGGCCGCGCTCTCGACGAGGGTCTTGACGGCGTTGGCCGTTATAACGGTCTCATTGCCCGGCGTGCCGTCCATCACGGTACTCCTCGAGACCCTGCGCCCGAAGGTGAGCTCCCTGAGCAGCAGCAAGAGCGCTATCAGGGCCACGAGCGCCCCGACGGCGGCGATCACGGCCCGCACCCCCGTCGAAAGATCCGCGGCCGAGAAGTCGCCAAGGGCCTGGACCGCGCCCCTGTACCCCGTGTACTGGTCTATGACATCAGCCTGGATGAACCCCAGGTTTATGAGAACTAGCAAGATGGGGATCGCCAAAAGCAGCAGGGCAACTATCAGAAGGATGAGGCGGTTGAACGCGTTCACTGTACCCTCGTCTTCGTCTGCCTGGGGTCCGCTTCGACGAGCTTTATGTTGAGCTTGCTCACCGGTAGGCCCTTCTCGGACATGTATTGTTGGACCTTGGTCTGCAGGCCCGATTTGATAGTCCCCAGGTCTTCGCCCCGCCTGACCCTGGCCTCGAGGTCTACCCTGGCTCCAGGACTACGCCTGGCCCGCACGCCGACCGAAGAACCGAGGACGTCAGGAACCTGCTCGGCGGCCGTCGAGACCTCTCCCGCTACCACGCTGCGGCTGGCGTAGGTGCCATTCCCCATGCGCACGCGCCTCGGGGCCGAGGGCGTGAGCTCCACGATAAACCAGAGCAGGCCGACTACAGCCAGGAGAACCAGAATGGTTACCGTAAGGATAGTGAGGTCGCCATCCTCTACACGCGTGACGAAGTTCTCGAGACCATTCGCGAACTCGGAGATGGGCAGGGAGGTCAGGCTACGGCCGAAAAGGTCGAAGCTGTAGACGACCATGTAGACGCCGAGTACGAAGAGGCCGGCGAAAAGCAGCGTCATGACTATCCTGTTAAAGACGCTCATCTTCGGCCACCTCGAGGTCTTCGACCACCACACTGGTCGTGCGCCCGCCGGACTGCGGGGCCACACGCTCCCTTATGTTCTCGGCGATCTCCGGGATCGGCCGCGGCAACGGGTAGTCGGCGACGATGTGGATCTCCAGATCCTCAGGGCCTACCACCACCCCCGAGACTTTCTCGTTGCCCTCGTAGGTTGCGGCCTCGACCCAGCGCCCGCGCCCCATGGAGTGGACCCCCTCGGTCGCGAGGGCCGCCTCGGTCGCGGCCCTCGCCAATTGGATTCCGTCTGCCAAAATACGTCCAGCTCTCCCGTCGACCGCCCTCTACTGGACCCGCTGCTGTTCCTGCGCCTCCTGCTCGCGGCGCTCCTGCTCGATTTGCCGTTGCCGCTCCTGCTCGGCCTCCTGTTGCGGGAAGAAGATGTTGGAGACCGTGATGTTCACCTCCGTTACGCGAAGCCCCACGAGGCTCTCCACCCTGTTGGCCACGTTGCGGCGCACCGCCTCGGCGAGCTGTGGTATCGACTTGCCATACTCGGCCGTCAGCGTCAGGTCGAGGGCGGCCTCCTCTTGGCCCACCTCCACCGAGACCCCCTGGGTCTGGCCTCCGCTGCTACCGCCCGTGATGGAGCCGATGATGCCGCTTACGGCCTGGGAGCCGCCGCTGCCCATCCTGACACCGTCGACCTCCTGGGAGGCGATACCGGCGATCTTCGAGACCACGCTGTCCGAGATGCTGGTGGAGCCGCGATCGGTCTGTAGTGGACTGCCCTGTTTAGACCTCTTCTCGCTCATGTTTCTCCTTTCTTCGGTGTGCGTCTTGCTATACCGCCCGGCGTGTTATCAGCCGGTAGATCGCCAACAGGATTATCGCGCCAAGGGTCGCAATGAGGATAGACCCGAGGCTTATTCGCGTCATTTCCGGGCCTCCGAAGAGGCTCTGGACAACGAAGCCGCCGACGAATGCTCCCGCTATGCCGATCAAGATAGTGATTATGATCCCACCGGGATCCGGCCCTGGCATAACCCACTTGGCCAGCACGCCGGCTACGAGCCCGACCACTATCAACGCTACGATGCCTATGCGCTTTCACCTCCCCCTCGTGCACCACTCACTCCCATCGGAGGACACCCGCAAGCGCAATATAACAGATGCCGTACCTCACGCTACTATTGCCCGTTTTACCCCCCACTCTGCACGCATAAACCCCTCAGGAGAGCAGGCCCTGCAGCGCGGGCCACACGAAGGCCAGGGCGAAGAGCACGGCGGCCCCGTAGAGCAGCGGGTGGACCTCGCCGGCCCTGCCGCGGGAGAGTTTGATCAGGACGTAGGAGATGAAACCGAAGCCTATGCCGTAGGAGATGTTGAAGGTCAGCGGCAGCGTGAGAATGGTCAGGAATGCCGGGATGGCCTCGTCGAAGTGGTCCCACGGGATGAGCCTCGCGGTGGTCATCATCAGGAAACCGACCACTATTAGGGCGGGGGCGGTCACGGGCGAGATGAACAGAGGGTCGTTGCCTCCCGTGGGATCGGGTATCGGGAGCGAGCCGCCGAAGACAGAGATCAGGGGCGAGAACGGCAGGGCGAGCAGGAAGAGGAGCCCGACGACCACGCTGGTCATGCCGGTCCGTCCTCCTTCGGCCACCCCAGACCCGCTCTCTATATAGCTCGTTACCGAACTCGCGCCCATGCTTCCGCCGAGGATGGCGGCCAGCGAGTCGACCAGCAGGATGCGCTTGGCCTGCGGCACCTTGCCCTCCTCCTCGTCGATGAGCTTGCCTTCCTCGGCCACGGCGAACATCGTCCCCATGGTGTCGAAGAAGTCTGTCATGAACAGGGCGAAGATCACCGGCAACAGCGAGAGCTGCAAGACCTGCCCCACGGCGAGAACCCCGCCCCCGATGGTCGAGGTGTCGAAGTCGAAGTCGACTATCCCTTGTGGCAGCGGCACGACCCCGAAGACCATCCCCACGATGCCCGTTATGAAGATCCCGATTATGATGGCGCCCCGCAGGCCGCGCGCCACGAGCACCAGTGTCGCTACGAGCCCGAAGGCAGCGAGCAGGACAGGGCCCTGCGTGAGGTCGCCGAGGGCCAAGTAGGTCTCGGAATTGGGCACGACGAGCCCGGCGTTCTTCAGGCCGATGAACGCAATGAACAACCCGATTCCGACGGCGATCGCGAACTTGAGCGAGAGGGGTATGGCGTCGAGCACCGCCTCTCGCAAGTTCGTCAGGACGAGCACGGTGACGAGCACGCCTTCGACCACGACGACGGCCATCGCCTGCTGCCAGCTCAAACCCAGGCCCAGGATGAGGGTAAAGGCCACGATGGCGTTCAAGCCGAGCCCCGAGGCGAGGGCCAGCGGGAAGTTCGCCACGAGGCCCATCGCTATGCTCGCCACCGCGGCAGCTACGCACGTCGCGAAGAACACCCCTGGTACGGAGAGGCCCGTACCCTCGGTAGCCAGTATCGCCGGGTTGACGAAGATTATGTAAGCCATCGTCATAAAGGTGGTGAGCCCAGCCACCACCTCCGTGCTGAGGTTCGTTCTCCGCTCGGAGAACTTGAAGAAGGTGCCCAAAGTCTCGCTCTCCCCTCTGTTTGTCAGCACACTCCGGCCTGCGGCCTACGTTTGTCAGCACGCCTGCTTCGCAGGCTTGTCAGCATTTCAGCACGCCGCCTTTGGCGGCTTTCAGCATAGCAGCGAAGGGCGCGGTTAGTAACCGCCCTGCGGTAAGCGAAGACCCGGGGTCCTGTAGAGGTTCGGCAAGCCGTGACCGCGCAAGGCTAGAGCAGCAAAGAGCTGAAATGCTGACAAGCGAAGGCGAAGCCTGAGCATGCTGACAAGTGGAGGCCGCAAGGCCGGAACGTGCTGACAAGCGAAGCCCGAAGGGCGCAGCGTGCTGACTCGCTGAAATGCTACAGACCGAGCAGCGGTTTGTTCCTTTTCCAGGCCAGCCAGGCTATCGAGAGGAGCCAGAGTCCGATTATGGCCGAGTAGGCGGGGAAGATCTTACGCATGTACCCTGGCGTCTCGCCCGTGTTGACGACAGGGATGCTCTCGTCGCGGGGGAGGCCGGCGTTCTCGAGGCCTCTCTGGGTAGTATCGTGGAAGATAACGGTCCCCACGGTCTCCAGCTTGCCCCTCCAGACGCGTTCGCCCGAACTCTTCAGGTCTCTGGGGAGCCCCTGCGTGGACTGGATAAGAAGGTTGTCGCCGGTCTCCCTGAGGCGGAAGTAGAAGTAGGCGGTCTCGTAGCGGGAGACGATCGCTATCCTGGATTCGGGCACCCCCACCCGGTCTATGTTCTTCCCGACATCCGGAGTACCGCTCACCTCGACGTAGTCCCCGATCTCCGTACCCGCGGGGAGCCTGCCCGCGTTCAGCTGACTTGTGCTGAGCACCGTCGGTTTGCCTTCCAGACCATAGGAAAAATTGGCAGCGACCGTCGAGGCCGCGAAAGAGAACACGACGACCGTGAACAGCCGCATGAGCAGCCAGGGGTTGCGCCTGATCCATGGCCCCAGCCCGCGCTCTCGGGAGTAGTCTTCGCTTTCGCCCGAGATGGGCCTCTTGTTCCTAGTATCCATGAGTCCAGTTTACCCGAGCGCGCGGGAGGCATGGGAGTCCAGCTTCACATACTGTGACGGATTGTGAAAGAGATCCTCGCGGGGCGTGGGGAACGGTCTAGTATGCAGAGACTCGACCATGTATGCTGTTGGGCGGCTGCAAGCGTCGCACGTAGAAGTTCCTCTTTGGAGGTCAGCGTTTTGGTGGAAGGGCGGGAGGTACCAGAGCAGGACTCCTGGTACACCGTAGTAGGGGTAGTAGACGACGGGACCGGGCTCAACCAGGCCGTCAGTGAGATCAGGGAGCTCGGCGTCGGCAGGGATGACCTGACGGTTATACTCAAGCGCATCGATTCCAGCGAGCCCGAGCCTTTTCCCGACGGCACGCGCTATATCGTCGTCCCCGCCGACAGGCGCGGACTCGAGGTGCCTTTGGGGTTCGCGATCGCTTTCATAGTCTTCGGCATCTTCTTCGCCATGACGACGCCGGCAATAGGGATACCCACCCTCATAGTCTTCATCTCACTGGCCACAATACTCTTCGCCGCTTCGCTCACGAGGGTCGGGGTCAACCCGATACTGATGGAGATGGGGGCTCCCCAGGAAGAGGCCGACGCGTGGAACGACCAGTTCGAGTTGGGCAAGGTACTCGTCTTCGCTTCGACGCGTGAGCGCCGGCTGTTGCGCCCCATAAGGGAGGCCCTGCAGCGTGGCGGCGCGATCTACTACATAGTCGATCGGCGGCTGGAGCCCCGGGCCGTCCACCAGGCTACTCTACATCGAACCGGTGGACGCCAGCCTGGGGAGTCGGTCCTGGAAAGAACCGGGGAAGTCTAGATGGGAGTTATAGCGTGGGTGTAGAGTACACTTCGAGCCTGCACCTGTTGGCCCAGTTGAACCTGTCGGATGCCTTCTCGGCCTTGGGCGGAGCCCGCTTTATCACGGGCTTTACGATGATCGTGCACATGTTCTTTGCCGAGCTGTTCGTCGGGTTCGCCCTCGCGGCGCCGGTGTTGCAGGCCTGGGGTGCCCGCACGGGCAGCCCGAGGATGGATCGTCTCGCCCACTCTATGGCCCGCTTCAACGTGCTCACGTTCTCGACGGGTGCGACGTTTGCGGTACTGTTCATCGTACTGCTCGTCGGCCTCTATCCTCCTGTGACGACCTCGCTCTTCACGCATTTTTTCTACATGATCGCCCTCGCCATGCTCTCCATGGGCCTCACGCTCTGGGGCATGTACTCCTACTATTACAAGTGGGACCGCTACAGCGTGCTCAACAAGCGGCGGCACATCGCCCTAGGATTCACCATGGGCTTCTTTATCTGGGTCTGGATGGTCATCATGACCGGGATAGACACGTACATGGTGACGGGCGGACCTGGCGTGCGGCCGCTCTCGGGCTCGACCATCGAGAGCTTCAGCACGGCGGTGCAGGGCATCTTCAATCCCATGTTCACGGAGATGGTTCTCCACAGGACCTTCGCCAACCTCTCCTGGCCAGCCTTCGCCATCGCCGCGTGGGCTTCCTTTATGTACATCCGTTCGAAGACGCAGGAAGACAGGGCCTTCTACGACTGGGGCAGCTCTGTCGGCCTTACCTGGGGCGTCGGGTTCTTGATGCTGCAGCCGCTGGTTGGCTTCACGATAGTCTACGCGCTCAAACTCTCCAGGCCTGAGAACCCGGTGTCAGGCGCGGACGCAGGAGGCGCTTACGAGCGGCTCACCTCGGGGGCCACCTCGAATTTGCTCCTCATAAACCTCATCCTGGTCGTCGTTTTGATCGTGCTCTCCAACGCGGCCATGTACTTCGGGGCCCAGAGGCATCCCGACAGGGCCGGTCGCGTGCCCATCCGCTTCTTCGGCCTTGTGGCCGCGGTCGCTGGCCTTTACGCGGTCTCGCCGCTAGCCGAGTTTCCTTTTCTGTACATGCGCTACATAGCGCTCCTAGTTATGGTCCTAGCCACGTTCGGGGCGTTCGTAACCTATCTGCGCGGCAGGCTGCGCTTCAGGTACGGCAGCCCGGGCAGGAGCTACAGGGTGGTACTGATCGCCACCGGGGTCGTCGCCGCCGTGATCGCGCTCAATATGGGGTTCATGAAGTCCAATTCCAGGGTGCCTTACACGGTATATAATCAGCCTGACTATACGGTGCAACCGAGTCCACCGCCGACCGGGTTCGGCAGGTGAGGCCCGGAGGCTCTAGAAGGGGCGAAGCGTGACGGAGCTGCAGAAAGATCCCATTACCCGCAGCGACTTCCTCGGCTTCGGCGTGATGGGAGCGATAGTCGGGGCCATACTGACGATACCTCCCGCCGCGTTCGTCCTGGGACCGATCATCCAGACCGACGTGCTCGGTGAATCGGACGTGGGGACCGGCTGGCAGGAAGTCGGTCCTGTCTCCGAAGTCTCGGCAGAGGAGCCCTCGCACTTCAAAGTCGCCTTCCCCCTGCAACAGGTCTACGGGGAGAGGGCCATCCAGAAGGAATTCCCCAACTCACAGAAGTCCAGAATGAAGTACAAGCTGGACAATGCCGTCTGGCTCTCGTGGAAGGCCCCGATCGAGCAGCAGGGCAGGCAAGGGTCCAACGGCGACGTGATAGGCAAGCCGGAGCGTCCGGCCATCCTGGACGAGAAGAGCGAGGGCTTTACGGAAGCCGAGCGCCAGGAGATCATGAGCAAGCTCAACATCCTGAGCAACTCTTGCGCCCACCTCGGGTGTCCCGTGCGGTGGTTTCCCGAGAAGGAGCTCTATTTGTGTCCTTGCCACGGCGGACTCTACGACATCAACGGTGGGTGGGTCGGGGGCCCTCCGCCGCGCGGGATGTACCGCTACACCGACGCCGAGGTAAGGGAGAACGGCAAGCTCTACATCAAGCACAAGTTCGACATCGAGCCCGGCCTGGACAAGCAACAACCCTACGTGGTCTAGAGAGGGAGCCCCGAGCATGATCGGCAGGATAAGAACACAGACGTCGGAGGCGAGCCAGTTCCTCGTTGACTGGATGGAACACCGTACGGGTATAGTCACCATGCTCGAGCACTTCCTCTACGAGCCCGTTCCCAAGCGCGGAGCCTGGCTCTACACCCTTGGCAGCGCGGTGCTCTTCACCATAACGTTGCAGTTCCTTACCGGCATCCTGCTCCTCTTCTACTACGCGCCGACCACGGATGACGCGTGGAACTCGGTCAGCTACATCATGAACGACGCGTACTTCGGACAGCTCATCCGCGGCATCCACTACTGGTCGGCGAACTTCCTCATGGCGTTCATAGGGTTGCACATGGGCCAGGTCTTCTTCTCGGGCGGCTACAAGGCTCCGCGCGAGCTCAACTGGGTGGTAGGCGTTATCCTGCTGTTGCTCGTGATCGGGCTGTCCTTCACGGGATACCTGCTCAGGTGGGACCAGGACGGCTTCTGGGCCTCTGTGGTAGGGATGAAGATCGGGTCGTACTCACCGTTCGTGGGCGGCTATGTGATCCACTTCCTTCTTGGCGGAGACGCCGTGGGCCCGGCGACGCTCTCGCGCTTTTTCGCCATCCACGTCTGGCTGCTCCCCGCCACGATAGCGCCTCTTATCGGCGCCCACCTCTATCTGCTCAGGCGTCACGGGGTTTTCGGCAGCGAGTTCGAGTACACGGACAGGCTGGCGAAGCTGCACGAACGGCAGCGCATGGAAGAATACACCCGCTACGAGACGGGTGAGGACGAAGGGGAGCCCTACGTCGGACGCCGCGATCGCGCGGACAGGCAAGGCTACGAAAGAGACGGTGAGTAACAGCTTTTACCGAGAAGACCAACGTACCGCTGGTAGGATGGGTACCAGGGACATTACAGAGAAGAGGTGTAGAGAGTGTACGCTCCGGCTACTGGCAAGGCCAAACCGGTTGAAGAAGAGGTAATTACCGAGGAGAACGTGTTCGAGCGTCCTGACGAGACCATGGGGTTCTTCCCCGGTCAGGTACTAAAAGATGGTTACGTCAGCACCTTCATCCTCCTCGCCTGCGTCGTGCTCTCTTACGCCGCCCCCGCGCCGCTCACCGAGCCGGCGAACACGGCGACCGTCGAGTACGTGCCGAGGCCCGAGTGGTTCTTCTTCTTCTACGAGCAGATGCTCATGTTCTTCCCCGGATACGCCCTGATCTCTTTCGGGGCCGTCGTGGTGCCGACGATCTTCATCGGGGTCCTCTTCGCCGTCCCTTGGCTCGACCGGAGCCCCCAGCACTACAACGCCGTCAGCAGGCCCTTCGCTTCGGTCATAGGTATCCTGGTGGTCGTGGTCGTCGTACTCAACATGCTCCTGGCCGTCAGCAGGATCATGAACTTCCCAACGAGCTAGAGGAGACCGCGCGGTGCCCATAGGCAACCTTGACGTACCGATAATCGGCAAGAACGTCGTTATCGCCGTTCTGGTCCAGTCGCACATCCTCTTTGCCGCCTTCATCATCGGGGCCGTTCTGATCGCCGCCACGAGCGAGTACCTGGGGATGGTGACCAAGCAGACCAACTACGAGCGCTTCGCGAGGAACCTGGCGCGCTTCGTGGTTCTCCTGTTCGCCTCGGGTGCGGCCCTGGCGATCACGTTCGTGCTCGCCCTCGTTACGCTATTTCCGGTCTTCTTCTCCATCTTGCAGAACATCTTCTTCTGGGTGTTTCTGGTCGAGGCCTTCATGTTCCTGGGCCAGATCATCATCGTCTACGCCTGGTACAACGTGTGGGACAAGCTGGCCTACCGCAAGAGTCTGCACGTCGTCTTCGGCTTTATCGCCGGCTTCTTCGGGCTAATGGCGATGACCATGATCGACGCTGTGGCCTCCTTTATGCTCACGCCCGCCGAGGTCACCTCCCAGGCCGACCTGGTGGCGCGCAGCTTCCTCAACCAGACGATGGTGCCGCTCAACATGCACCGCTTTGTCGGCAACTTCTCCTACGCAGGGTTTTTGATCGCAGGCTGGGCCGGTTTCAGGTACCTGAGGACGACGCGCGAGGACGACAGGGAATACTACGATTGGATGGGGCACTTCGGCCTCCTGTGGGGCTTCGGATTCTTGATCATGCAGCCGATCATCGGTTACGGGTACCTCAAGGGCATCCGCGAGAGCGCGCCCGACTCGTTCAACACCATCATGCTCGGCGACAAGTCCTGGGTCTTCAATTTGCTGGTGTTCTGGATAGCCGTACTCAGCATCGCCTCGACGGCGTACTTCGTCCACAAGATGCGTTTCGCCATAAAACCGATGGAGACGTTGCGCAAGCTCTCCGTCGGCGCCCTCGGTTTCACCGCCCTGTTCACCGTGCTCAACATAATCCCCGCCAACGCGAACCTGATACCCCAGATCGGGCTCGTCTTCGGGCAGGGTGAGGATACCCAGATACCTCTGGGCAGCATGTACCCCTGGAAGTACATCGGCCTGATCGGGCTGATGCTCACCGGCTTCTTTATCGTCGCCCTGTACCTGAGGGCCTCGGCGACGGGCTTCCATTGGGGAAGGGCGAGCCGGTGGAGCCAGTACGCCCTGATGGCTTGCGCCTTTTTCGTCGTGCTCACCATGGTTACGATGGGCTACACGCGCGAGACCGCCCGCCGGGTGGATAACGATCCTGCCTACCTCATCAACGGGTGCGTCAAGCTGGACCAGACCATCGTCAAGGAAGGCTGCCCGACCGTTCCCATAATGGAAGGGAAGGGGGGATGATGGAACTGGCGCTGCTGCTGCAGCAAGGGAGCACAGGAGACCCCACGGCGATCGGGATCTTCCGCTTCTTCGCCGGCTTCTTTATCATCGTCACGATCTACTCCTCCTTCCTGGGGTTCACGTACTGGATTAGCAAGGACGAATAGAAGCATTTCAGCACGCGCCTTGTCGGGCGCTTGTCAGCATTTCAGCCAGGGCTTGGACACACGAAAGCTGAAGTGCTGACTAGCGAAAGCCAAAGGCTTGAGCGTGCTGACAAGGCGCCAAAGGCGCCGTGCTGACAAGCGGCGGCGTTAGCCGGAGCGTGCTGGGAAGGGTCAAGACCCGTCCCGTATTGCTTCGAGTTGTTCGAGGCGGATAATGTGGCCGCTGAGGCGTCCTGCGGCGGGGGTGCAGAGGTAGCTTATGAGCTCCGCCGGCTCCTCGGGAAGGTGGAGCATACCGAAGTCTCTGTAGCCCTGGAACATGCGGTGCAATTGTTTGCCGATTAGCTCCTGGCCGAAGCCCCGCGACTCCTCCTGCATCTTCGTATCCACGACACCAGGATAGACCCCCGTTACGGAGATGCCGTAAGGCTCGCCCTCGAGAGCCAGAACGCGGGTGAGCTGGTCGAGAGCCGCTTTGGAGGCTCCGTAGGCGGCCATCCCCGCGACAGGGTGCCTGGCGGCGGCGCTCGAGACGTTGACTATGCGTCCCCAGTTCGCCGAGGCCATGCCGGGCAGCGCCTCCCTGGCACAGAGGAAGGCCCCTGTCACGTTGACGTCGAAGACGCTTCGCCACGCTTCCGGCCGCGTGGCCGCGACGGGAAGGGGGACGCCGGGTGTACCTGCGTTGTTTATGAGGATGGTGACGTTGCCGAGTTCGGCGCGCACCCTCCCGAAGCAGGCCTTTACCGAAGCCTCGTCGGCCACGTCCAGGTTCACGGGCAGAGCCGTGCCGCCGCGGGAGGAGATCTCGCGGGCGACGGAGACTATCTCCTTCTCGGTGCGGGCGGCGAGGGCGACGGCAGAGCCCTCGCTGGCGAGAAGACGGGCCGTGGCCGCCCCGATGCCGCGTCCTGCGCCGGTTACGAGCGCGACGCGACCGGCGTGTATCGCGGTCATCCTAGGTCGCCGGCAGAGAAGTACGTTCTCGCCGCCACGGATTCCATCTTCCACCCCCGAACTCGGTCTATTCCTCGTCTAGCTTACCCCACCCACAGATTAGCGGCAGAAATCGCAGCCGCGGCGCGCCGAGCAGGCCACCTGCGAGGTGAGATAGAATTCTCCCAAAGAGCGGAAGGAGTGCACGCTTGTCCGACATACCCCTTTTCCCGCTGAACGTGGTGCTAATGCCGGGAGCGCCTCTTCCGCTGCACATCTTCGAGGAGCGCTACAAGCAGATGGTGAACGAGTGCCTGGAGCGTGAGGATGAGTTCGGGATGGTCTTCGCCGATGAGTCGGGCACTCGGCAGGTAGGTTGCACGGCCAAGATCGTGGAGCTCGTCGAGCGCTACGAGGACGGGCGGATGTTGATCCTGGTCGAAGGTTCGCGGCGTTTCAAGCTGAACAATGTACTCACGGGCAAACCTTACTACGTGGGTGAGATCGAATACTTCCAGGATGAGCCCGAGGAAGACGTCGGTCCCCTGGCCGAGGAGTGTATAGCCCTGCTCGAGCGGGTCGTCGAGGCTGCGACCGAAGGTTCCGTCGGGATCGAGATAGAGCCGCCCTACAGAAACCTCTCGTTTGCGATCGCAGGCCGGGTGGAGTTCGAACCCGAGGTCCGCCAGCAGATCCTGGAACTCACCTCGGAACAAGAACGCCTGCAGAAGGTCAAGGAACTCCTGGGCGCAGCCGCCGAGAGGCTCGAGCGCGAGCGGCAAACCCGCGAGAAGGCCCAGACCAACGGGCACCTGCGCGGCGACTGGCAGCCAGGTAGTTAGGCATCAGGTTTCAGGTACCCGGCGGCGGGGGTCGCGCTCTGCGCTGTATCATCTCTTGACGTTGGGAAACGGTTTTGCGTACGAACGAAGGTAGCGCCCCAAGACCTGATGCCTGAAACCTTCCTAGAGCTTTCTATTCGCCTGCGGTGGTAGGTTCCTCTCCGCTTCCTGGGGGAGTAGGGATCTTATTCTCCTGAGGTTCGCCTGGTCCACCTTGTAGATGAGGGGCTCGGCCGCCAGGGAGTCTTCCCCGGCCGCGGCCTTTATGCGTTCCGTCAGGTTCTCCTCGACGAGCCAGGCCATCGAGGGCAGAACACCGGCGACGATACGCATCCTGACGCGTCCGTCGGCCTCGCTCTTCTCGACCAGGCGCGGGGGGCTCAGGTAAAGTTCCGACGCTTCGTCCAGGGCGTTCTCCACCCTCGAGGACGCCTCCGTGTCCGAGAGTTGCACCTCCACGTTGAACCGTTGCTGCCCCGAGATGTAGTTGATGACGCCCTGCATGGTGCCGTTGGGAATGTAGTTAACCTCGCCGGAGAGGGATCGGATCTTGGTCATCCGCAAGCCCAACTCTTCGACGACCCCAGAGACGTCCTGCGGCTTTATGGTGACGAAGTCTCCGACGCTGTACTGTCCCTCGAAAACTATGGAGAAACCGGCGATCACGTCGCGCAAGAAACTCTGCGCCCCGAAACCGATGATTGCGGCGATGATGGTCGTCCCTGCCGCGGCAGGCAAAGGGTTGCGAAAGAAGATGCTAAGGATCAGGAGCACCACGATGATAAAGACGACGTAACGGAGCGCGTTGCGCATCAAGGTGATCGCGGTGTCCTGCCGCTTGATGCGCGCCACAGCCTCCCCGTCCAAGAGCGACTCCCTGCTCCTCCGCCGCCACTGCAAGATCCGCGGCAAGCCCCGGGTCAGGAGGCGGAAGCTTACGATCCCGAGGATGACGACGAGCAAAGAAGCGAGAACGTTTCCTATAAAGTCGGGGCCCGAGATATAGTGATAGACCTCCTGCAGGAACTTCGTGAGCCCCGTGAAGATGGATGTGGGCTCGTCCGCCAGGTCCTTGGCGACCCTCTGGGCATCATCGGCGAGGTCGTCCTTCTTCTCTTGAATCAGAGCAAAGAGCATGCAGCCATTAAAGTATTCCCCGTCCCCGGCTGCAAGGCGCACTTAGAGGCATCAGGCTACAGGTCTTCGCTTCCGCATGACCGGTACGAAGCGTCGCGTCGGAAGAAGCCCAAGTGCACAACATGGTGCGTTGGCGCCCTATGAGTGACACCTTCACCCCTGCTGATGCCTGCAGCCTGAGGCCGCGGTTCGCGAAGCGAACCGCTCTAGCCGTGGCGTTCGAGGGCCAGTTGTATGAGACGGTCGAGCAGTTCTTCGTAGGGGAGGCCGCTCGTGGACCAGAGTTCCGCGTAGACGCTCGTCGGGGTGAAACCGGGGATAGTGTTGATCTCGTTGAGCAGCAGTCGGTTTGAGCCGCGTTCGAGGAAGAAGTCGACCCGCGCCATACCGGCCGCGTCTATGGCCTCGTAGGCCGTTCTGGCGATGCGCCTTATCTCCTCTGTGGTCTCCTCCTCGATCGGGGCGGGGGCCAGAAGCTCCATCCCGCCCTCCACGTACTTGGCCTCGTAATCGTAGAAGCCGTCTTTCTTGATAACGATCTCACCAGGCAAGGAGACTTCAGGATCCTCGTTTCCGAGGACGGAGACTTCGATCTCGCGGGCGTCCACGCCCTCCTCGACGATGATGCGCCGGTCGAAGTGGGATGCTGTGTCGAGGGCATTCTTCAGCTCTGCAGCGTTTTCGGCTTTGCCGATGCCGACGCTCGAGCCGAGGTTCGCAGGCTTCACGAAGCAAGGGTATCCGAGGGAGCTTGCGATCTCCTCTATACGGGACTCCCCGTCGTGCTTCCACTGCTTGCTGGTCAGGGCGACCCATCTGACTTGCGGTAGCCCATGGTGGGCGAAGATCTTCTTCATGGTCGGCTTGTCCATGCCGGCTGCACTCCCCAGCACCCCGCTGCCTACGTAGGGGACGCCGGCGAGCTCGAGCATGCCCTGTATGGTGCCGTCCTCGCCGTAGGGACCGTGCAATACTGGGAAGACCACGTCCACGGAACCCAATCCCGCGGGAAGCTTCTCCGATATGGGGGCAGGTGGGCCCGAGACGTCGAGATCGGAGCCGTCGGGCAGGTAGCCGCTCTTCGACTCCAGCTCACGCATAGGCTCTCCGGAGGAGATCCAACGCCCCTCCCTGGTTATGCCCACGGGCACGACTTCGTAACGGCCGCCCTTCTGAAGCGCCCGGGTTATGGCGCGCGCGGAGGCCAGGGATACTTCGTGTTCGCCGCTGCGGCCCCCGAAGACGACCATCACCCTGACCAATGCGCCGCTCCTCTCTACTCCAGCCCGTCTATCCTAGCAAAGGGTGTGCCCGACGTATCCTTCAGTCCCGGCGCGGGATGAGGCCGAACTCGTCCGAACGCTCCCTCAGGGCGCCGGCCACGAACTCTATGTGTTCGTTTAGATCTACGTCGAGTTCCTCGGCGCCCCTCACGATATCTTCCCTGTTCACGGCCGCCGCGAAGGACTTCTGCTTCATCTTCTTGCGGACGCTCTTGGCCTTCATGTTCTCCAGGCCCTCGGGACGCATCAGGGCGCAGGCCACTATAAACCCAGAGAGCTCGTCGACGGCGTAGAGCGTCTTGGACATGAGGGTGTCGCGGGGCACGTCGAGATAGTCAGCGTGCCCCTTGATGGCGTGGAGTACATCGTCGGGATATCCTCTCTTCTCCAGCTCCCTGACACCGACCATGGGATGCTCATCCGGCGTGGGATGCTTCTCGTAGTCCATGTCGTGCAGGAGTCCGGTTATGCCCCATTTCTCCTCGTCCTCCCCAAAGCGGAGGGCGTAGGCCCGCATGGCGGCCTCGACGGCCAGCATGTGCTTGCGCAAGGAATCACTCTCGGTCCAGGCGCACATGAGTTCCCAGGATTCTTCGCGATTCACAGTGTCTCCCTTCGGTCGACAGGCTACCTAACTCCCTGAGTAAGACACGTTTATGATGCTGCCAGGCGCGCTTGTTTGCTGGACGGATCTGGTGGTCTCGCCCGCGATGAGGACGACCTTGAGGTCGCCTTTGCCCCCGTCCTGTTTCTCGATGCGGCAGGAGAACTGTCGTCCCTTCAGATCGAACGCAAAACGTTTGGGGACCCTGCCGCTCAGCACTTCCCGTTGTTCCCCCATCGAGCAGAGGCCGGAGAATGTGGTCTCGGGGTCTCCTTCCAGCCGGATCAAGACCTCGGGCTCACCACGGGGATCTTCGCCGAGGGTGACCTCAGGAGGCGACGGTTCGCCCGTCGTCTCTAGTACGGTCGTGGGAGGGGAGGTCGTGGAAGAGACAACCTCAGTCTTCCCTTTCGGAGGGTTGTTTTTCTTCTTATTCTTGGCCTCATCCGAACAGGCTCCAGTGAGGAGCAACACGATTATCAGCATCGCCGCCGGAACGATCATACGGACTCTTTCGGACTCAAAGGAGATCACGGGCGTTTATTCTAACCGACGAGATCGTCGCCTTCTCTCGTTGTCTCCCCGGATAACTCCAGGGCCCTCTTCAAGATGGTATCGAGCATCTCGGGGGTGAGGACCCCGGTAAAGGTATTCTGCTGCGAAGGGTGGTAGCAACCGACGAGCAAGAGAGAACCTACGCTACACTCGGCGCCGTGGGCGAACTTCGGCTTCGGCTTCTTTCCGAGCATCCGCAGGGCGGCGTCCCAGGCGAAGGCGCCGAGGCAGACGACGACCTTGGCATCGAGCAATTCCAGTTCGCGGGCGGCGTAAGGTAGGCAGGCGTCGCGCTCGTCAGGGGTCGGCCTGTTCTGGGGTGGGGCGCAGCGGACGGCGGCCGAGATCCAGAGCCCGGAGAGCCGTAGCCCGTCGCACTTGCTACGTGAGACCGGCTTGTTGGCAAGACCCGTGCGGTGCAGCGATGCGAACAGAAAGTCCCCGGAGCGGTCGCCGGTAAAGAAGCGCCCCGTCCTGTTCGCCCCATGGGCCGCCGGGGCGAGACCGAAGACGATGATGCCCGCTTCAGGATCGCCGAAGCCGGGTACGGGACGTCCCCAGTAGACCTCGTCCTCGAAGGAAGCTCTCTTCTCCCTCGCGACCTGCTCGCGCCAGGCAACGAGACGCGGGCAACGGCGGCAGGAGACGATCTCCCGCTCAAGAACAGCGAGTTCCTCGCTGTTCAGCACACTCCGGCTTCGCCTCCGCTTGTCAGCATGTCAGCACGCTTCGGACCTTCGGTCCTCGCTTTCAGCATGTCAGCTTTTTGCTTGGCTGACATGCTGAAATGCTGACTAGCTGACAAGCCGTCGGTAGGACGGCGTGCTGAAAGCCGGCGCAGCCGGCTTTCATGCGCCAAAGCGGTTGAGTTTCAGGGCGTTACCCATGAGGTAGCCCATGATCTCCTCCGCCGGGAACACGCCGAGCGAGCCGCCCGCACACGACCGCTCCCCGAAGCTGTCGGCGGTGGGGAGTGTGTAAGGGGAGGCGAGCAAGAACGGCACCCCGTGCCAGGAGTGGCTCTTCAGCCTGGCCGGAGTCGCGTGGTCGCCGGTGATAGCGAGGGCGTCGGGACGGAGGTCGAGCAACACGGGTATCTGGGCGTCTACCTCTTCGATCACGGAGGCCTTCCTGTCGAAATCCCCGTCCTCGCCCGCGGCGTCCGTAGGTTTTATGTGAATGAAGAAGAAATCGTGGTCGTCCCAGTTTGCCTTCAGGGTCTCGAACTCTCCGGAGATGCCTTCGCCTTCCTCGAGTAGCCGCATCCCGGCGAGTCGGGCCAGGCCCTTGTACATCGGGTAGCTCGCGATAGCAGCGGCGTCGAGGTCGTAGGTCTGGTCGAAAGAGGGGAGCGCAGGGTGCATCCCGAAGCCGCGCACGAGCACCGTGTTCGCCGGATGCTGGTCGGCCAGGATCTCGTTCGCCTGTTCGACGAAGGTGTTCGCGATCTCGGCGCTCTTTCTCGCCTCCTGTGATCCGTCCGTCGTCTCTACTCGCAGTGGTTCGAGGCCAGTGCGCTGGGGATCGGAGTCGGCCAGGGCGTCGGAGAGACCTTCGCCCCTGAAGACGGCCACGGCTCTGTACTCCTTCTCGTGCACGACGAAGACCTCGACACCGTCGAAGTTCAGGTTCTCGTTCAGGAGCCCGACGAGCTCCTCGCCCTTCTCGGAAGGGATACGGCCGGCCCTGCGGTCCGAGATCTTTCCCGATTCGTCTTTGGTCGCGAAGTTTACGCGGGCAGCCAGATCGCTCTCGCCGAGGTCGAAACCGACGCCGAGGGCGCTCAGTACGCCGCGCCCGACCTGGAAACGGACCGGGTCGTATCCGAAGAGTCCGAGGTGGCCGGGACCGCTCCCGGGGCTAACCCCTGCCGCGACCGGGCGCGAGAGCCCGAGGTCGGAGCGGGCAGCGAGGAAGTCGAGGTTCGGGGTGTCCGCGGCCTCCAGCTCCGTCTGGCCTGATGGGTCCATAGGCAGCCCTCCCAGGCCATCCAGGACGAGCAGGACGATCTTCGTGTCCGTCTTGACGGACAGCTCTCTCATGAGGTTGAGATCCAAGACAGGGTCCTTTCTTTTTCGGCGCGCGCCGGAAGTCTAACAAAGAGGGTCTGTATAATCTCCGCTTGGAGACACAGCCCGGAGGACTGTAGATGAAGATAGAGACCATAGACCTTGACTTCATGGATACTCCTCAGGTCGTAGCCTCGTTCCTGCTCGTTGACGACGATGGGACCTCCGCCGCCCTCGTCGAGACCGGTCCGACGACCTGCCTCGAAAAGCTCACCACCGGACTGAAGGATCGCGGCGTCTCCCCCGAGGATGTGAGGCAGGTCTACCTTACGCACATTCACCTCGACCATGCTGGTGCCTCAGGACACCTCTCCGAACTGCTGCCGAACGCGACCTTCTACGTGCACGAGGTCGGCTATCCGCATCTGGTCGACCCCTCGAAGCTCGTAAAGAGCGCGACCCGCATCTACGGCGAGAGGATGGAAGAGCTCTGGGGCGAGGCGTATCCCGTGCCCGAGGACCGGATAGTCATACTGAAGGACGGGGAAGAGACGGAGACCGCGGGAGGCGTCCTCGTCGCCCATGACACCCCGGGTCACGCCTACCATCACCTCGCCTACCTGGAGCCTGACTCGGGGGCGCTCCTTACCGGTGACGTGGCCGGCATCAGGCTGCCGGGCCAGGCCTACATCCGCCCGCCGACGCCACCGCCCGAGATCGACATCGAGGCGTGGGTACAGAGCATCAACTACATGAGGCAGATCGGCCCTTCAAGCCTCCTGCCCACGCACTTCGGGAGCTACGAGGACGTCGAGCGGCACCTCGGTGAGCTGGAGCAGCGTCTCCAGGACTGGCTCTTGTTCGTCGAGGGGCAGATGGACGATGGCGCCGGGCGGGAGGAGATCTCCGACCAGCTGAAAGCGAAGGGAGACGCCGAGATGCTCGCCGAGGGCTCCGACATCACAAAGTCGGAACACTACGACCTGGCCGGCGCTTACACCATGCTAACCGACGGCCTCATGAGGTACGTGATGCGGCGGCGGGAGAAAGGTTGACCTGGGGCCCCACTACAGCCGAGCCGGAATCGTGACGAAGACAGAGATGCTGTGCCAGGGAGGACGGAGATCTGTTGGCTAGGAGCCTGATCCTGATTGCGGTGATCGTGGTGATCCTCGGCGGACTGTTCTTCCTGCTGCGCCCTGACACCCCGGAAAGCGCGCCGCGCGACCGAACATTCGACGTCTCCATCGAGGATGGCGAGATGAGCCCGGATGAGATCTCCGCCGACGAGGGCGACACGGTAACGCTCCGCGTCAGCTCCGACAGCCCTATGGAGTTACACATTCACGGCTACGACGTAGAGCAAGAGGTCGAACCGGGACAGAATGCCAGGCTGCGCTTCGAGGCGGATCTCACAGGCCGCTTCGAGATCGAAGACCACGAGTCCGAGAGTGAGCTTGGCGTACTCCAGGTGCGCCCGCGGTAGCAGGTATGCGGGCCCGCCGCGTCCACGCCGTCGTGTTCGCGTTCTCACTCTTGCTGGCCGACGCCCCTCCCGCGCTGGCCCACGGCTTCGGCCCGACCTACGACATCCCGATCCCGCTCTGGCTCTACCTGTATGGCGCCGCCGCCGCGGTAGTGCTCGCTTTCTTGCCGCTGGTCCTGTTCTCTCGCAAAGAGCGGGGCACCGCCTACCAGTATCCTCGCTTCGATCTGTTTCGAGTTCCGCTCCTCAGGGCTCTCCTGACCTCACGCCTGCTAACGGGCGGCCTGCGCCTGCTCTCCATCTTGTTGTTTCTCGTTGTCGTTGTCGCCGGCCTGGTTGGTTTGCAGAGTGGCTTCAACATAGTCCCGACGTTCGTGTGGGTAATCTGGTGGGTGGGGTTCAGCTTCGTTACGGCTTTCTTCGGGAACCTGTGGCCGCTCGTGAGCCCCTGGAGGGTAATCTTCGACCGGGCCGAAGGGCTGGCCCGCCGGTCTGGCCACGAGCTCGAGCTGGGCCAGCCCTATCCCGAAGCTATCGGCATCTGGCCCGCTGTGGGACTCTACCTCATGTTCGTCTGGTTCGAGAACGTCTACGCGGGTTCTTACGTGCCACGCAACATCGCCCTCTTCGCCCTGGGGTACTCCCTGATCACGCTCTACGGCATGGCCTTCTTCGGCAAAGAAACCTGGCTGCATCGGGGGGAGGCGTTCTCGGTGTTCTTCGGCCTGCTCGGCCGCTTTGCGCCCACGGAGGTAAGGGTTAAGAACCCGAACGTGTGCCTGGGCTGCGATGGCTGTGGCGACGATGCGGCCGAAAATTGCGTGAACTGTTACGAGTGCTTCGCCCGCGCCGCTCCCCAGGAGCGCGAATTGAACCTGCGTCCCCCTGCAGTCGGGCTCGGACTCCCCGAGAAAGCGTTGCCGGGTACGGCCGCGTTCGTCGTCGTGGTCCTCGCCGGTGTTACTTTCGACGGCCTGCTCGAGACCCCGCTGTGGCTGGAGATCGTGCGGGTGACCCCGGTGACGCAGACCTTAGGGGTGATCCTGCTGCCCGCACTCTTCTTCGTCATCTATCTCGGCTTTGTGGGCCTTAGCCGCATCCTCGGTGGGGTAGGGGAGGGGGGGTTCCGGCGGTTTGCGGCCGCTTACGCTTTCTCCCTCGTGCCCATCGCGATCGCCTACCAGATGGCCCACTACTACACGTATTTGCTCATCCAGGGGCAGATGATCATCTCCCTCGTATCCGACCCCCTCGGCTGGGGTTGGAACCTCTTCGGCACCGCCGCTTTCGAACCCCACTACGGGATCGTCGGGGCTGGGTTCGTCTGGTACTCGCAGGTCGCGCTCATCGTGGCCGGGCACGTGATCGCCGTCTACCTCGCCCATGCGGTCTCCTTGCGACTCCTGCGCGACCCTGCCCGCGCCTTCCTGAGCCAACTGCCGATGCTCGTCCTGATGGTCCTCTACACCATAACCAGCCTCTGGATCCTGGCCCAACCCATCGTCCGGTAGGGGCGATTCGCGAACCGCCCGAACAGATCACCTGAATGTGGCTCCTCACGCTGATTGGTGTGATACATTCCATGGTATCCGAACGCGATGTCGGTCTACCCGGGGGGAGCAGACTAGGACGGGCCTGGGTGATCATGAGCGGTGAAGCTGGCAACACGCATACGGGACTAGAGATAGGTAGGACCCTGCGGCTGGCCCGTGAGAAGCGGGGCCTATCGCTCCAGCAGGTCGAGGAAGTGACGAAGATCCGGACCAGATACCTCCGCGATCTGGAGAACGAAAACTTCGACGTGCTCCCTGCGGTGTACATGCTCGGATCCCTCAAGACCTACGCTGGGCACCTTGGACTGGACGGGACGGCGATGGCCGCGGAGCTCAAACGCCGTCAGCGGCCCCCTCGAGCAGAACAGGATGAGGCACGAGAAGTGCCCCCGGCGCGCGAGCCGCATGGAATCCTGGCATCCCTGGGCAGTCTTCTCGGCATCGAGACGGCCGAAGACGAAGCAGGCATGGTGGCTGGTCCCGTACGCAGTACCGGCCTGTACGTGGGCCTGGCGGTGGTTCTGATTGTCGTCTTTGCCACCTACCTCGCGCCGAGCTTCGGGGAAGAGGGACGACCGTCGGTCTCGCAGGTACGTGAACCGAAAATCTCGCAGACTCCTTCCATGCTGGCCCGGGCCAGCGACGTGCTGGTCGATGAACCCTATACCGAGGGTGGGAACGTGGCCTACCAATCCGAAAAACAGGCCCATATCCACACGAGAGAGGCCGCTGGAGACGAAATTGCCGAGACGCCTGCGGACGAACAAGTGAACGATCCACCCGAGACAGCACAGGCGCCACCGTTCTCCGCTACCTCGTTCGAAAGCGGACCCGTAAGCGCAGCAGCTAACGCATCGGCGAACGCATCGGCGAACGCACCGGCGAACGCACCGGCGAACGCACCGGCGAACGCACCGGCGAACGCACCGGCGAACGCATCACCCGCATCCACGCCTGCGCCGACCAGAGCTCGACCAGAGCCGGCTCCCAGGGAAGAGCCCGCTGACGACCCCGGCAACGTCGTCTCTACTCCTGCTGATCCAGCTGCTCGAGGCCAGGGTAGCCTTCGCATTAGCGATGTGACTTCGGTCGGCACTCCCAGGCTCGGCAACACTATACCCGAACAGGCTCACCAACAAGTTCAAGAAAGCCGTAACCTCCGCATCGTGACCTCGCAGGAGATTTCTCGAGGTACCACTGTGCAAGAGCGCCAGCTCTACCAGCACTGATACCAAAATAAAGAAGCTAGCTAGCCGTTTTTTACGGCTTCGTTGAGGTCCTGCAAGCCTTGCTTGGCGTCAGAGAAGAGCATCATGGTCTTCTCGGTGTCGTAGAAGAGGGGGTTGTCTACGCCCGCGAAGCCAGGGCTCAGGGAGCGTTTGATGAAGATTACGTGTTCGGCGTTCTCGACGGTGAGGACGGGCATCCCGCTAATGGGGCTCTCCACCTCGGGGTCGTTTGCGGAAGGGTTGACCACGTCGTTGGCGCCGACGATGATGGCGGCGTCGGCATCATCGAACTCGGGGTTTATGTCTTCGAGGTCGTAGAGCTTCTCGTAGGGGATGCCTACCTCGGTCAAGAGGACGTTCATGTGGCCTGGCATCCTTCCGGCGACCGGATGGATGCCGAAAAGGACCTCCTTGCCCTCGGACTCCAGCGTCTCCACGAGGTCCCGCATAGCCTGCTGGGCCTGGGCCACGGCGAGGCCGTAACCTGGTACGATCACGACCTTCTCCGCCTCATCAGCGAGGTACTCGCCTACCTCCGAGGCGCTCGCGTCGTTGACTTCCCGATCTTCTTGCTGCCCGCCAGAACTCGTCCCCGAGGCCGCGATACCGGCGAAGATAATCTTGCCCAGAGGACGTCCCAGCGCGCCCGACATGAGCCGCGTCAGGATGGTCCCCGAGGCGCCGACCAGCGTGCCGCTGATAATGAGGGCGTAATTGGAGAGCACGAAGCCCGAGGCCGCCGCCGCGAGTCCGGTAAACGCGTTGAGCAAAGAGATCACGATGGGCATGTCAGCCCCGCCGATGGGGATAACGAACAAGACGCCGAGCAGCAGCGAAGCGCCCAGGATCAGATACAGCGAGACGAGCGGCGAGAGCACGGGCCCTCCCGCGAGAATGTTCACGGAGAGAAGCAAAATGCCCAGGAAAATGGCGGCGTTCACCACCTGCTGCAAAGGGAAAGTCACCGAGCCGGTCAATGCCAGTTCCTGGAGCTTGGTGAACGCGATGATGCTCCCCGCGAAGCTCACCGTCCCGATCACAACGCTGAGGAGCACGGCAATGGAAGCTACTATGGTCTCCTGGCCCTGGCCTAGCGCCTCCACCTGGTAGAACTCCGAGACGGCGATGAGCGCAGCCGCGCCGCCCCCGACGCCGTTGAACGCAGCGACCATCTGCGGCATCGCCGTCATGTGTACCCGCTGGGCCGCGACCGCCCCTACTACCGCCCCGACCAGGACCCCGATGCTGATCTGTCCGACGCTCAATACGCCATCTATGTCGGCGACGAAGATGGTGGCGATAAGGGCTATGACCATGCCGATCGCCGCGAGCGTGTTCCCCGAACGTGCCGTCTCTGGCGTTCTCAGGCGCCTGATGCCGTAGATGAACAGCGCGGCCGCCGCGAGGTAGGCGACGAACGTTGCGACCTGCAAGGGCTATTCCCCTCTCTTCTTGACCCGTTTTTTGGGGGGACCGAACATGCCGAGCATCCGGTTCGTGACCCAGAAACCGCCGACCACGTTCATCGCCCCGAAAATGACGGCGATCATGCCGACCGTCGACGTAAATAGGTCGGAGGCGGAGGCAAGGGCGATGATCGCGCCCACCAGCACGATCCCGTGAATAGCGTTCGTCGCGCTCATCAATGGTGTGTGTAGCAAGTTGGGGACGCGGGAGATCAACTCGAACCCGAGGAACGCGGAGATGACGAAGATCGCGAGTTCGGCGAGGAGTTGTGAGGTCATCCGGCCTCCTGTAAGGCTTCCCTGGTTGGCTCGTGGCGGATCTCACCATCGTGCGCGATGCAGGTCTCACCGATGATCTCATCCTCGAAGTCGAGATCGAGGTGCAGGTCTTTCTCGACTTTGTCTTCTGACTGATCCTCGGTGATGTGCCCGATGAGGTTGTACATGTTACGCGAGTACAGCTGGCTGGCGTGTATGGGCATCGTACTCGGCAGGTTCACGGGACCAACGATCCTGACCCCTTCGTGCTCGACGGTCTCCCCGGCCTCGGTGAGCTCGCAGTTACCCCCGCTCTCCGCCGCGAGGTCCACGATCACGCTCCCCGGCTTCATGCTCTCGACCATGTCCTTGTCCACGAGCTGCGGGGCCTTCCTGCCTGGGACCAGCGCCGTGGTAATTACTATGTCCATCTCCTGCATACGCTCACCGATGAGCTTCTGGTCCTCGTCGAGCTTCTCCTGGGACCATCCCTCATCTTCCTCGTCGGAGTTATCTTTCTCCTCTTCTTCGCCCTCGACGATGTACCGGTCCCGCGGCGGTTCGGCGTAGGAGTAGAAGCCCAAAGAGGTCATCAGCTTCCGCCATCCGGTGGGTTCGTACTCTTCGTAGCTATCCTCCTCTTCGTCTTCCTTCTCGTCCTCGGAGTCGATGAAGGTGGCGCCGAGTGACTCCGCCTGCTCCTTGGTCTCGGGCCTGATGTCGTAGGCGAACACCTCGGCCCCCAGGCGGTTCATGATCGCCATGGCCTGCAAGCCCGCGACCGCCACCCCGAACACCATGACGTTCGCCGCCTTCGTCGTACCTGCGGCGGTCGAGAGCATGGGGACGTACTTTCCGATAGTGTCGGCCGCGATGAGCGCGCACTTGTAGCCGGCGATGGAACCCATCGATGAGAGGGCGTCCATGCTCTGCGCGGCGCTGGTGCGCGGGACGGCCTCGTTGGAGAAGACCGTCACCCCCGCCTCGGCCAGCTTCTCGACGAGCTCAGGATTCTGCGGGCCGTTCAGGAAACAGATCAGGACCTGGCCTTCGCGCAAGAGCCCGATCTCATCTTCCGTCGGACTCTGCACTTTGACCACGATGTCGGCCTCGCCGTAGACGTCATCGGCACCATCTACGACCGTCGCCCCGGCCTCCTCGTAGTTTGCATCCAGGTTGTAGTCGCGGCCCGCGCCCGACTCGACGATGACCTCGAAACCATCCTTGATAAGCCTGCCCACGGTCTCGGGCACGAGCCCGACGCGGCGTTCGCCCTCGGTTACCTCCTGCGGAATACCTACTTTCACGCGCCAGATTATAGCGTCGGAGCAGGGTCTGCGCTTCCGGCGACAGATCGTTACCAACAACATCCCGTTTTGTAATCGATATGTCACCTTTGGGTCATAAAGTTCTACTGTCGACCATTGTAGCTTTCGAGAAAGGGGGTCGAGGACGATGAAGAAGCTAAGTACGAAGTACAAGAGGAGGAGGCTGGCCGCACTCGCGGTGGCTGTGTTCCTGTTTGCCGGGCTCGGCCTCGTGGGGTATTCCCTGCTGGCTGGAGGCTCCCCGGCTGTGGCCGAGAGCCCCGAGCGGGTACAAGGCAGGATCTCCGAGGAGGTCGAAAAGAAGTTCCAGCGGAGTATCCCCGAGAGGATCGTCGAGACGGTAAGGGGTCCCCAGATAGAGACGCCCGAGAGCAAGAGGCTCGAGCTCAGCGTCCCCGCCCTGGACCGGGTGGACGGCGTGCCCGTCTACGACGCCCCCGAGAGCGGGTACGAGAAGGCCCTCCACGACGGCGTCGTCCACGTGAGGGGAACGGGCTTTCCCTGGCAGAAGGTGGCCAACGTCTACATCGCCGGCCACAGGGTGGGTTACCCCGGTACGAAGAGCAATCTGGTGTTCTGGGACCTCAACGAGCTGGAGAAGGGTGATGAGATCTTCCTCACTGACGCCGACGGGAAGCGTTACACCTACGAGGTCTTCTCGAAGCGTGTGATCTCCCCCGACACCACGAGCATACTGCGGCCCACCAGGGGGAAGAACATCATAAGCCTCCAGACCTGTACGCTCCCCGATTACTCGCATCGCCTCATCGTGCAAGGCGAACTGAAGAGCGAGTAGTAGTGCACGAAACTGGGCCCTGTGTTCGGCTAGCGCCGGCGGGGCCCTATTTGTAACCTGGATGTTACTTTTGTAGGGTATGTCTACACGGCGTAGAGAGACCCGCGAAGCTGCACCGAGAGGATAGATTGACTTGAGGACCTACAGGACGAGGATGAGCGGGTTCAGGGTGTTCGGCTATCTGGTGGCCACCTTGCTCATCGTGTCGGGGCTGGTTCTGGTGGGGTACTCTTTCCTGATACGCGATCCGTTCGCCAGCGCGGCCGTGTTCGAGCAGGAGCCTCCCGGCAACGCGACGTTGACCCTGACCGTCCCCGAGATGAAGCGCGTCGACCACGTGCCCGTCTACACGGGCCCCTTCTATGATAAGACTGCGCTCCACGACGGGACACTGCACCTCGAGAACACGGGATTCCCCTGGCAGACGGGGGCCAACGTGTATATCGCGGGCCATCGCATGGGATTCCCGGGTACCAGGAGTTATCTCGTGTTCTGGGATCTGGACACGCTGCAGGCCGGCGACAAGGTTATCCTGACCGACACGAACGGCACCAGGTACACCTACAGCGTGTACAGGAGCATCATCATCAATCCCGACGCCTCCTACATCACCCAACCCGTCCCCGGCAAGAGCATAATCAGTTTGCAGACGTGCACCTTGCCCGACTACTCGCAGCGCCTGATCGTCCAGGCCGAGTTGACGGACGTGAGTTAGCCCTTGCCTCTCTCTTCGGCTGCCAGCGCTGCGACGTGACGTCCGGGCTCCCTGTATAACGCGTAGAAGTTTGCCACGGTGCGCTCTACGGCCTCGTAGTCGAGCCAGGCCCGCCCCATCTCCCTTTCCATCTCCGGCGTCAGGAGTATCAGGTGCGCGGCGGGCCGACCTCCTATGCGCGAGGCGGCCGGACTAGCGTGCTCTGTTCGAGGGGTGGCCCGACGGGGAGTGTGGAACAGTCTCACCGTATGTTCTCCGGAGGGTGGATATGGACGCCCTGTACCACCCTGTTTACCTCCCTGTCGGGGAACGGGTTGTCCGGGGTGTGACCGAGGGCGAGCGAGAAGTAGAGCGCGAGTAGCTGGGCCACCAGTACGAAGGGCACGGCCAGCGCTGGATCCTCCAGGCTTTCCAGACCATCGAGCAGCCAGGCCTCCGTTTCGCCTACGGGCGTTGCGGCGACCGCGATGACGCTCTCAGGCCGCATCGACCGTTGCAACTCGGTGAGGAGGTCCAGGTCGTACCGGCGCGTGTAGGGGTCTCCGGAGACGTAGACCACGGCCAGCGTGCGCTCGTCGATGATCGACTTCGGCCCGTGCCGAAAACCCAGCGGGGAGTCGAAGGTGGCGACGACCTCGCCCGCCGTCAGCTCGAGCATCTTGAGCGCGGACTCGTGCGCCAGGCCCTTGAGCGGGCCGCTCCCGAGGTAGACGACCCGCCCGTAGCCCGAGGAGGCCAGCCCACGGGCCTGTTCGTGGCGGGTAGAGAGTAGACGCTCGGCGGCACTGGAGAGTCGTGCGACCAGTCCCTCGGGAGCGACGTCCCCGAGGACGAGCCAGGCTGCGAGGACCATCGAGGTAAAGCTCGAAGTCATCGCGAAGCCCTGGTCGTTTGTGGCCGCGGGCATCAGGAGTACGAGCGAGCGCTCACCCCCTGCATGGTCTGTGTACAGTTGGCCGTCGGGGTCGCACGTCAGCACCAGGTGGTGGCATTCCGATAGACACCTGTCGGCGAGCGCGGTGGCGGCGGCGCTCTCGGGGCTGTTGCCGGATCTCGCGAAGGACACCAGCAGGGTAGGCAGGTCCTCGGCGAAATACTCGTTCGGGTTGGACACGATATCCGTCGTGGCGACGGCATCTACGCGGCGTCCCAACCTGAGAGACAGCGCCGGAGCCAGGATCTCCCCCACAAACGCCGACGTGCCGGCGCCCGTGAGAACGATCCGCAAATCCGGAAGCCCTAACAGTGGCTGGAGAAAGGCGTTCGCGTCTTCGCGGTGTGAGCCCACGGTCCTGCCGGTTTCCTTCCAGACGGCGGGTTGCTGGGCGATCTCGCGGGCCGTCCACCCGGCGCCCCGATCCTCGAGCTGTTCGGGTGAGAAGCCGGGGGGTGTACTCATGGGGGGTCCTCCTGGTCTATAGGTGTACACACCAGCGCGTACGCTCCCAACACGTCTCTGACGCGGTCGAGGACGTGCGGTTGCGTGGAGCAGACCGAGTAGACAGTATCCAGCAAAGGACTACTCACGACTCCGGTTCCATCGTACTCAGGAAGCATGACCGCGGTCCTCACGCAAACCGGGGGAGGTACTCCGCCTGCGCGGCGAGGTAGCTGTCCGCCATGTGGGAGGCTGTATCCGGGTCGCGCACCGCCCCGTCGGCCAGCAGCGCTTCGACAAAGAGGTCACGGTCACCGCGCAAAGCCGCTTCGATGGTCAGTGTCACAGACGCCAGCCGCCGTTGCACTATCGTGGCCAGCATTTCGGGAAAGTCGGGGACGCTTACCGGGCGCAGTCCGCGCGCGGTTGCCACCCCAGGTATCTCCAGTACAGCACCCTGCGGGAGGTTCGGCACGTACCCTGTGTTGGGTACGTTCACCGACGAGATGCGCCGGCCGTCGAACATGATCGAGCGCAAGATATCTATGAGCTCTTCCTGATCTCCCGTGGAGCGGTCGAAGATCCCGGGGTCGAGCGGATCTTCGTCCTCGGCCTCCCGACGCATGCGCTGGTATCGCTCCTCGCCCCACGCTGGGGTCTCGGGTAGCGAGTAGACCACCGTTATCCTGGCGTTCGCACCCAGGTGGACTCTTAACCACTATCTGGTTCTCTTGCGGGGTCGCAGTTCGGCGGCGAGGTGTTCGACGGGTACGCCGTCTTTGAGATGCTGTTCTACCACCTCGGGTACGTCATTCTCCGTAACGCCGAGGTACCAGGTACCGCCAGGGTAGACCACGAGGTTCGGGCCGTGTTTGCAGAGGCCGAGGCAGTCTGTGGAGTCGACGCGCACGCCCCTGTTCAGGCTCTCCGAGCGCAATTCGTCTTTGAGGGCCTTGCGGACGGCTTTGGATCCGCGCTTCTTGCAGTCGCCGCCCTTGCAGACGAGCACGTGGGCGTCGTAGTCCCTGACCTTCGCGGCCGGCTTGGCGAGCGTCGCCAGCGCGCCGCCCTCCGGCGCCCGCTCCCTCTTCGCCTTCTTGCCCTTCTTCGGGATAGTTTCCTCCGCTTCTGAGGCCGGCTCGCGCCGTGCTGGTGCTATCGATACCGTTCTGGGAGATTCGAATATATCACCCGGAGCGGCGGGACGGTATCATGGGTGGTATGAGATTTCACGACGCACTACGGGCGCCGCCGGTCTGACCGTGGCGCGTGCAGAAATCGGGGAGGGAACGCTACCCGCGCAGGGGGACCAGATATGACGGATGTAGTACGCAAGCCGAGTCTTTCCGACCCTTCGTTGTACATAAACAGGGAGCTCTCGTACCTCGGCTTTATCGAGCGGGTGCTGGCGCAGGCCCGGGATGAGCGGCACCCCCTTCTGGAGAGGGTGCGCTTTGTCGCCATTTGCGAGACTATCCTGGATGAGTTCTTCATGATCCGGGTCGCAGGGTTGCAGCAGCAGGTGGCCTCGGACCTACCCAACCCTGTTCCTGACGGGATGACCCCCGAGGAACAACTCTCCAGGGTACACGACCACACAGAAGAGTTCTTCGAAGTACGGCGCGGAATATTGAACAAGGAGCTCATACCTGCCCTGGAGGAAGAGGGTATACGCATAGTGCCCCATGACAAGGTGCGTGCCTCCGAACGGCGGGAGCTCAGGGAGAGGTTCGTCAGAGACATACTGCCCATACTCACGCCTCTCGCCATTGACCTGGCACACCCCTTCCCGCACATCTCCAACCTCTCGCTGAATGTGCTCGTCGTGATCAGGGACGGAGGCAGGCGGGTTATGGCCCGCATAAAGGTGCCGACCACGATAGACCGCTTTATGCGACTCCCCGACGAGGACCGCGGACCCGGCGAGAGGCCCGAGGTACGCTTCGTTAGGGTCGAGGAGGTCATATCGGCGAACCTGGACGAACTCTTCCCCGGCAAGGAGATCGTCGCGAGCTACATCTTCCAGGTGACCCGCAACGCGGACTTCGTGATCGAGGAGGACGAGGCGGCCGACCTCCTGCAGGCTATAGAGGATGAGTTGGAGAGCCGCTGGTTTGGGCAGAGCGTCAGGCTCGTGGTCTCGGACGAGATGCCAGAAGACCTGAGGGACTGGCTGGCGCGTAACCTCAAACTCGACGAGAACTCCGTCTTCGCCGCACCCCATCCCCTGGGCCTCGCCGACCTGGAGGAGCTTACGCATCTCGACCGCTCGGATCTACTCTACCCGCCGATCACACCGCGGGTACCTGCGGAGATCCGGAGCGCTCGCTCCATAACCCAGGCCATCAGGAACGGCGACCTGCTGCTCTACCATCCCTACGACTCGTTCTCGCCCGTCGTCGACTTCGTCAGAGCGGCGGCCAACGACCCCGAGGTGCTCGCCATAAAGCAGACCCTCTACCGCGTCGGCTCCAACTCTCCCATAGTCGAGACGCTCTCGGAGGCGCGCGACGAGCAGACGCAGGTCGCCGTTCTCGTCGAGCTGAAGGCGCGCTTCGATGAGGAGCCGAACATCACCTGGGCGCGCCAGCTCGAGGCCAGGGGCGTCCACGTCGCCTACGGCATCGTCGGCCTCAAGACGCACGCTAAGATCAGCCTGGTCGTCAGGCGCGAGGGCTCGGGACTCAGGCGCTACGTCCACTTGGGTACGGGAAACTACAATCCATCTACGGCCCGTGTCTACACGGACTTCTCGTACTTCACCGACGATCCGAAGCTCGCAGAGGACGGCTCGGACCTCTTCAACTACCTGACCGGTTACTCCGAGCAGGAGGAGTACCAGGAGCTTCTCGTCGCCCCGCTAACCTTGCGCGAGAAAATAGAGCATCTGATCGAGGAGCAGACCGAGAAGGCCAGGAACGGCGAGAGTGCCACCATCACGTGCAAGACCAACTCGCTTACGGACCCCCGGATCATCGAGCTGCTCTACGAGGCCTCCCAGGCCGGGGTGAAGATAGATCTGATCGTGCGCAGCATCTGCTGCCTCCGGCCCGGCGTGGAGGCCGTGAGTGAGAACATCCGCGTGGTCTCGCTGGTAGGACGCTTCCTCGAGCACGCCCGTATCTTCGCCTTCTCCGACGGGGATGACGAGAAGATGTATCTCGGAAGCGCCGACCTGATGCAGCGTAACCTCAACCGGCGCGTCGAGACGGCCTTCCCGCTGCGTGAGAAGCGCCACCGTGAGAAAGTCCGCCGGCTGCTCGACCTCCAGCTCGCCGACAACGCTAACGGTTGGGAACTCGGCCCCGACGGTACCTTCCAGCGTCTGCACCCGAATGACGGAGAGGAACTGGTGGATAGCCAAACTATCCTACTCGAGGAAGGCTTCTAGTCTCTGTGACGGATCACCAGGAGATAGAGTGGCAGTTCGACGCCGACGACCTAAGGCCTGTCGAGGACTGGCTCGGCCGGTTCGATCCCGGTTCTTCGGGCCTCGTCGTCGCTCCTGAGACCACACTGGAGATCACAGATACCTACTACGACACTGCTGACTGGCGTTTCTATCGGGCCGGCTACGCCTTGCGCGTCCGCAGCACGAATGGTGAAGTCGAGGCGACGATGAAGTCTCTGACGCCGGCCGAGGGCAGCCTCAGGAGGCGGCGTGAGATCTCCGAGCCTCTCGAGGACGATAAACCGGCTACTTTGAAGCAAGCCGAAGGCCCCGTCGGCGGACGATCCAGTGCGCTCGTCGGTGGCCGCGAGATACGTCCCCTGTTCAGGCTCGAAACCAGTCGCAAGAGTTTCGGGCTCCTGCTCGAGGACTCCACAGACCGAAACGTACGTATAGGCGAGATCTCGCTCGACGCTTCTCAGATACCCCTGGGCCAGGACCCAACCAGCATGACTCGTATCGAGATAGAGGCTGAGATCGGCAAGGCCCCGACACCTGATCTGCAGGGTTTCGTGGAGGAGATGCAGTCAGCCCTCGAACTGGCCCCGGCCTCTACCTCCAAGTTCGAGACCGGCCTGTACGCCAGCGGACTCAACCCGGAGGGGGATGCGGATCTCGGCCCCACGCGCGTAGACGCTTCTATGAGCCTCGGCGAGGTCGCGTTCGCCGTGCTGCGCGCCCAATTCGCCAGGATGCGGGCCTACGAGCCCGGCACGCGGCTGGGCGATGGCCCTGAGGAGCTGCACGACATGCGCGTGCCGACGCGCCGCATGCGGGCGGCGATCAAGGTCTTTCGAGGAGCGCTGCCCGAGCGGGCCGGCTGGTTCGAGGAGGAGCTGCGCTGGGTGGTCCGCGCCCTGGGCGATGTAAGGGACCTGGACGTCCAGATCGAACGCTTCCAGGCATGGAAGCGAGTGGCGGACGAAGAGGACTCCAGGTTCCTGGAAAAGATCCTGACCATCACCCGGAAACGGCGGGCCGAGGCCCGCAAGAACATGCTCGAGGTCCTCGACTCGGAGCGGTACGAGCGCCTGGAGTCTTCGTTCGGGGAGATGCTAAGCCGCGGTCCTGGCACCGGGCTGGAGCTCGAGCAGGCAAATGGCCGCGAGATGGCGGGCGAGCCTGTCACGGCCGTGGCGCCGGCCCTGATCTCACGCCGTTACCGCAAGTGGAGGAAGGCGGCGAAACGTCTCGACGAGAACTCATCCCCCGAGGACTTTCACGACGCGCGCAAGAAGGGGAAGCGGCTACGCTACACCCTGGAGTTCGTCTCCGAAGTCTACGGTAAACCGGCGCAGAAGCTCATCAAGCCCCTGAAGGCGCTGCAAGACGATCTCGGCGACCACCAGGATGCCATAGTCGCCGCCGGGTACCTGAAGGAGCTCGGTACCACGACCGGCGGGACGCGGGTGCCGCGCGGGGTCGCCTTCACGATGGGCGTCTACTCGGAGCACTGCGCCCGCGAGGCCAAAGATCTACGCTCCCTGGTACCCCACTCCAAACCCTTTCGCACCACGATGAAACGCAAGAAATGGAAGAGTTTCGAGAAGGTACTGGAGAGCCAGGACGAGGCCAATGTAGCAAGCAAAGGTACTGGGTAGGTCCACTTGTACCTCTATCTCGTTCGCCACGCGGTCGCCCACAAACGTGACCAGAGACGCTGGCCCGACGACAGCAGGCGTCCGCTCACTCCCGAGGGCGAGGAGGAGTTCGTGGGGGCTGCCCGCGGGCTGGCCCACATCGTCCCCGAGGTAGAGGTTCTCCTGAGCAGCCCCTACGAAAGGGCGTGGCGGACCGCAGAGATCCTGGCCGAACAGAGCGGCTGGCCGGCACCTGCAGAACTCCCCGCCCTGGAGCCCGACGTTCCACCCGAAAAAGTCGTCATCGCACTGCAAACCCACGCCGACAAGCAATCCATAGCCCTGACCGGGCACAGGCCCTGCCTGCACGAGCTGGCCGTGTACCTCCTCACCGGCGATCCCGGGGGCGCGGACATGAAGATCAAGAAGGGCGGCGTGGTGTGCATCGAGTTCGACGAAGCCCCGAAAGCCGGAGCAGGTAAGCTGCGCTGGCTGTTTACACCTAGAGTCCTTCGGACTTTAGAAGAGCATGTCAGCTAGTCAGCACGCTTCGGCCTGCGGCCTCCGCTTGTCAGCATTTCAGCAAGGACGCGTCGGCACGAAAGCTGAAGTGCTGACAAGCCGCCTGGCGAAGCCTGGCGGCGTGCTGACTAGCTGACGTGCTTATCCTAGCGGCATCCGGGCCAGCGTCTCGGGCTCGGGGTACTCCGCACGGAGGTCTAGCAGGGTCATCTCCACGTTCTCTACATCGATCTCACCGACGGGCCAGTCTCTGTAGCGTGCTATGGCGGAGATTAGTTCCTCGGGCGCGTCCGTGCCGTCAGGAGCCTGGAAGTAGGCTACGGTCAGATGTGGTGGGCCCGGTGGTTTCTTCAAGTCGCAACTCGTGCACAGCTCGTCCCGCAGCCCATCGAGCTTTCCTCCGTCGTGCGCCTCGATGAACGCGGCCCCCGGAAAGGCGTTGAGGTTAGCGAGCCTGACGGTAAAGGCTTCCACGCCAGACAGGGCGGCCCTGGCGCGCTCCTCGATCTCTCGCAGCCTCTCGCGGGATACCTCACCCTCATTCCCCGGCTCGTCCACTACGAAGCCGAGTAGTACCAGCGTTATGTGCATAAAGCGGTCGGGGTGCAGCGAAACGAACGGGAAGGGACGCAGCGCCTCCCTCAGCGGTTCGAGACGCTCGTGGAACCGCGACGCCTCCCAGGGGACCACGAGAGAGGCCGAGAGCCTGTGTCCGTCTTGCCAGTCGGGGTCCCTGTGCCCGCCGAACTCCAGACGACGTTCACCGACGAAGCGCTCCCACACCCGATCAAAGTCCTGCATCCACGAACTCTAGCAGAGAGTAGGTGCTACCCGCTGCCTGCCTCCTGATGCCTGTCGCCGCGATTCGCGAATCGCCCCTATTGCTCTAGAAGCGGGTCAGGCCCGCCAGGCCCCCGAACTCGTCGCGCAGGGTGTCCGTGTTCTCGTTTTCGCCGAGCATGAAGTCGAGGCGGGCGCCGCGGGCGGCGCAGAGGTCGACCAGGACATCCTGGAGCGACCGCATGCGGGTCTTCTGGCCACAGAACGGGCACTCCTCACCCGTGATGTCACGTATGGCGAGCTGGTCGTTGTCGCACCAGCGGATCTCGGCCTCCAGTTCCCAGAGGGCGGCGAGGTGGTAGACGCGGTTCTCCTCCTGGAGGGCCGCTACTGTCTCGTCGGGGCCGCTAACGCCGCGCTCCCTGATCTCGTCCAATAGGTCCTTCTGGCGCTCGTGCTCCGCCCGCTCCCTGACGGCCTCGAGCCTGTCCAAAAGTTCGCCTTCGGGTGCCCCGAGATCCAGGTGCTCCTCGGCGACCACCCTGTCGTGTAACTCGTTTGGCAGAGTGCGACGAAACTCTGCGGTCCTCTCCCTGGGACCGGCGAGGATCAGACGTTGCACACCCTCCTGGAAGGTGACATCCCTGGTGAGCTCCCCCAGTTCTTTGTAGAAGCTGTGGATGTGGGCCTCCGTCCGGCGGCTTTCGGGTTCGAAGTCCGACCCGCCTCTCGGGTAAGGCTCGCTAGGATGGACGTCGACCTCCCTGAAGCCGTTGGCCTTCATCTCCTCTTCTCCGTGGGGGCTGCCGAGTGGCGAGACCACAAAGTACCTGAACCTCTCGGCGTCGAGTACCGCCGCCCCGTAAGGCTCGTACTCGTCCAGCACGAGCGTCAGCGGCGCCACGTAAGGATCTCCCCACCGAAACGCCTCGGGAACGTCGAACTGCAGCCGGTAGATCTCGAAGAGGTCATCCTCATCCGCGAAGATGGCGAGCGTTCTTGCCCTTGGGTGCGTTTCCTCCTCCATGTACTCCCTTACGCGGTGCTGGAGGCCCTCGGGAACACCCTGATCGTTCATGGCGTCACGCAGGCGGATCAGGTACGCTCTTCTCTGGTTCTCCGGGATCTCGGCGTTTACGCTAAGGAACGCCGAGAGAAGCGGTCCCGGTATACCTGCCATGGAGGTTATCGCCTGCCTGAGATCCTGAGCCTGGGCCATGTCTGAAACACCTCTCGCGTATATCTTACAAAGGCTGATCCTACTAGAATCCCCTCCCATAGGGTCGCGTAAACACACCCTTAGCCCGGAAAGTCTCCGAAAATGGCACGCGCATCCCCTCTAGATTCATCGCAAATTCATCGGACGTCCTAACATGCTGTTAAGCGAGCGCATCTGTGCGCTGCAAGAAAGGCGAACCCTACGTGAGACGGGGACGCGCAAAGCCAAGAGTCTCTCTGCGGGAAACTACAGAAGGAGAAGAAGTTGGAGCGTAAGGCGATACTCCCCACTCATCGATCACCCGGCCAAAAGGCCTTCATCGCCTGGATAGTGGTAGTCTGCACCATCGGCGCGGCGCTGCTCGCTGTGATGGTAGCCGCGCAGAATGCCTCGGCACAGAGTGCCCCCGATCCCGATGCCGGCTGGTTCCAGCGCTGCGCGCTAACCAAGACAGGGGCATTTGATCCGATCGTCAGCCCTGGCAAGCCCGAACCCGTTGGGCACCGGCATCTATTCTTCGGCTCCACCGCCGTAAGCCCCACCAGCAGCACCGCAAGCGATCTCCAGGCTGGTAGCAGCACCTGCCTTTTCGAGGCTGGCTCCAAGGCGACAACGGCTTTCCCGGAATTTGGCGCCAACGGCGGTAACTTCAGCAGCTACTGGGTACCTGACCTGAGGGTGCGCAACGGCACCTGGGTTGGCGACAAACCATTGGAGGCCAACATCACATCGCTAAGCGCCTACTATAGGAAGGGCGCATCCAGCATTGACCCAAAGACGGTAACCCCGTTCCCGAGTGGGCTCAGGATGGTGATCCGCGACCGTAACAACAACAAAACGAACGTGCAATGGTATTGCTCCAGCACGAACGGCGAGGGCAACAATGGCATCTTTCGCGAGCGCCCCTACGATTGCGACACCACTACGCCCTATAAGGCCGTAACCGTGCGGATCACCTTCCCGCAGTGTGGCGACGGGCGTCTCGACAGCGCGGATCACATCAGCCACATGGTCTATGCGGGCGATAACGGATGCCCAAAGGATCACCCTCGGGTGTTCCCGCGGCTGTTTATCCACGCGAAGTACGATACATCCCTCGGTGCCAATTCACAGCTGGCGCCGGCCATCGGCGACGCAAGCTCAGACCCGGCAACGGGCTTCCACGCAGACTACTTCGAGGCGTGGCAGCCTGGCACGCTGCAGTTTTTCGTGGACCGCTGCATACGCGCCGGGATAAACTGTCGCGACGGCGACAGGCTGCCGTAGGAGGCTTCGACGACCTTCGTCAGCGTCTGATAGTAGTGCTGCGGCCTGCTGTCCGCTATCCTGGAACGTCTTGCCAGTTCGAGAAATAGCGGGGAATGCCATGAAACCCTACATATTCGACGACGCCTCGACCCTGGAGTATCAACGGCTCGACCTGATGTCCAAAATCCTCGACCCCTGGACTCGGGAGTACCTCACCGCCCTTGGGGTCGGCCGGGGCTGGCAGTGCCTCGAGCTAGGCGGCGGTAACGGCAGCATTGCGGAGTGGCTCTGTGAGACGGTCGGCCCTTCGGGGAATGTGACGGCCATCGACATCAACCCGGCGATCCTCGGGTTGATCCCCGCACAAAACCTCACGGTAGAGCAGATGGATGTGCGCACGGGCGAGTTGCCAGCGAACGCCTACGATCTGGTAACCTGCCGCGCCTTGCTGCACCAGATCTCCGATTACGCTCCGGCGGTGATCGGGCAGATGGCCGCCGCCCTCAAACCGGGCGGATGGCTGTTGATTCAAGAGCCTGACTTCCATCTAGCGCCGACCACAGAGCCGGAGGTCTGGGGGAGCACCTGGAGGGCCCTGATCGAGTGGGGGCGCGCCAATGGAGTCGATTGGCTCATCGGCCGCAAGTTACCTGGCATGGTCAGCGATCTGGGTCTAGGGCGACCACAGGTCAAGACCGACGTGCAGAACATCCGCGGCCGGGATCGTGGGGCGTTGTATTTCCGGATGTTTTTCGCTGAGGTACGTGACCGCGTGGTCGGCAGTGGGCAGCTCGAGGCGGCAACGCTCGACGCTGCCTCAGCGTTGCTGGAAGACCCGAACTACTGGACCCAGTGTTGGATGATGACAGCCGTGTGGGTGCGCAAGTCGCCAGCGTGAGTGCCTACGATTTTCGTACTATTGCCTGGAAAGAGGATCATTCTGCGAACTTCGGATGTACGGCGTTCTATGGAGTTGGGCCGGCGAGAGGGTGCACCGAACCCTCACATGAGACACTGGAGCCGGGAGGAGAACGGCGACTCGAGGAGGTCTCCATGACCGTCAGCGGAAACCCGAAGCCTACCGCTCCCGATACCATCGTCCTGGTCCACGGCTTCTGGGTGACCCCGCTCAGCTGGGAGAAGTGGGTCGAGCGCTACGAGGACAGAGGCTACCGAGTGCTGACCCCGACCTACCCTGGCTTCGAAGGCGGGGTTGAGGCGCTGCGCGAGGACCCTTCCCCTATCGAAGAGCTAACCTTCCCCACCATAATCGAGCACATCGGGGGCATCATAGAAGAGCTCGACAAGCCCCCGATCATCTGACACTCGGCGGGCGGCGTGCTTACCCAGATCCTGCTCGACCATCGCTACGGGGCCGCGGGTGTGGCCATAGACTCGGTGCCCGCCGAGGGCGTGAGGGTAACCCCAGTCTCGCAGATCAGATCGCTGTTCCCGATCCTGAAGAACCCCGCCAACCGGCACAGAGCCGTAGGCTTCACGCCCGAGCAGTTTCACTACGCCTTCGCCAACACCATCAGTAGGGAGGAATCCGACGAGGTCTACGAGCGCTACCACATCCCCGCCTCGGGCAGGCTGGTGTGGGTCGGGGCCACCGCCAACTTCACCCCGGGACACCAGGAGAACTACGTGAACTTCTCCAACGAGGACCGGGCGCCCTTGCTGCTGATAGGGGGGAGCGAGGACAACATTATGCCGCCGGCGGTCAACCAGTCCAACGTAAAGCACTACCGTCACGCCAAGAGCCCCACCGACCACAAGGAGTTCGAAGGGCGCTCGCACTACACCGTCATAGGAGGCGAGGGTTGGGAGGAGGTCGCAGACTACGCCCTAGAGTGGGCTGTGGAGCACGCGAAGCGCCCAGCGGCCTGAGAGCATATTCACTCAACCGTACCGACCTTCGGCACCGCCTACGCCTGCAACTGTGGGCTCCGACGGTGGGTCGAATGCCTGTCGATAACGCTATTTCAGACACATCAAAGTGATCGTGCGGACACTGCTCGTCACACGACCGGAACGCCGAGCTTGCCTAGCAGCTCTTCTCTATATCGTCGCAGGCTTCGAGATATTCCAGATTGTCCTGGAGTAGTTCCTCGCCGAGCTCGAGTATCCGCATGACTCTCTCGTCGGCCACGGCGTAATAGGCGTTTCGGCCCTCACGACGCACCTGCACGTAACCGCACCAGGCCAGGCAGCGCAGATGGTCGGAGACCCTCGGCTGCGGCGCCCCGAGCTCGTCTACCAGCTCTCCGACTTTCATCTCTCCCCGCTGCGATAGAAGCAGCAGGATCGAAAGCCTCGTCGAATTGGCGAAGCCATTGAATAGTTTGGCAAGGAGGCACATCTCCTCGCTCTCGCGTCCTACCTCGATACCGGATAAGGGTTCCGATGTAATCATGTCTTTTTGCATACAGCACTCCTTCCACGTCTCTTCCTACTATACACCGCCCGTTCTAACGTGTGAACCCGATTACAACTTTCAGCATGTCAGCACGCCGCTTCGCGGCTTGTCAGCACGGTGGCTACGCCACCTTGTCAGCACGCCGCCTCCCTCCGGTCGGCAGCTCTCAGCATTTCAGCCACTCAGCATCTCAGTTACTACTCGTTTGGGAATGCTGTCCTTGCGGCGGCGAGGTCCCAGAGGGCGTCGCCCACGCTCTTGAATACGATCGTCCCTGCGGGGCGTTCGAATGAACGGAGCGCGTCCTCGAGTGGTGTGGCGTCTTTCCAGGCGAACGCGCCGGCCCGTTGGGCCTGGATCAGGTCTCCCGCCTCCTCTTTGGCGTCCTCCATCGTATCCACGAAGACCCGGGCGGTCGAGATCAGGGCCGGCGGCACCTCGGTCGCCTCCGGCTCGAAAGAACCTACCGCGGCCACGAAGATGCCCTCAGGGATCTCTTCCGGAAGGACCGGCTCCGAACTCGTCGTAGCGGTGACGACGAGGCTCACCTCGTCAAGCACTTCTCTGGGTCCTTCGACTTCCTCTGCTTCCAGGCCGAGACTCCTGGCGTGTCCCGCGAGGGATACGGCGCTCTTCGAACTGCGGGAGTAGACAAAGACCCTGGAGACGCCGAGGCC